>Ga0209085_1000952_pt1 | contig 19121 bp, 21 predicted proteins | sample C_131016_EF_Meta_FD_187310 | JGI IMG/M metagenome (GOLD analysis project Ga0209085, IMG submission 187310) | Freshwater microbial communities from Lake Croche, Canada to study carbon cycling - C_131016_EF_MetaG (SPAdes) (version 2) | ecosystem: Environmental > Aquatic > Freshwater > Lake...
AAGCCCGTTATTGTGGATTTTTTGCAGGGTCTGTGTCTGAATGACTGTAAATAGCGCCTTTCTTTCAAGGCCGAGCCATGCGATAAGAAAGGCAGGTCTGATCAAAGACCGATTGCCTCCAGGGATGATATTTGATGCGTGCGTTTTCTCTTGCCTCGGCCTTTGCAACAGGTCTTCTGATCATGAATTTGGGTGCTGCACAGGCGCAAGATGCCTTCAACCGCTATGAATTGCGCGGTGGTGTTTTTGCCCATGATCCCGTCAGTCCGGAAAAAGGCTCCGCAGATATCAATGCAGAAATGCTTTCCCCGCGCCTGCCCATCAATGCCGGAGCATGGCAGATTCTGGTGCCGCGGTTGCATTTGGGGGCCACCATCAATACGGCTGGCAAAACCAGCCACGGCTATACCGGCCTGACATGGGGTTATGACCTGACCAAAACCTTGTTTGTGGAAGCCTCGCTCGGGGGTGATCTCAACAACGGCAAAACCGGCAATACGCTTGTGCAGGGCCGCAATGCCATGGGTTGTTCCGCAGCCTTCCGCGAGTCAGGCTCTTTGGGCTATCGCTTCACTGGCAATCTGAGCCTTCTGGCCACCGTCGAACATGTGTCCAATGCCGGATTTTGTGAACGCAATCGCGGTCTGACCAATATGGGTCTGCGCCTCGGCTATAGTTTCTGACCGAAAGCAATGGTCAAACTCAACAAAATCTACACCCGTACCGGCGATGACGGCACCACAGGTCTGGGCACCGGCGAGCGTCGGTCCAAACATGATCTGCGCATCGACGCTTTCGGCACCGTTGACGAGACCAATGCAGCCATCGGCATGGTGCGGCTTTATACGGGGACCCAAGACCCGCTGGTCGATGAAATGTTGGGCCGCATCCAGAATGATTTATTCGATTTGGGTGCTGATTTATGCACGCCCGAAACAGTCGAGCCGCTCCCTTACGAGCCTTTGCGCATGATTCCGGCGCAGGTTGAACGTCTTGAAAATGAAATCGACCAGCTGAACGCCGAATTAAGCCCGCTGAACTCCTTTGTTCTTCCCGGCGGAACGGCGGCTGCGGCTCATTTGCATCTGGCACGCACGATTTGCCGCCGCGCGGAGCGGATTATGGTGGAATTGGCCCAAGATCCCGACGAGAAAATTGGCGCCACCGCGCTGCGCTACATTAACCGCCTGTCGGATTTTCTGTTTGTGGCCTCCCGCTACGTCAACGGAAAAGGCAAAGGCGATGTGCTCTGGGTGCCCGGAGCCACCCGCTAGGATCGCATCCGGCCTGCTTTTAAAAGGCCGCATCGCGCTTGAGAAAGCGAAAATAGACTTTTACCTGCGTTGACAAGTCCGAAGTCAGGGCTTTAGGTTCGCATCGCCCTGATAAATGATCGTTAAACCGACAAAAGGTGTGCGGAATGAAAATTCTTGTTCCCGTGAAACGGGTGGTTGACTACAACGTAAAAATTCGCGTGAAAGCGGACGGCTCCGGCGTCGAACTCGCCAATGTCAAAATGTCGATGAACCCCTTTGATGAAATCGCCGTCGAAGAGGCCCTGCGGTTAAAAGAAGCGGGCAAAGCCGAAGAAATCATCATTGTTTCCATCGGGCCCGCACAGGCGGCGGAAACCATCCGCACGGCCTTGGCCATGGGCGCTGATCGCGGCATCCTCATCAAAACCGATGCGCCGGTTGAACCTTTGGCGGTTGCCAAATTGCTCAAGGCCGTGATCGCGGAAGAAAATCCATCATTGGTAGTGCTTGGCAAACAGGCGATTGACGATGACAGCAATGCCACCGGCCAGATGTTGGCCGCCATGCTCGGCTGGGGTCAGGGCACATTTGCCTCCAAAGTCGAGCTGGCTGACGGCCATGTGGCTGTGACCCGCGAAGTGGACGGCGGCTTGCAAACCGTCAACCTGTCGCTGCCTGCCATTGTCACCACCGATTTGCGTTTGAACGAGCCGCGTTACGCGAGCCTGCCCAATATCATGAAGGCCAAGAAAAAGCCGATTGACGAGAAGGCGGTCGAAAGCTTCGGCGTGGATATAACACCGCGTCTGAAAGTGCTGAAAACAGCCGAACCTGCAGGCCGCAAAGCCGGCGTCAAAGTAGGTTCTGTTGCTGAACTGGTCGATAAATTGAAAAACGAAGCGGGAGTGCTGTCATGACCACACTGCTGATTGCCGAACATGACGCGTCGGGCCTCAAAGATGCCACCCACAAGGCGCTGACCGCTGCCAAGGCTTTGGGTGCGCCTGTGCATATTCTGGTTGCAGGACATCAGGCGCGTGCCGCTGCCGATGCAGCCGCAACGCTTGACGGTGTGGCCAAGGTTTTGTTGGCTGATGATGCCTCGCTGGCCCACCAGCTTGCCGAGCCTGTGGCTGCCTTGATCGCAGCCCATGCCAAGGATTACGGCGCATTGGTCGCCCCCTCCACCAGCAATGGCAAGAATATCATGCCCCGCGTTGCGGCTTTGATTGACTCCATGCAGATTTCCGACATCACCGCAGTGCATGGGCCCGACACATTCGAGCGTCCGATCTATGCGGGCAATGCGATCCAGACGGTGCAGTCCAGCGATGCCATCAAAGTCATCACGGTGCGCACGGCCTCTTTCGCAGCCGCTGGCACCGGCGGATCAGCTCCGGTAGAAAGTGTAACGGTGTCCCAGTCCGGCGCTTTGTCGCAGTTTTCCGGCGAGGCCTTGTCGAAATCAGACCGGCCCGAACTCACCTCCGCCAAGATCATCATTTCCGGTGGTCGTGCGATGCAAAATGCCGAAAACTTCAAAACCTATCTCGAGCCTGTGGCTGACGCCTTGGGTGCGGCGATGGGAGCGTCTCGCGCTGCCGTTGATGCGGGCTATGCCCCCAATGACTGGCAGGTCGGACAGACCGGCAAAGTGGTTGCGCCCGATCTTTACATTGCCGTCGGCATTTCGGGTGCCATCCAGCATTTGGCCGGCATGAAAGATTCGAAAGTCATTGTTGCCATCAACAAGGACGAGGAGGCGCCGATTTTTCAGGTCGCCGATTATGGTCTGGTCGCCGATCTTTACAGGGTGTTGCCTGACTTGCACAAAGCATTGACCGGCGCCTAGGGGCGACGGAAACCGAGGACGTTGTAACAGGCAGCAGGAAGAGTTCGATGGAAATTCGCAAGGTCGGTCTTATCGGTGCGGGTCAAATGGGCAATGGGATTGCTCAGGTTTGCGCAGCATCCGGTTTTGAAGTGCTCATGCATGATATCAGCGCCGAACGCATCAATGCCGGTCTTGCCACCATCAACGGCAATCTGTCGCGCCTGATTGCCAAAGGCAGCATGGATGAAGCGGCCCGCCAAGCCCAGCTTGCCTTGATCAACAGCGCCCCCAATCTGGAAGATCTCGATGATTGCGACATCATCATCGAGGCGGCGACCGAAAACGAAAGCGTCAAAAAACAGATTTTCATCAATCTGTGCAAAGTGATCGGCAAAAAAGCTGTCATCGCCTCCAATACATCCTCGATTTCCATCACGCGTCTGGCCTCTGTCACCGACCGGCCCGAACGTTTCCTCGGCATCCATTTCATGAATCCCGTGCCGCGCATGCAGCTCGTGGAATTGATCCGCGGCATTGCCACCGAGGATGAAACCTTTGAGGCGGCCCGCACCTTTGTAAGCAAGCTGAACAAGACCGTCACCGTGGCCGAGGATTTTCCGGCCTTTATCGTCAACCGTATCTTGTTGCCGATGATCAACGAGGCCATCTATACGCTTTATGAGGGCGTTGGTTCTGTGGAAGCCATCGACACCGCCATGCGGCTGGGTGCCAATCATCCGATGGGCCCTTTGCAACTGGCCGACTTTATCGGGCTTGATACCTGTCTGTCCGTGATGCAGGTTTTGCATGAAGGACTGGCCGACTCGAAATACCGGCCCTGCCCCTTGCTCGTCAAATATGTCGAGGCTGGCTGGCTTGGCCGCAAGACAAAACGCGGTTTTTATGATTATCGGGGCGAAATACCGGTTCCCACGCGCTGATTGACCGGCTTGCCCCGGACCTGAAGGCTTCACATTTTTGTCACAGCACCGTTAGACTGTGGGAGAGATGCGATTCGGGAGCTGCACCCCGCAGCCTCCCTCAAGGGTTCGACCCTTCGCTTGAAGGAGGCCGTTTTTCGTGACCATTCACGTTGCTCAGCCTAGACAGGCCCAGCCCGTCTCGCCACAGGCCTGTCCCGCACTTGTGCTCAATGCGGATTACCGCCCGTTGAGCTATTACCCCCTCTCGCTCTGGAGCTGGCAGGATACGATCAAAGCCGTCTGTCTGGACCGCGTGAATATCGTCTCCCATTACGACCGCACCATCCGCTCTCCCGGTGCTGAAATCCGCCTGCCCTCGGTTGTCTCGCTCAAGACCTTCATCCAGCCGAGCCGCGAACCCGCCTTCACGCGCTTCAATGTCTTTTTGCGGGATCGCTTTTGTTGCCAATATTGCGGGGCGCGTGAAGACCTCACCTTCGACCATGTCATTCCGCGCTCGAAAGGCGGCTTGACCACATGGGGCAATGTGGTTGCGGCCTGTTCCCCTTGCAATGTCCGCAAGGCCGACCGCCTGCCCGCGCAGGTCAAAATGTTTCCGCTGCAAAAACCCTATGCGCCGAGCGTGCATGATCTGCATGCCAATGGCCGGTTGTTCCCGCCCAATTACCTGCATGAAAGCTGGATGGATTATCTTTACTGGGACAGCGAGCTGGAGCCGTGATCGCGGGACATTTCGGCCCGCCAAGCGATGGCGGCCATGACAGTGACCGCCCCCGCCACCAAAAAATTCCACACCGCCAGTGATTGCCCCAACAGGCGAAACGCCACCTGATCACAGCGGATCACTTTCACCTTGTCCAATTGCGCCAGTAAATCACCGGCACCCGCCATGGGCGCGAGCTGGCCGGAACAGTCTGTGGGTCCGGCCCACAAGGCCCATTCAATCCCGGCATGATAAAGGCCAAGGCCCGCCCCGAAGGCAAAACACAGCATCAGCAAAAGCAACAGCGGCTTGATCAGCAAACGCCTGCGCCCATCCCGCAACAAGACCAGCAACAAGCCTGCAATCGGAATGCCCGCATAATAAGACAGCCTTTGCTCCAGACACAGCGGACAGGGCGCAATACCCAAAACGAGCTGGATAAACCACGCCGAGACAATCGCAATCACAGCCACCACGAGACAAGCCAGCACCAACACCATGGCCAGTCGATCCAAGCGCCAATAGCTTTTGCCCATCACACCAACCTGCTGACCAGAACAAAGCCCAAAACAATGATCATCAGCGAACCGACAACCACAGCCGTCAGATGCCGCTCGATGAACAGGCGCAGACTACCGCCATAGCGGTTGAACAAAAAGGCCAGCAGAAAAAACCGCGCGCCGCGGGTCAGCAAAGCCAGACCCACAAAGGCCGCGAGCGGATAATCCATAAAGCCCGAAACAATGGTCACCAATTTAAACGGGATCGGCGTAAAGCCTTTGATCAGAATAAACCACGCCCCGTATTCGGCATAAAGCGCCTTCACCGCCTCGATCTTGCCGCCATAGCCATAAAGGTTCAGCAAAAACAAACCGAGGCTGTCATAAAGCAAGGAGCCGATCGCATAGCCCGCCACCCCGCCCGCGACAGAGGCCAGCGTGCAAACCAGCGCATAACGAAAAGCCCGTTCGGGACGCGCCAAAGCCATGGGCGCCAACAGCGCATCGGGCGGCACCGGAAAAATCGAACTCTCTAAAAAAGACACGACAGCCAAAGCCCATAAGGCATAGGGTTTTTCGGCCAGCGCCACAGTCCAGTCATACAGACGCCGAAGCATGGTCACACTTTCTGTTTCAATCGCTTACGAGGCAATGCCCAAGCCGACATCATGCGTCTTGCGTGATTGAAATGGGTCATGGAAACTTGTGACGCTGCGGTGCAAAGAAAGCGTGGTGCCCCTAGCCGGAATCGAACCAGCACTCCTTGCGGAATCCGATTTTGAGTTTACCACGTATGCCAGCATCATATTGATATTAAACAGTATTTTTGCTTAAAATTCAAAGTGTGTAGGTAGTGTGTGTAGTTTTGAATTTAATAAGCAGAACCTTTCATCCTCATAACTCAGCATCAACTTGTCGGATAGGTATAAAGCAAACACACAAGATTTCGCAACTATTTGCATGAAACAGACGGATATCTGCTCATACACTCACCTAAGAATAAATACATAAGCCAAGATATTAGTTGCCCAAATCAGCAATCATCTAAATCATCTCAAATAGATTTTCGTGTGTGTTTGAGATAAATCATAATGGCAACAGCTGAAGACTTATCAGTCCATATGCGAAAAGCAGCGGGAGATTTTCCCGTATTACCTGCTACACTGTATTGGCGGGTTTTTATGATCGCAGACAAACACCTGAAATCTCAAACCATCGTCGAAACACGCTACCACGGGAATATAGCCAAGTTTTTCGCTATCATGTGGCGTTATTTTTACGAAAACAAAAATATGAATGTAGAAAATGGTAAGTTTAATTTTCCGTTTGACGGAAAGATAGTTTCCACAACACAACTTGCATCCGTAAATAGTGCCATTGATAATGAACTGAGATTGTTTCTAAGCACACAAGATCAATCTGATCCGCATTTGAAGATACTGAATATAATGCGAATGGGTGATATTGGTTTGAAAATCAAAAAAATCATAATGACCAATCATTTCAGATGGACTGATCCCAATAACCCGTTAAATGACAACACTGGCTCTGAATAATAAGTATAATCATTTTCACTTATTATATCTGTTGTGTTTTTGATGAAAGATCAAAATTCCCTCATCTTTTCGGCACACATCTGATTCCATCGAACCAACTGTGATAATAATTAAACTTCTTTTATCGTTATAATCTGAGCTTCTCTCAGCTGTTGCCACTTGATTTCGTTGAACTGTAGCACAGGAATTATCGCGTCCAGCTTTTCCTGATAAAGCGTCACCATACGATTTTGTAAATCTATGGAATATTTGAATGGCTTGGATAAATCATATCCATAATCAAGGATAACAGCTCCATAGCCATCCTCGATAGCCTCGCTCAGATATGCCTTGGCACCATAGCCGAGTAAGTTTTTATCATAGAGCATGGAATAGGTTCGTGTTTTAGCCTTCTCGATCTCTGCTTTTAGTTCATCGCCCATGATGGACCTGATTGTGAGGACCATCATGTTGAGAATAGTGATATTACGGCATTCAGGCATCCAGAATAGCTCGTCAGCGAAGACCTCAAAGACCTCTTTACCTGCGTAATTGCCACTCAGTGATACTTTGGTGTCATTATTCAAATCTTTATAAAATCTTATGGTCAATGCGTCTTTATGGATAGTGAAACTGGTATCCTCATAGTCTTCGCCAGTTTTTAATAGCTTGGGAGCAGATTGATACAGCGTTCGCATCAAGCCAAAAAAATTAGATTTCTTCAGAAAATCTCGAAATATTTTTTTTCCTGCTAATAATTCTGCTATCTGGCTTTTGAAATCCACATTCTCAAATGTCTTCTTAATGAAGTAGGGAACATAGATTATGAGCGCGATGAGTATCAGCGCAGACGTATTAGCACTCACATAGAAATATGTGTAAAGCGTCATCAGGATCAGAAATAAGCCGAAAACCACAAATATAAGCATATAAGCTCCACTTATGACTATCAGCTTGAACCATAACCATTTCTAAGATCAGTTTATCAGCTTCTTCCATTGATTCGTAATCTGCAAACAACATCCGAATTTAGTTAAGATGTTGATTGCAGACAATATAAGCTAAAAAATTCACTGAATATCAAGCAATCAAAGCTGATAGATGTATGAAGCTGAAACACCATAGGTTTCTGATAATTCTGCCACTGGCACGCCATCATTACGCATTTTTTTCAAATCGCGACGGAATTTCACTAACTCTTTACCTGAGCGACGAACTCGCTTGTTGGCCTGACGCTCTGCTTTCTCAGCAGCTTTGGCATCCACATGCTCTTGTGCTTTAGCCATCAATGCTGAAGCAATCTCCACTATGTTTTGCAATTGCTTTAATTCGCGTGTGGTAAATGACATATACAGTCCTCGTTCACTAAATGGGAATGTGCTGATAATATAGATTATTATGCTTTGCAATATACCAGCATATAAAGTGTTTATTTTTTCAACGCAACAAGTTCACTATTCATAGTGTCTTCATAATGCTTGCGGGATATTACGCCTGCTTTGAGAGCTATTGAGAATGCAATATTGGCGATGATAAAAACAAAAAACGCACCAGTTAAATCACCTACTAACATCACCAGATAATAATATAAATCAAAATGGTGATCTATTGTAGGGCTCCATATATAAAACAGGTGGGCAGTAGTGCTGTTTACAACAGCTTGTATTAAGCACATTTGCAGCACATCGAATGCATCTATATTGGCAAAATCAATGATTGGATTGGCTATACCTGTAACTTTTTTTGATATTAAAGTCCAAAACAACAGCGACAAACAAACGCCTAAGCCTGTTTGTGCTATACGGATTACAACCTCAAAGTCCGTGAATGTTTGTGGATGTAGATATGTAATCTCAATCAATAAACCCAAACCTATGCCTGGTGCAGCCCAATAGCCTAAAATAATAGCTGAAAATACTCTCACAGCAGCAGGCAAATAAAATACAGCTACCAGTGGTGTTTGATTGAAAATTATCAAATATTCAGTTTGCACATATCTAGCGAATGCGTGAATCGCAGCAACGCAAACTACAATTAGCGAGCAATCAATTATTTGCCTTAAAAATGGATGAGATATCTTTTTCTGCATCTTTAATCAGTTCCAATGCAGCTGGCCCCAGTTCCAAATTACAGGTGGCATTATTCCACTTTTCAGACAAGAAGCCAAGTTGCTTCAATTCAGCAATCTTTCTGTAAGTGCTGCTGCGGCTGGTAAAGCCTTTATCGACGATTTGCTGGTTTGATATAGAGACACCTGAAGTGTGCGCTTCTAAAACAGACATCAATACTTGTCTGTGCAAGCCATCTGCCCACATCAAATTGTGCTTTTTCTCCAACACACCCAGCAATGAGTATATATTAAAACCAATGCTTGTTTTCATTGTAGAGTTCCCATCAAATATTGGGTGAGGTGATTTTTTTCAGATGTAACCGTTATCTTTTCAAATAATCAACAATAACTGGTTTGCAAATGGAAAATTCAGTCTTGCCACAGCAATATCTTTTTTGCTGAAAAAATTACGAAACAGCATAAGAATCTGTCGCTAAAGGACAAGCGCAGCATATGCCGATATGTGTCATTATAAAGATTAAAATAATCAATCTTTCCAATATATCTATCTAGATTTTAATAAAATTAACGCAATTTGGAGATGAAGCCGCCCTGATATTGATATTTTTCAGTTGGAATATACCCCGAGCCACGATTAGGTGCTCCACCAGGAAAAGTGATCATGATCCCCTTGGCGTTTGGGGTTATAACGGGATCTGCACCGCCACAAAAATCTAGAGGTAAAGAGGTGGTTGTATAATTTTTTGTTGCCTCAATCACAATCAAAGGGCCGCCATTACAAGCATTTCCGCCTGGTTGTCTTTGGATGACGACAATCATACTTTCTTCTTTGTTGGGCAGTATTTTCTTAAATCGCCCAATAATAGTTGGAGAGTACTCTCCGCTGCATTTGTCAATAAAAGCGATCTCATCACCAACCGTAACTGCGCAGACTTCATCGCTCTGTTTTACTTCTAATGCCTCATTGTGATGGATCTTTAACTCACCTTTTGGGGTTAAAATTGGAGATTGATTATCTGCAGCATTTGAAATCAGCGGATAAGTGACGAGTGCAAGGATTGAAAGACTAAATTTTTTAACATCGTTGTGCAATGCAATATCAACCTAGATTTGACTTTAATTATCACCGACCATTTTAATCTATTTAGGGCTATTTTAAAAGTTATAAGAGAAAACTTTTTACTTTCTAATTTTGCTATGGGCAAAAACTTGTTAAACAAATTTCGGTCGATTTTTTAATTGCTATCAAATCTGCATGGGGCGCTAATAACTCTTTCAAGTACGAATAAACCTGATATCGTTTACCATGACTGAAGTCATAAGAAGTCTTTGTGCTCTTTCTAAATTCAGATTAACAATCACAGAGATTTTAAAAATCTAATATTCTTCAGTCGGTTATATATATTTGAACTTTCAATAATAAGCTTGAATGGGGGGAAATTATGAAGCTTTCAAAAATGCTTTTTACAATAGCAATCATGCTGGGAGGCATGATCTGCCAGGCCTCAGCTGAAACATGGATCTCGACCTGGGCGGCTCCAGCCTTTGCAAGAGTTGACCAACCGGCTCAAACACTTTCTGCAACCGCTCAAGCGTTTCCTTGGTCGCGCGATGTTCCTGCAGCGGCAGCGGGACAAGAACTGACAATTGGCAGTGCGTCTCCCCTGCATTTTAAAGATCAAACAATCCGGCAAATTGCTCATATTTCAGCAGGCGGGGGACGGGTTAGGGTTGTACTGGCCAATAGCCTTGGAACATTACCGCTTAAAGTGGGTGCTGCATCGGTTGCGATCAGAGATAAAGGCGCAGCAATTCTAACCAGTTCCGTGAAAAAACTTACATTCGGTGGACTTACTTCCCCGGTCATTCCTGCAGGCGCAATTCTTGCCAGCGATCCTGTGGACCTGAAAGTCAATAATTTTTCAGATGTCGTTATAGATCTCTATCTTCCCGACGATACGTCAGCGTGGAAATCGCCCGTAACAATGCACGCGGCATCGTGGCAAGTAAATTTTGTCTCGACTGCTGGAAATCATGTTGGCGCCAATCCTTTTCCGGTTGCAACAACAACTGCCTATCGTCGCGGCGATGGACTTGCCTCTGCCTCATCCTTTTTTCTTGCCCGAGTTGAAGTTGTACCAACCAAGCCCACCAATGTTCTTGTAGCCTTTGGAGATTCAATTTCCGATGGCACCCAGTCCGGAACCGACGCCAATCGTCGCTGGCCGGACTTGCTGGCTGGAAGGTTGGCTGCAGCCGGTAAGCGTATCAGTGTGATCAATGGCGCCATTGGCGGTGGTCGTGTTCTTGAGGATGGTGTAGGACCAAACGCATTGGCCCGTTTTGATCGGGATGTCCTCGCTCAACCCGGTGTTAAATATGTCACGATCATGGAAGGCATCAACGATATTGGTGTCGGTGGTTCTAAGCCCACTCCCAGTGTGGCTGATCTTATCAATGGTCATAGGCAAATGATTGATAGAGCCCATGCACATGGTATCAAAGTAATTGGAGCAACTCTTACACCGTTTGAAGGGGCCGCTTATTGGACCGCAGAAGGTGAGGCCAAACGCCAAGCCCTGAACACCTGGATCCGGACAAGTAAAGCCTATGACGCTGTTATAGATTTTGATGCGGCTGTTCGAGATCCAAAGAACCCCACTAAATCGCAAAGTGCGTTTGATTCAGGTGATCATTTGCACCCAAGCCCTGCAGGCTATGAAGCAATGGCAAACAGCATTAAATTATCGATATTTAATAAGTAGAAAATATATTTTTCTACAGGGCGACTTTTTAATAACAGTGTGACAGCATTACCATTAATGTTGTCACACTAATTATTATCTATTGAAATATTATTTAGCGATATTGTTATGATCAGAATTTATGCAAGATATAAACAAAGAACTTTGAATATCTAAAGCTGACAATTTTATTTGCAGTCAGGCCTCTAAATTCATTCACGATTTTTAATAGTAACACTGGGCTACACAGCAATAATGTGCTCACAGAACCAATCGAGCAACCAAAAATGTTTTTTCTTTTTTCGGAATATTTTTTTATCTTGGAAATGTAACAGACTTATAAGTCTCTTACATTTCGCTGTAAGCCATTGTGATCGCTGGATCTTGTGTTTAGCTGAAACCGCCCATCCAAAAGATAATTCACAAAATCAGTTATATCGTTGGATTTTCATAGGTTTTCGGTTGTCCAAGCCTGTTTCTGACTGCACAATGAGATCATAGCAATTATGCTATTAGTCGTAATCGTGGCTCAGAGAACCGGCCCGATGGCTGCGCCATAAACACTCAAAATCGTGCACTGCAATGGATCGTTGCAACGCAAGAAATTCAACATCCGTTAAAATAAATTAAAATACTGTTTTGATAGCTTGAAGCTACGTTAAAAAAATAACAGAATGTTAAGATGAAATTGGATGCAATAATGAGATCGAAAAATAGTTGTAAAATTAATTGGTAGGCAAAAGGATCATGTTAAAAAAAATACTGTGTGTTGGTCACTGTGTGCTTGACCGTGTTTATGAGCTCACTGAAATTCCCAGTACTCCAAGGAAAGTAGATGCGCTTAATTCAAGAGAAAGTGGTGGTGGTCCAGCATCAACCGCTGCTGTAGCTATTTCTTGTCTAGGAGGAAATACTTCATTTATAGGCTATCTTGGCAATGATGCTGTCGGAGCAATCCTAATTAAAAAACTTGCAGAAAAGGGAGTAGATGCAACTCAAGTTATAGTAGTTGAAGGAGGGCGAACAGTAGCTCCTATTGTACTAGTAGATGGAAACGGAGAACGCTGCATTATTGTTCACCGGCATCATGTTGATGTGCCTTCAGAAAAAATTAAGTTTGATTTGTCTGATACTGATCTTCTTCTAGTTGATACACGATGGATAAGAGGTTCACTTGCCGCCGCGCAGGAAGCTAGAAAATATCGTATTCCTGTTATTGTAGACGTTGATGGCGGTAAAAGAGAAGATATAATGAGGCTATTGTCGCTCGGTGACCACTCCATTTTTTCTGACCAAGGATTGTATGACTGTACAAGCCAAGGTGATGTAGAAACAAGATTACGTGAAATCAAAAATTTCTGTTCCGGTATCGTTGCTGTGACTGCTGGATCAGCAGGGTCTTATTGGTTGTTAGGTGAGGATATTCACCACATTCCTGCATTTAAGGTTACCCCTCTAGATACGACTGGCTGTGGCGATGTGTTTCATGGAACATATGCTTTGGGTATAACCGAAAACATGTCACCGCTATGTGCGGCACGCTTTGCATCTGCTGCAGCGGCTCTAAAGGCTGCTAAAGGTAATGGATGGGATGGTATGCCAAAGCGTTCAGAAATTGAAGAATTATTGGCTACTGTTTCCTAACAAGCCTCGGCTAAATTGTTAAAACCGCGCTCAGCAAGAAATAATCTTGTTTGGTCTAATGTTGGAATACCTTGCCGGCCACCGAGCGATCTGCATTTTATAGCTGCGACAGCCGAAGCAAAAGTTAATGTCCATTCGAAAGGCCAATTTTTTAATTCTCCTATGGCGCATGCACCGTGGAACACATCTCCTGCACCGTTTGTATCAACAGCATCAACCGGAAATCCTGCAATTTCGATGAATTGACCTTGTGTATATCCAAGCACACCCTTTTCAGCGAGGGTAACTGCAACTCGTTTTGGCCCTTGGGTAGCGAGACACTGTAAGGCTTCACGTTGATTTTCAGTCTTGGTCAATTTTGCAAGAAAGAGTGGATTGGCAATAAACTGATCAACATTTTTGCAAACGTCTTCAATCCCTGGCATCATGCGTTCACCGTCCATTGTGATAATCATGCCGGCTTCTCGCGCCCAGTTTATGGCTTGAAGTGCAGCGGCTACATCCACACCGTCAATATGGAGCAAACGGCCGGATATAATTGCTAGTTTGTTTAATTCCGTTGGTTCAATTGTATATTCTTTGGGTCGACGCGAAAAAAGGATGCGCTGCCCTGTAAAACGATCTGCGAGTACAATACTGATTTGCCCCACACTCTTTGGGTGACGTATAATTGCTTTTGTGTCGATGCCTTCTTTAGCTAGTGTTCGCATTGATAGACGTGACCAAAAATCAGAACCAATTTTTCCAACATATCTCGTTTTTAAGCCAAGACGGGAGCAGGCAACCATAGCAGTTGCAATCATGCCCCCCCCCTGAACAGAAAATTCATACATCTGTTGTTTAGTATCAGGCTGAGGAAATCCATTGATAACAGCGGTCAGATCAAGAGTATTGACCCCTAGCCCTACAACATCAAATTGTTTCTTTATCATTATAGCAACTTTTCATGAAGTTAAAGCTCCTGCAGTCATTCCCTGTACCATATATTTTTGCAAAAAAACGAAAGTAAAAATAAGTGGCAAGCTAGCAAGAACAGAAAATGCCATCATAGTATTCCATTCAGTGATAAATTCTGCAAGAAGACTATAAATTGCCATGGTTAGCACACGCTTCCCCCAAGATTCTATTAAAACAACAGCAAATAAAAATTCATTCCAGGCGAGCAAAAATGTATAGAGGCCAGCACCGATAAATGCAGGCCATGACATCGGAATAAGCGTACGGAAAATGGCGCCTATGCGCGAACACCCATCTACCATAGCTGCTTCCTCAATATCTTTTGGAATATTCAGAAAATAGCTTCGGAGCATTAATATGCAAAAGGGTAATGTAAATGTTAAATATACAATTATAAGTGCAACAAGAGAATCATAAAGGTTAAGCAAAATAAATATTCTGAAATATGGAATACAAAGTAGAACGAGCGGAAACATTTGGATTGTTATAAGAAACATCAGAACAGTACGTTGACCTTTAAAATTAAACCTAGCAAGTGCATAGGCTGCCATTGATCCGAGAAAGAGCGAAAATGCTGTGACAATACCTGCAACTGCAACGGTATTAAAAAATACACGTATGTATTTTGGCGACCCAAGAATTTTTGAATAGGCCTCCAGTGTGAAGATCTGGGGAATCCAGTCTGGTGGCATTTTCATGACTTCTACATTCGGTCTGACGGAGACGCTGAACATCCAAGCCAGCGGAAAGCACATGATTATGATGGCTAGGATCAATAATAGGTATGTCGTTGTATTGATTATGCGGCGCTTGTTTTGAGAGCCCATTAAATTTTTCCTGATCTGAGTGCCTAAAGACATTATCTAAGCAACCTTAATTATTGTTATTCATTGCTCGCCTGACGTAAAAAGCGCTGACAATGAAGAGGGAAATGAACATCAGAATAGCTTCAGCTGAAGCGTAACCAAATTTCATTTTTTGGAATCCGTCGTAATAAATAGCTGTAGCTAGCACCTCAGAGGAGTAAGAAGGCCCTCCTCCTGTCATAACAAAGACAGGATCAAATGCCCTAAATGTCCAGATTGAATCCAGCAGTACGATAGTAGTGATGACACTTTTTAATTCGGGCAATGTGATATAAATGAATTGTTGAAAAATTGTTGCCCCGTCTATCTGTGAGGCTTCATATAGTTGTTGGGGCACGGATTGCAAGCCTGCTAGCAACATGACCATGAAAAACGGATAGGCACGCCATACATTCATGGCTGTTACGGAACCTAATGCAGTTGAAGAGTCACCAAGCCACGCAATGTTTGTTAGGTCACTTGTAAAACCTAAAGCTGTTAAAAAGCCATTGAACACACCGAAGGGTGCAAGCATAAGAACCCAGATCATCCCTGCAACGGTTGGAGCAAGTAGCCATGGTACGATCAAGATACCTCGCGCCACCGAACGGAATATATGATTGATTTTAGCATTTAATAAAAGGGCAAGGCCCAGTCCTAATACAAGGTGAAGAATAACACTTCCAATCGTAAACAAAACAGTATTAAGAAATATATTCCAAAAAAAAGGATCAAACAACAGAGCTGAATAATTTGAAAGTCCAACCCATGTTTCTCTCGTCAAATTACTTTCATAAAAACTAAGTCTAAATACTTCCAGTAGCGGATAAACCATAAGCATCGTTAGTATTAACAACGATGGCCACAGAAATGAATATGCAAGTATCTCCTCACTATAGAGGCGCCTGAATTTCAACGTTACAAAAGGTATCGATCTGCCAATTGGGGCAGATCGATTTTTTGAGTTATTAAATGACATTGATTGGCCTTACTTGGCAGCTGCAAGAATTTTGTTCCATTCAATAGCAGCATCATCAAGCGCTTGCTTTGCTGATTTTTTGCCCTGAATGGCATTTTGCACTTCTATAGTAATGATTTTGTTCATTTGAACGGCGTTCGGCATTATCAAAAATGGAGATTCCGCGTTTGCCTGGTTCATTGCAACTGTAAAAGCAGTAAATAGTTTACGTTCCTTGAACCATTCTTGACTAGCGACGTCTAGGCGTGAAGGAAATCCACCTGTGCCTTTTGCCCAAAGCTCCGATCCTTTAGGGCTCGACATCCAGCGTACAAATTTCCAAGCTGCGTCCTTGTCTTGAGCCTGTGTTGTGATCGTATTAAGAGAGCCACGTACAATTGTTCCGGTAGTCATACCTTTTGGCAAAGGAGCTATATCATAATCCAAGTTAGGATTTAACCCTTTTTGAATAGCAACTCCCCATGGCCCTTCAAACATCATTGCGACATTGCCACTACCGAAATTAGCACGTTTTTCTTTTTCACCGTTTGAGAGCGTCCCAGGGACGCCTATTTTAAGGGTGTTGATACGCTCAACATATGTCTCGATAGCTTTAACTCCTTCCGGACTATTGAAAACTGCTTTATTTGTGGCGTTATCGATGAGCTTCGCACCTGACTGGAGGAGAAGTGGATAAATATCATATGTTGCATTTGTTGGTGGTTCAGTAGCTAATGTCCCTGTTACCGCAAATTGTTTCTTTTCAGGATTTGTTAGTTTTTTTGAAAATTCCTCAAATTCCGCCCATGTTTTAGGAGGGCCGTCAATACCTGCAGCTTTGAAGAGGGCTTTATTGTAGAACATAGCTACCGCTCCAGACTCTATAGGTAGGTAATATTGTTTACCTTTCCATTTGGTCTGAAAAGTTACAGGAATACCAGACATGTAACTCTTATCTTCCTTTGCTATGAGATCGTCAATTGCTGTAAGCATGCCGAGATCTGCGAATTCAGCAACCCAATCAACTTGCACCAGAAGAACATCCGGTAATTTTTTTGCCTGGAATTGTACAACTGATTTGTCATGGAAACCCTGGAAGGGCGAATCTACGAGTTCTAGGGTGATGCCTGGATTATCTTTTTCAAAAGCTTCCTTAAATTCGGCCATAAATTTTTCGCCAACTTCAGATGATTTCCATTGTGACCAACGCACAGTGGCAGCTTCTGATAAAGCTGGAAGTAGAATAGAAGATGCAAGACACATGGTTATTAATTTCAAGAATGAATTTCTAGATTTTGTTGTCATTTTTCTTACTCCCTATAACTATTGTTGTTTCTAAAGTTCAATTAAGATTTGCGATTTTTTAGATGTCGAGACAACTCTTCCGGAATATGAGGATGAATAACAACTATGTGCGTATATTGAGCAACAAGATCAAAGGTATTTTGAATATTCATCCAAACAAACATATCATAAAACATTTTCTGTAGAGAATTCATGATATCATTTTGGATGGTTTCAGGAAGTTCCCAGAATTTCTTTTTGATTATTTTCCATGATTTTTTTCGAATATTATAAAGAAATTGTGCATCAGTTTCGTTTTCCCCTCGTTCATGAGCATGATTAGCAAAAACATAATCACGAATTTCATCCTTAATGGATTGGGGAAGACTAGGGTGATCGAAAATTAGATTGTTGAAACCGAGTGCGAGATGTACTTCGATCGCGCCATTAACTGGCATTTTGGCAAGCTGATCCCCACGTAAAGTTGAGGCTCCGTGCTGTACTGCTCCAGCCATTCGGTATTCATTTTGGCAGATGGATGATATTGTACTTAGAACCGAATAATCGACATTGACAGGTGCTAATGTTCCGTCAGGCTGTATATTACCACCATGGTAGGTCCCTGAATTAACGCTTATTTTACTAACGCCTTCAATTTTTTTGCCGGTTTTGCTGAGGGATTTTGGATAAACTGACATGAATGCCCTAAGCTCTTCAGCTGTTGTATTATGATGGCCGACCTCACCAATTTCAGCTCCTAGTGAAATTGTAATATCCTTCGGTTCATGGGAGCGAATATAGGCCGTAAATAATGCCGTTAGCTCGGCATTGAGCCTTTGTTGATCTTCAACAGTAGATAGAGACAAATCGACTACGGTTGATGCATCGATATCAATGTTGAAAAAATCAGCATCAATCTGTTTTTTCATCATTTCCTTGAGGCGATTTATCTCTTTCTCAGGGTTTTCATGATATGATTTAGCATTAATCTGATCATGATCAGCCTGCATGAATATTGGGCCCTTGTATCCTTCACGCAACGCTGCCGCAAGTGCGGCAGCAGTATATTCAACAGGAGGCTGATCTGCGAATATGGTCTCGCTAATAGACTGTTCAAAGATGAACATATTCGCATTTAATTGCTTAGCAGCACGAAAAACAGAGCGAATGGTATTATAGGACCACCCACGAAGATTCATAGCAGGAACTGTTTTATTGCCCCATTTACCTTCAGCGCAAGCCATATAAAGGCCTTGGATTGATGCTGGAACAATACCTGCAGCAAGCGCTGACTCGCGAATAGCCCATATTGCTATTGCCCGCGCATTCTTTTCGCCAAGAGCGGCTGTACAGGCCCAACGATCAATCATTTCATCTGATGGCCGTTTTGCATTGGTAGGTGTTATAATATTATCAGTGATCAAACCAATCAATGTGAGGTCGTTGATCATATCGACAGCAGACGTACAGTTCATTTTAATTCTCCAAATTAGATCTGTATCCTTGATTACGTACTTACATCTGTCAATGCTATTAAATAAAGGGGCTGTCCCAGATAACTCTGAAAAGGGGTTATTATGGGTGCTATGCGCAAGAGCCGTCTGAGCGTTTATAAACAAGACCGATTGATTGAACATTTTGTTGCGGGCACGACCGCGCGAACTGCTGCGAGTTTGTGTGGAGTTAATCGTAAGACAGCTGCCTTCTTTTTTCATCGGTTGCGTGAGGTTATTGCCTTCGAGCTTGAGCAAGAAGGCTTGGCAATGTTTGCGGGTGAGATCGAAGTTGATGAGAGTTACTTTGGGGGAGTTCGCAAGGGTAAGCGTGGAAGGGGCGCGGCGGGAAA
>Ga0209085_1000953_pt1 | contig 19119 bp, 17 predicted proteins | sample C_131016_EF_Meta_FD_187310 | JGI IMG/M metagenome (GOLD analysis project Ga0209085, IMG submission 187310) | Freshwater microbial communities from Lake Croche, Canada to study carbon cycling - C_131016_EF_MetaG (SPAdes) (version 2) | ecosystem: Environmental > Aquatic > Freshwater > Lake...
GTGGCTGGGGTGACTGTACAAAATATCCAGAGTCCGGAGGTAGGTATGAAGTCCGGCATCTTGGATCGGAAGGACGTGGGCGTCTTCACCGGATTCATTATGGTGGGAGTGCCAGTAACCTGCAGGGGTGATGAACGAAGCGCCGGATACCCAGTTTTCCCGGTGACCGTTCTTAATCATGCCGTCTGAATCCAGTTCGGTGCCGATCATGGTGTAGCAACCCGGTTGGCAGCTGATGACAAAGTCGAGGGCGACTGATTCATGCCGGTGGGGATACTGGACTTTTCCTTTCGGCAAGAGTCCGAACATGGCCCACAAGGTGTGGGTGATGGTGCGGGTTTGCGGGAAGTTGGAGTTAGCGAGTAGGACACTGACGCGGTTCGCCTGACTGGTTACGGGGTCGTTAGCAATCTGCTCGAGTTTGGCAGCGGCTTTCGAGTGTTCGAACACCGTGGGTTGAAAGCGTTCTTCCGTGGCGGTAACGCCGAGATAACGGAGAAGGGGGGCATCGTGGACCCAGTAGAAGCCGGCTTCTCCATCGGTGTGATGAATGGCTTCACCGTGTGCGGGGAAAACCATGAAATCGCCCTGTTTCCATTCGATCGTCCGACCGCAGGCTTCAGTACGCCCTGATCCTTGAAAGACAAAGAAGAGTTGGCTGGTGGCGAGGGCGTTGGTTTTGAGAGTGCCTTTGACAATCCGGACAAAATTGGCGAGCAGGGCGGGGCTGGTGGCGGGTCCGGGACACTTCATCTTTTCGCTGACGTCGAGAGGAAGAATGCCGCTGGTTTTCTGTTGAAAGAAATCGGGGGAGAAGGAGTGGTAGGGAACAGGCGGGATCAATCCCGAGAAGATGGGGTTCGCGGTCGAGGCATAGTCATAATAGCGGGCTTCTTTTGTTAGATCCCCTAAGGGGGTAGATGTCTTTTTAGCGTCCATAAGGATTACTGGCCTAAAGCCTTGAGGCGCGGTCGATGCCTAGATCGGCGAGGGGACGTACGATATATTCAGAAGCTGTAAGATTTTTAGACATCTTATAATTCTGTCGATTGCTAATGACCGAGGCAACTTTTTGTTAGTTGTGAGTGGTGGGGTGCTTTTGGGCGGACTGCTCCCTACGGCGGATCGAATCCTGGAGTTTGGTGAGCAATTGGGGTTGGGATTCGACTAGGCGACTGAACCTCTCATGGCTCAACGACAAGCAGCTAGTGTGTGCGAGGGTTCGCAGGGAGGCGGTCCGAGGGACCGACTGGAGCAGGGCAATTTCGCCGAAGTGATCTCCGTCCCGAAGAACGGCAATTTTCTTATCGATTCCGCCCGGCCCTTTTTTCAGGACCTGGAGACTTCCCCGAACCGCAATGTAGAACTTATCTCCTTTTGCCCCCTCCTGAATGACCATTGTTTCAGGTTCAAAAATCTCGGTGTTAAATTCCCCTGCAATATTTTCAAGAATCGGAAGATCGAGATCGGAAAAGATGGGGATGGCGCGGAGGCGATCAGGGGTGACTTTGAAATAACCTTGGGAAGTGATGCCGAATCCGTTCTGTTTGTCCCAGAGATTTCGGTACAGACCCTTTTTTTCGAAAAGCTGCTGATGGGTTCCTTCTTCCGCCACTTTCCCCTGATCGAGAACAACAATTTTATCGAAGCTCTGCGCGCAGGCTAGGCGGTGAGTCACCATGATCACGGTTCGACCCACGGCCAGCTTCATGAAGAGAGCATGGATAGAGGCTTCGGTCGCGGGATCGAGCATGGAAGAGGGTTCGTCGAGAATGAGAAGGGAAGGGTTTTGGAGAAAAGCGCGGGCAATAGCGATTCGTTGACGTTGCCCACCGGAAAGGGAGCTGCCTCGATCGTCGACCACGGTCTCGTAACCATGGGGGAGTTGCGTGATCAGGTCGTGGATCATCGCTTTTTTTGCCACTGCGACGACCTCGTTCATGGTGGCATCTCGGTTAATGAAGCGGATATTTTCGGCAATCGTTCCCCGGAAGAGATGGTGTTCCTGAAGAACCGTGCCGCATAAACGACGGAGAGAGTCGAGCGAGGCTTGGCGGAGATCGACTCCGTCAAAGGAGATTGTCCCCGACTGTGGCTCAAGGATCCGCATTATTAACTTGGTCATGGTGCTTTTTCCGGCGCCGCTTGCTCCCACAAATGCAACGGAGCTTCCGGCTGGAATCGAAAGATTGAGTGAATCGAGAACATGTTTGGATGGGTGATAACCAAAGGTGACATTCTCGAATCGGATTGCCTGGGTGAGGGGGGTGAGTTGGACTGGTTGAAGAGAACTTTCGCTGTCGCTTTCCTCTGCCAGGAGTTTCTGGATTCGGCGGAAAGGTCGAATGGCATTGATGAAAATGGAGTAGGATCGGGCCGTCTTAGCGGATCCGTCGGCCACCTTTCGGAGAAGGGCGAAGCAACCCACAAAAGCGCCCATGGTCAAACTCCCCTGAATGGCGAGGACGGCTCCTGCGACGACGATGACTGCCAGGCTGAGGTTCACCCCGTATTCGGAAAAAACCGGGGTCAGGTTGATATAGTAGGAGTAGTCGGAGGCGCTTTGGGTGTACTTTTGATTCGTATCATCGAACCGCCCCCGGAGGTGCTTTTTGTCGTTATAGACGCGAATAAGGAGCCATGAGTCGAGGAAGTCCTCCACGGAGGCAAGCATCCGATTTTTTAGTTCGCGACTCTGGGTGTTGAGCGAGTCCTCTCTCGGGCCCAGAAGCGCGTTACCGAAGAAACCGACCGGAAGCAAAAGAAAGGCGGCTAAGGCCAAGCGCCAGTCGATCGAAAGAATTGTCAGCAAGCAGCCCAGGGTTACGAGAATGGTTTCTATCATCATGGGGAGGGCGCGAGTGAGGGAATTTTCAAGCCGGTCCATGTCGCTGGCGAATCGGGAAAGCAGATCGACCGAATCGAGATTCGAATAAAAACGGGAGGGTACGGTATTGAGCTTATGAACCATCGTGGCCCTGAGTTCTGCCAGAATCATTCCGCCCACCTTGGCCATGTATTTTGTCTGGAGGTAGGCGCCCAGACTGCAGAAGACCATCAGGAGGAAAATCTGGAGGATAACTTGAGCAAGTAGGGAGTAATCCTTGGCTGGAATGACGTGATCAAAGATATATTTGAACGAGATGGGATATAGAGTGAAGAAAGCGACCTGGGAGAGGATCCCGAGGAGGACGATCAGGTATTTCTTAGGGTACCGCAGCAACAGTTGGTGATAGTTGCGTAAAAGAGAGAGGGTGTCGTTCAGGGCCTGATTCATGAAAAGAGGTTATCGAATATCCTGAACTGAAGGAATGGGGAGTTCAATTGTGGGGCTTTTTGCCATCAACTTGTCACAATTCCCTTTCGCCTAATAGAAATTTTGGCGGTGGGATCGGTTGGGGTGGGCGTTTCTTGACGCAGGATTGAGGCTGGAAGAAAAAGGCACATTCGCTACGATGTGAAGTTCATGATTGGCTGGGTTTTAAAGAAAATCTTGGGTACGCAGAACCAGCGGGAGGTTCGGCGTCTGACTCCTCTGGTCGGGGAGATCAACCGTCACGAGGAGGCCCTGCGGCCATTATCGTTTGATGAGCTCCGAGGAAAGACAGTGACGTTCCGGGAGCGGTTGGCGAAAGGAGAGTCCTTGGATCAGTTGTTACCTGAGGCGTTTGCGGTGGTGAAGAACTGTTGCCGTCGCTTCACCGAAGAAAAGAGACGGATTCGGGTGCGCGGACAGGAGATTTTGTGGGAGATGATCCCCTTTGATGTTCAGTTGATTGGCGGGATGGTTCTGCACTCGGGACGGATTGCGGAGATGGCAACGGGAGAGGGAAAGACGCTGGTGGCGACATTGCCAACGTATCTGAATGCGCTTTCCGGAAAAGGTGTCCACGTGGTCACAGTGAACGACTATTTGGCGGCTCGGGATGCGGACTGGATGGGCGAGGTTTATCGGGAGCTTGGATTGACGGTGGGCTGTCTTCAGCACGGACAGACGCAGGCGGAACGCCGGGCTCAGTACGCTTGTGATATCACGTATGGAACGAGTTCGGAATTTGGTTTCGATTACTTGCGGGACAACGGAATGGCGACAACGCCAGAGGATCAGGTTCAGCGTGGGCACTTTTATTCGATCATCGACGAGGTGGACAGCATCCTGATCGACGAAGCACGGACTCCGCTGATCATTTCAGGTCCGGTGACGGTATCGACCCATCAGTTTGACAAATACAAATCGATCATTGAAGGGTTGGTGCGGAGACAGAATGCGCTGTGCACCGATTGGGCAAATCAGGCCAAGGAGAAGGTGGAGAAGGGGGATTTACAGGGGGCGGGTCGGTTGTTGTTTAAGGTGAAGATGGGGTCACCCCGAAACAAACTGCTGCTGAAGTTTCAAGAGGATCCGGGGACGAGGCGAGCGGTGGACGATGCGGAGCTGGAGATGTATCAGGACACAAGGCGAACTGAGTTATATAAGACGAAGGAGGAGATGTACTTCTCGATCGACGAACGGAACAGCGAGGCGGATTTGTCGGAGATGGGTCGGACTTTTCTTAATCCGAACGATCCGAACTTTTTCTCGGTACCAGATCTGATTACCAAGAATCATGATATCGATACCAGCGCGTCGTTAAGCACTGAAGAGAAATTGAAGGCGAAGCAGGCGGCACAGGCGGATTACGAGGAGGCAAGCCAGAGGATTCACAATATCAGCCAGCTTTTGCGTGCGTACTGTGTGTTCGAGAAGGATGTCCACTATGTGGTGCAGGAAAACAAGGTGATCATTGTGGACGAGTATACGGGGCGATTGATGCCTGGGCGTCGGTGGAGCGATGGGTTGCATCAGGCGGTGGAGGCCAGAGAGGGAGTGCAGATCGATCGGGAGACACAGACTTTGGCGACGATCACGATTCAGAACTATTTCCGCTTGTACGAGAAGTTGGCGGGGATGACGGGAACGGCTGAAACGGAAGCGAATGAGTTTAAGGACATTTACCGACTGGGCGTGGTGGTGATTCCGACGAATCGGGACTGTATCCGGAAAGATGCGGACGATCTGATCTTTAAAACTCGGCGCGAGAAGCTGAACGCGTTGATTGAGGAAATCAAAAAGCGAAATGCCGCAGGGCAACCGATGTTGGTGGGAACGGCCTCGGTCGAATCCTCGGAGATTATTAGCCGGATGCTCAGGCGGGAGAACATTCCCCACAGCGTGTTGAATGCGAAACAGCATCAATTGGAGGCGGAAATTGTGGCGCGGGCAGGTGAACGTGGGGCGGTCATGATTGCAACCAACATGGCGGGGCGAGGGACGGACATTAAGCTTTCGCCGGGTGTGGCGGAGTTGGGTGGGTTGCATGTGGTAGGAACGGAGCGGCATGAATCGAGGCGGATCGATCGTCAGTTGCGGGGCCGATGCGCTCGGCAGGGGGATCCGGGATCGAGTCAGTTCTTTATTTCTTTTGAAGACGATCTGATGCGGAACTTCGGGGATTCCCGGAAGATTGCAGGGTTAATGACAAAGTTGGGGATGGAGGAGAACGAGGGGTTACAGCATCCGTGGCTGAATCGGTCGGTGGAGACGGCTCAAAAACGTGTCGAGGGAAGAAATTATCAGGTTCGAAAGCATACACTGCAGTACGACGACGTGATGAATCAGCAGAGGACGGTCATTTATGCTTGGCGTTCCGACATGTTGAATTCGACCGATCCGCGGCCTGAAGTCTTTGAGACGGTGGATGAGAGAATTGGCTCGGAGGTAGAGGCACGGGCGGGAACCGATCCGGTGGATCTGGACGGGTTGTTGCACTGGGCGAATTCGGCGATGCCGTTGGGCTTGCAAAAGGAGGATTTTCAAAAGGCGGGAGGCAAAGAGGAGTGGGCTAAACTTTTAAAAACGAAAGTCAGGGAAGCCTACGAGGTGAAGGTGAAGTTTGAAAATCCAGAGGCGGTGAAAGCGCTCGAGCGGTTTGTCGTCTTGGGAGCAATCGACCGGCTGTGGCAGGAGCATCTGTACGCGATGGATGGTTTAAGAACCTCGATCAACCTGCGGGCCTACGGACAGAAAGATCCTCTGATCGAGTACAAGAATGAGGCGTACGGAATGTTTGGGGAGCTGATGGGTCGGATCAAAGAGGAGGTGGTGCACAATCTATTCCGATCCGCTTCCAGTTTGTCGGCTTTTGAAAGCTTCCTTTCAGCGCTGCCTCAGAGGGCAGGTCGTGGAGAGTTGCCGATGGAAGCTGCAGATCAATCCACGGAGGGTTCGATGAGCATGCAGGCTGAAGGGGGAGCTTCGATGGTGGAGGAAGCGTTGGCACCGATGAAGAGGCAGGGACCGAAGTTGGGCAGAAACGATCCTTGTCCTTTGGATGCGAATAAAAAGTTTAAGAATTGCTGTGGGGCGACGGGTGCCAAGTGGTGTTTGAAAGTCGGTGCCTAGTTTTCATTTTTGATATGGCCGACCTAAACCGATTTGGACTTGGAACGCTCCTAGCGGTAACGGGGATTTCGTTGGGATTGGGTATCGGGGTAGGCCGACTGACGACCTACGTGCCCTCGGCGGTGGACGGCGCCAAAAGCCGTATTCGAAAATCAGTTGATTTGGGTGGTGATGAAAGCCCTGCGACGGGAAAGGCAGGCGGGGAGAGCGGCTTGATTTCCATGGGCAGTGCTTTCTCCGAGCAAAAGTTGCAACAAGCCAGTGCCTTAATGAATCCCCGATTACGGGAGCATGGAATGGAGGAGGCTTTAGCCCACGCCAACCTCGACGAGGTGAAACGCGCTCTGCGGTGGGCCGAGTCGTTACCGGAAGGGCCGATCAAAAAAGCTGCCTTGGCCGACATCCTCCAGAGATGGGCGGAGATGGATGGGGCGGGTGCCACGAACTACGCCACCCAGCTTTACGAGGCAACGGGCAACGCGGGGCCCCTTCGGGAGGCGCTCCAAGGTTGGGCGCAGTCGGATCCGAACGGGGCTTTGCAAAAGTTGCAGTCCCTGAGTTTGACGGATGGATTGAGGGCGGACATCCGCACCGATTTGGTGGCCCAATGGACGGAGCAAAACCCGCAGGGGGCGGCGGCTTATGCGGCGAGCAATCGCGATACCGGCAGTTGGATGGGGTTGGTGTCCACGGTGGCGGACCAATGGTCCAAGGAGGATCCCAAGATGGCGGCCAGTTGGGCGGGATCCTTGCCCGCGGGGTTGGATCAAATCCATGCCGTGAATGCGGTCATTTCCAACTGGTACCAAGCCAATCCGAACGAGGCGGCTGCTTACGTCAGTTCCCAAACTCCGGGCGCCAGTCGGGACACCATGGCCTTGACCCTGGCCAGGCAGATTGGTCAGGAGGATCCTGCCGCCGGATTGAAGTGGGCGGGCACGGTGGGGGATCCCAAGACCCAGGAGAAAGCCGCGGCGGGTGCTCTAAGCGATGTTTATCGGAAGGATCCCCAAGGGGCGTTACAAACCCTGGCGAACAGCTCTCTTCCCAAGGCGATGCAAGATTCGGTCACCGCCCGGCTACAGAGCCCCGGGCCGTGGTGGCGGTAGGGCTTAAGGGAGGATCATGGAGGCGGGAAGTCTGCCGACGCAGGCGTAGGGAAGTCGGGAATTGAAGGATGCGCGATTGCCGAGAACTTCTTGTTGAGAGCCGTCCGCAAAAGCGACGATGGCGTTACCGGCATGACGAAAGTGAATGGTGTTGGCGCAGTCGGTTGTATTAAAAAAATAGAATTCCTCCAGCATCGGATTTTTTCCAGAGGCGGGAGATTGAAAGGTATTGATCTGGGCGCTTGTGGCAAACAGGGCGATCTGACCAGGACGCGTGAGCTGGTTGATCTGCCTAACCTTGGAGAATATCTGACCCGTGGGACCTCCGGTAAGTTCCGTGTTCACGCCAAAACCGAAATAGCCGTTTTTGAATTTGGGTTTGAAACTGGACCCCATCGAGGTGAAGGCGAAGTCGGGCACAGTACCGGCAGAATCAGCGATATAGGGGCCGAGGGGGCCCTTCGATTTGTCTAAAACGCGCTGACCTTCAGTCTTTGGTCCACTTGAGCTTTCAAAACCAAACCACCACTGAACGCCGTCGTTGCTATCTTCACGGGAGAGGAAAAAACGGCCGTTGTTTTCAGTAAGGTAGGTTTGGGCGGCGATAGAAAGTTGTCGGAGGGCAGAGGATGAGGTGGCGAAGGTGGTTTGGCGTTTGACGGCTATCGCAGCTGGAGCAAGAAGAGTCAGAAGGACTCCGAGGATGACCATGACGGCCATCAGCTCGATGATAGTGAAAGCGCGGCTAGATTTCATTCTTTACGGATGAGGCGAAAGAAACCTCTTTTGGAGGGTTGATCGGTCGGGAGGATGAATGTTTTATGAGTCTCCATGGCGGTGAAGGGGGAGCTGAACTCATGCCAACCATTCGTCTTAAGATCCTCTTGTTCTTCAAGCTGGTAGATGCCGCCTTGGACAGTGGTAAAGACGATCTCGAGTTTGCTATCCGTGAGGATTCTGGAGGAGACAACCGTGGGGGGAGTTTTTAGGACAGGGGCAGAACCTTCGTACGTTCCATAGGTGACCGTTTGGATTTGGCCCGAAATATCGGTGTATGCATGGGTATCGCTGGGGGCTCCAGAATAAGAAAAAGGAGTGATAGTCCAAATATCATACGATCCGTTGCTGAGATAGCGGGTATCCCAATTGGCGGGAGAAATAATCAGCGAGTCGCCAACTACAAAGCTAAAACTTCCGTCATCCCCAAATTCTACAAATTCGCTACCGCCTTGAATCCAGTACGTCCAGACGGGGCTGGAGAGTGGATCCACCGTCCTTGAATTGACAGAGCCGATCATGAATGAGGTGGTTAGGCCGTAAGCACCCGTCGAGTAACTCAGCGCCCAAGTAGACCCAGTGGTTTCCGTCGCAACAGCGTTGAAGAGGTCGTAACCAGTACGGGGGCTGCCATCGGAGTTCGTTAAGCTATCGTAATGCCAAGCATAGATAATGGATTTTGAATTCAGGCTAAATTCAGCAAAGGCGAGATAAGAAACGTTCGAGCCGCTCCCTAGATGAATGGTGATTGAATCAGAGGATTCCGTGACGGAGAGGGTGGCATGGGCATGAGTGTAGATCAGAGCGCCAAAGATAAGGAGGAGGGGTGTCCTCCAATGCAATGTCTGACCCGAAATGGGATGCCGCATATTGACTCCGTTCTGGCGATGGCCAGAGGGGTCCGCACGGGATGCGGGCATCCGGACTCTCGCCCTTCATTTTTGCGATGAGGGTTGTCCTCTTTCTTGCGAAAGAGGTTCGATGAGCCTTGGTGGGCAGATGTTCGGACTCCGGGTTGCGATCCTCCTCCCCGCCTTCACCTTTCCGTCCCACCCGGAGGTTGGACTTCCAGATTGGCGTGCTTTCGCATGGGGATTTGTCACCCGATACCGCAGCGCAACTGTGGCCGGTTCAAACGGCCTTCCCTGATTCCACCAAGGGAAAGAACTGGTCTTATCTCTAGGAGAAAAAAAGGCAGGGTCAAGGGAGGGGTATGTCATCATTTTTTTTCGGCAAGGCATTGAGGCAAGGTTTGAAGAGGGGGAGGGGCAAAGTGTAGGATCGGTTGATGTCGAAAAAGGGTTATCGTGTTGCAGTCGTGGGCGTGACCGGCGCAGTCGGGCAGGAGATTCTTCGCGTCTTTGAAAGGAGAAACTTTCCTGTATCGGAACTGATTCCGTTGGCGAGTGAGAGATCGGTGGGGTCGGAAGTGGAGTTTGCCGGAAAGAAGCACAAAGTCCGAAAGCTGGAAGCGGCTGCTTTTACGGGAGTCGATGTGGCCTTCTTTAGTGCTGGGGCAACCCGCTCGCGTGAATTTATTCCGATCGCGAGAAAAGCAGAAGCCGTGGTGGTAGATAATTCTTCGGCCTACCGAATGGATCCCCAAGTTCCGTTGGTGGTTCCTGAGGTGAACGGGGATTTATTGAATGCCAAACCCGGATTGATCGCGAATCCGAACTGTTCGGCTGCCATTCTGGCGGTGGCTTTGGCTCCGTTGCATCGATTGGCGGGTCTAGAGAGTGTGGTAGTGGCCACGTATCAATCGGCCAGTGGGGCAGGAGCGAAAGCGATGGCGGAGTTGGATCAGCAGGTACGGGATTTTGCTGCAGGAAAGAAGTTGCAGGCGGAGGTGTTCCCCCATGTCCTAGCTTTCAACCTATTTTCCCACAACAGTCCGGTCGGAAAGGATGGGTATAACGAGGAGGAGCAGAAAATGGTCGAAGAAACGCGGAAGATTTTCTCTTTGCCCAAGTTAAGGATGGTGCCGACCTGCGTCCGTGTACCTATTCCCCGAGCTCATTCGGAAGCCGTGGTGGCCAGATTTATGAGACCGATCTCCCTTACTGAAGCCAAACGGGCTCTGGCGGAAGCTTCCGGTGTTCGGGTGGTGGATCATCCGGAGAAAAATCTTTTTCCGATGCCAAGTCACGCTTCCGGGGAGTTGGATGTTCTGGTCGGGCGTATTCGGGAAGTGGAAGGGGACCCGAATTCGATCGCGTTTTTTGTCAGCGGGGATCAGCTGTTGAAAGGAGCCGCTTGGAATGCGGTTCAGATAGCAGAGGAGTTGGTGAAGCGGGGAGGACTTCCCGCCTAGTTCAGATTCTGTTTATTTCGCGCCACCTGCACCAGGAATTCCTGAACCGCCTTCCCATGAGGCGGGCTTATTCCAAGGAGTGGTCGTGACGCTTTGTTCGTCTTTTGGTGTTCCGTCTGGATTTTTCCCACCACCGCCTGAGGAGCAGGAGGAAAGAAGGATGCCTAGAGATAGAGCGAAAAGAGCAGGGCCGAATTTCGACATAGATGGATCAATAAACGACTTGATCTCCGACTTCAATCGCCGAGGCAGGAGTTCCAGGAAGGACGTCCGCAACGGAAGTCTGAGCATCGACAGTAACGGTTTTCAGCTTTCCGATCATTTTCTCGCCGCGATAGATGACCATTGTTAAGCCTTCGACCACCGAATCGTTCTTACCGAGGTCAATGATCACGAAATTCCAAGTGGGGTTCACGGCTACGATTTTCCCAGAAAGGGCGATCGACTTTGTACTGCCGGGTTTCGTTAGCTCGATCTCGGTTCGAAGCTTTTTTAGCTCTTCTTCGGCTTTCAGCTTAGCACTGGCGAGGATCTTGTTTTCCGAATCAGCAACTTTGGCTTTTTCGGCCAGATCGTTTAGCTCGGTGAACAGTTCGGCTGGTTTTTTACCCTTCAGCTCATCGGTGTAGGTCTGAAGCTGTTCTGAAGTCATCTTGAGTTTCGAGTTGGTTGAATCGAGGTCGCTTTTGGTGGAGGTGAGGTCTTTTGTGAGCTTTTCGGCATTCAGACTGAGCTCTTGGGCTTTTGCTTGGGCCTCGGCGAGATCTTTTTTTGCGGCGTCCTCGGCAATCTTGGCTGCCTTTAAGTCATCTCCTGCCAAAGCCCATTTTTGTCTGGCTTGGGTAACAGTGGCAGCGGGTTCCGCTTCGTTTTCCATGAAATTTCCGGTGTAGGGCAGGCCAAGAGCCGCAAATTTGCCTTCGCGGAGGGAGGATTCGACCGCACCCAGCTGGTTGGAAAAACGGGTTTTCGTGCCCATGACCATGAAGGCCAGTGCGGCGGTGGCGAGCGAGAGAGCGACTGAACCCCCTAAGCTGATTTTTCCTGCGATCGTCATAGATCTTGCTGGGGCAAGAATTACTCCCTCTCCTCCGTTTCCCAAGGGGATTAGAACTTTTTGTTCGGGAGTTACTGGCAGGGGTGTGAATTCATGTGAGTTTCTTTTTGCGGTATTGGTCGAGGGATTCCTTCACCTCCAGCCCTGCGGCTTTCAATTCCGCTTCTAACCACTCGGGCGAAAACCCGAACGCCCCAAGGGACTCGATGGTGGTCATTTCTGCATGGTCGGCGGTGACCACGCCAATTTCTCCTTTGTCCGCATGGGCTTGGACGATTCTCTCGATCAGGCTGTCGGCTGTCTGACCGGATGGGGCGTAGAGGACAGCTAGGGAGTTGCTGGATTTCTCCTCTTTTCCGCCTGCCTGACCATCGAAAACAAGAGTAACGAGCCAGCGACCGGAGTCGTGGAGTTCGGAAAGGTCGCGGATGAGCTCTTGGCGTGCGGCCAAGGGCTTTTCAGCGTGAAGGGTTCGAAGGGAAGACCAAGCAAAGATGACACTATGGCCGTCGACTAAGAGGTAACGGGGCGCGGGGTCCGTACCGGGCCGCGCGGAGGGGCTCATCCCGCAGTTGTTTTGGTCGTTTTACTTCCGGCCTTCGTTTTGATTTTTTTGCGTTTCAGATAACGAAGTCGGCGGCGTTTCTTGAGGACGGCGTTGTACTGTTTACCCATAAGGGGGAAGAGTGGAGGGAGAGAGGGGCGGGGTCAAGATTGTACCCGAGGTTTGCCAAGATTTCTGAAAAGGTTCATGATGGATGGATGCGTTGGGCCATTCTTCTTATTGCAGGGGTGACCTTGTTCCGATGTGGACGCCCCTGGTTGGGTGGGCCCGAAAACTTTTCGCCTCTGGCCGCTTTGGCTTTGTGCGGATCTCTTTATTGTTCACGCCCGTGGAGCTGGGCGGGACCGCTTCTGGCACTTCTTTTCTCTGATGTTTTTTTGAATCTTCATTACGGTCTCGCTCCCGTGACGGAGGGGACGGCAACGGCAGCCTTGGCGTATCTTCTGATTTGGGCTTTGGGAATCCGTTTGTCCCAGCATCCCTCTTGGAGGGTTTGGCTGGGGGGTTCTTTGGGGGCGAGCTTGTTGTTCTATACAGTTACGAACACGGGAGCGTGGTGGACGATTCCGATTTACGAGAAAAGCTGGTTTGGTTGGGTACAGGCCTTGACCACAGGGATCCCAGGTTACCCGCCCACTTGGACTTTTTTGAGAAGCTCCATGATTTCCGATCTGCTTTTCACAGGTCTTTTTGTCGCGGGGGTGGAGTGGTCGGCTCGGAAGTCGGCTGGAAAAGTTCGTTCTGCCTGGATCGCCGCCCCGGTTCGCTGACGTGTCCGCGGATTTGCGGATCGCGGTGATTGCAGACACGCATGACCGATTGCCCAATTTTGTGATGGCAGCGATCGTGGGGGCGGATGAGATCTGGCACTTGGGAGATGTTTGTGAAAAAGAAACTTGGGAAAAGGTTTGTGCCTTGGGAAGGCCGACCCAGCTGGTGAGGGGAAATCAGGATTACGAGTCATCCTGGCCAATGAGTCTAGATTTAGAGAGGTTGGGTTGCCGATTTCATCTTTTGCATATTCCGCCGAGGTCAACTCCTGCTGGGGTGCGATTTCTTATGCATGGGCACACCCATGTCCCGAGGGATCAAGTGGTGGAGGGTGTTCGGTTTTTGAATCCAGGATCGGCTGGATTAGCTAACAAGGGGGCTCCGAGGTCGTTTGCTTGGCTGGAGTTAAAGAAGGGTGAGGAGCCAGTGTTTCGCTTGGTCGGTGTGAACGGGGTGTAGCGAGGGGTTATTTGATTTCGGTGGCTTGGCAGACGTCGCGCCAGCCAGGAAAGTTCCAAGCGTTGGGAAAGCCGCGACACTGTTCTGGTTTGACCGGTTGAATTTTACAATCCTGACCTTCGAGAAAGATGCAGGCTCCGTCGGGTTGATCGATCAGGGAGAGACCACGACGGTCGGATCGAAGACGGGTGTGGGTTCCGATAAACTCGGCTTCCTCCATTTTCATGAAGGTAGCGATGGCGGTGATCTCCTTTTCAGAGACTTTTACGTCTCCAGGCCAGCGGCAGCAGTTGGTGCACCGTTCACATAGATATTTGGGAGGTTTCGTTCTTTTCCCTACTTCCATCGAGTGAATCTCGCCTCCGGAGAAGAAAGAAGCTAGAAAGCTTTTTCATGAAAGCAGATTCGAATCATCGGTTGGTGGGAGCCGTTCAGGCGGGGGATCTTCTTGAGGATTCGAAAAAGAATATCCTGAACCTGCTGGCTTCATCCGGAATGGTAACGAGGGTGGAGGACAGTGTGCGGGAGTTGGTGGATGCAGGGGCGTGGGGTGAGTTGAACGATCGTTTTTATAGGACTTTGGCTTTTGGGACGGGAGGATTACGGGGCCGGACGATCGGCAAAGTGGTGACGAAGGCGGAAATGGGAAAACCGGCCGCTTTGGGTCGACCGGAGTTTCCAGCGGCGGGAACGAACTGCATGAACGAGGGGAATGTGGCGAGGGCAACCCAGGGATTGGTGAATTATTTGAAGAAGATGTTTCCCAAAGAGATTCCGAGTGTGGTTTTTGCGCATGACACGCGATTCTTTTCGCGTGAGTTTGCCGATTTGGCGGCGAGGACGGTGGCGGCGGCAGGGGGAACGGCTTATCTGTTCTCGGAAGATCGGTCGACTCCTGAACTTTCCTTTGCGGTGAGATATTTAGGCGCTCAAGCAGGGGTGGAGGTGACGGCGAGTCATAATCCGTCTCATGACAACGGGTACAAGGTGTACTTTTCGGATGGGGCGCAGATTGTCGAACCGCACGCTTCGGGAATCATCCGGGAGTTCGAGGCGGTTCAGGAACCAGAGATGAATCCTCAACCCCAAAACGGAGGAAAGGTGGTGATGGTGGGTCAGGAGTTGGACAAGGCCTATCTTGAGGCTTTGAAAGAGCTGATTGTGGAGGAAGAGATTCTACGGAAGGAGGGTGGTAAGTTGAAGGTGGTGTTCACTCCGTTGCATGGAACGGGAGTTCGAATTGTGCCGAATCTTTTGCGGGATGTGGGAGTGGGTTTTTCGCTGGTGGAGGAGCAGGCGGTGGGCGATGGAAGATTTCCCACCGTAAAGTCTCCCAATCCGGAAAACGGGGAGGCGTTGGCGATCGGGATCGAGCAGGCGAAGAGGGAGGGTGCGGATCTGGTGGTGGCCACGGATCCGGATGCGGATCGGATGGGGGTGGCGGTGCGAAATGGAAAGGGGGAGTACGAGTTGATCACGGGAAATCAGATCGGGTCGCTGTTGGCCAGTTATCGGATTGAGCGGATGCGGGCAAAAGGGTGGATTCGACCGGGGGAGGAGAAAAACTGCTGTTTGATTAAAACGTTTGTGACGACCGATCTGCAAAAGGAGATGGCGGGAGCTGCGGGGATGAAGTGTGTCGAGACGTTGACGGGATTTAAGTACATCGGGGAGAAGCTGGGGACGTATGAGAAGAAAGCGGGGGGTCGGGGCAAGATGGGGGCGGAGGAGTGGCGGAGAAGAAGGATTGAGGTGAGTACGTTTTTTGTTTTTGGGGGGGAGGAGAGTTATGGGTACAGCGGGGGAGATTTTGTAAGGGACAAGGATGCGAACGGAGCGGTTTTGATGTTGGTGGAGGCGGCTGCGTGGGCGAAGTCGCAGGGGCGGAATTTATTGGAGGAGATGGACCAGATCTATCGGAAGCACGGACTTTATTTGGAAAAGTTGGGAACGATCGAAATGTCTGGGGCGGAAGGGGCGAAGCAGATTGCCCGAGCGGTTGGAAGTTATCAGAGCAACCCGCCGAAGGTATGGGGAGGACGGAAGGTGGTGGGAGTACAGGATTACGAAAAGGGAAGGCATGTGGACTTGGAGGGACAGGAACTACCGAAGGAGCGGATGTTGATTTTTGATCTGGGAGATGGATTTCGGGTGGCGGTGCGGGCTTCGGGAACGGAACCGAAAATGAAGTGCTACTTTTTTGGGAAAAGGAAGGTGGGCTCGGGCGAGGATTTGGTAAAAAGTAAGGAGGAGTTGGGCAAGGAGCTGACGTCGCTTTGGGATTGGACCCAAAAGGACGCAAAAACGAGGGCGGAGGGATGAGTTACCCGCAAAAGCTGCAGGAGATTGTTTCTCTTTTTGAGCATCTACCGGAGGAGGAGAAGCGGGAGAGTCTGGTTTCGTATAGTCTGACCACAAAGTCGTGTGAACCAGCGGAGGGGGAGAAGTTCGATTTGGAGGATGTGAGGAAGGACGAGGAGTGTGCGGATACGGTAGGTGTCTTTTTGAAGGTGGATGAGGAGGGAAAGAGTCATTTTCGGATGACGCTGGGACCGCAGGTACAAACTTTAACGAAGGCGATGGCGGCGATTTTGTGCAAGGGGTTGGAGGGAACGATGCCGAAAGCGGTGATGGAGCTAGAGAGTGATTTTGTGCTTAAGATTGTGGGGGCGCAGTTGGTGCGGGTGAGGAGTCAGACGACGTACTATATTCTATCAAGAATGAAGGGAATTTGTAAGGTTTGGTCAGATCGGCAAAGAGCTTCGATCGGCGAAAGTAGATAAGGTTCAAGCGAATAGGGCGGATAGTACCGGATCCTGCTATTTAGAATTTGATTTAGAATAATTCTAAACTATGTTGACGGGCTAATGAATAGTCTCAAACAGATGGATCGGGGTGCCTTAAGCGATGCTCTGGATCATTCCGGTCAAAGGACTACCCCCCAAAGGGAAACAGTATTCAGTGTTCTTTTGGATCAGAGGGATCATCCGACCGCGGACGAGGTTTATGCCCGGACCAAGTCGCGGATGCCGACCATTTCGATCGCGACCGTCTACAATTGTCTGGAGACCTTGGTCAGTTGCGGTTTGGTGAAGCAGGTCAATATTGAGCGCGAACCGACCCGCTACTGCCCGAATCTTTCTCCCCATGCTCATTTTCACTGCCGCGAGACGGGTCGGGTGTATGACGTTCCGGTCCCATCAGGCATGATGCAGGAGCTGGCCGGTGTTTTGCCGGGGGAGTACGAGGCGGACTCGGTGGAGTTGGTCTTCCGTGGTCATTTGGCGAAAGGAAAATCAAAATGAAGAACTCGCTCGAAATCAAAGGACTGAAGGCAGCAATCAACGGAACCGAAATTTTGCATGGACTGAATCTGACCATTCCGAAAGGGGAGGTTCATGCAATCATGGGAAAGAACGGTTCGGGAAAAAGCACCTTGGCTAAAGTGATGGCGGGACATCCTGACTATGAGGTGACGGGAGGAGATGTGTTGTTGGATGGAAAGACGATTCTGGGTCTTGATCCGGATGTGAGGGCGCGGGAAGGGCTTTTCCTTGCCTTCCAGTATCCGAGTGAAATTCCTGGCGTGACGATTGCCAACTTCATGAGGGCGGCACTCAATGCCCGTCGTCCGGAAGGCCAAGAGATCGATGCGGTGGAATATTACAACGAGCTCTATAAAAAGATGGATCTGTTGAAGATCGATCGCTCTTTCACTTCCCGGGCCGTGAATGATGGATTTTCGGGAGGAGAAAAGAAAAAGAACGAGATTTTACAAATGGCCATGCTGGAGCCGAAGTATGCGGTGCTGGATGAAACCGATTCCGGGCTGGATATTGATGCGCTCAAGATTGTATCTCACGGGGTGAACAGTCTCCGTGGTCCGAAGATGGGGATTTTGGTGATCACCCACTACCAACGTTTGCTCGACTATATCGTGCCGGACGTGGTTCACGTGATGGTGGATGGTCGAATCGTGAAGAGCGGTCCGAAAGAGCTCGCTTTGGAGATGGAAAAGAAAGGGTATGACTGGGTGGAAAACCTAGCGGCGGCCTAAAAGGATTTTTATGAGCGAAATAAACACTCTGGAAAAACCGGATCTAACGATTGATCAGGATCAGGGAAACTTTTCCTATCCGGAAGACTACGCCTTTGATGCGGGAACGGGACTGACAGAGAAGACGATTGATTACATTTGCGACGCGAAAGAAGATCCCGACTGGGTTCGTGAATTTCGAAAGAAAGCACTGAAAGTTTTTAAAGAAAAACCGCTCCCAACCCACTGGGCCAGCAAAGATCTCGAAAACATTCATTTCGATGATTTTCGCTACTATCTTTCAAAAGGGGCGAAGCCAAAGAGAACCTGGGATGAGGTGCCCGACGACGTCAAAAAAACCTTTGAGCGGTTGGGGATTCCGGAGAAGGAACGGGCTTTTCTTGCGGGTGTGGAGGCCCAGTTCGACAGCGAAGCCGCCTATTCGAACATCAAGAAGGCGGTGGCGGAGCAGGGAGTCATCTTTGTCGGAAGCCGGGAAGGATTGAGGGACCATCCGGAAATTTTCAAAAAGTGGTTTGGAAAGGTCATTCCAACGGCCGACAACAAGTTTTCCGCCCTGAACAGTGCTGTTTTTTCGGGTGGATCATTTATCTACGTGCCCAAAGGGGTGAAGGTGAAACATCCCTTGCAGGCCTATTTTCGGATCAATGCGGAAAACTTTGGTCAGTTCGAGCGAACCTTGATCATTGTGGATGAGGGGGCAGAGCTGACCTACATGGAAGGCTGTACGGCTCCCAAGTTTGATTCAGTCACATTGCACAGTGCGGTGGTGGAGTTGGTCGCGATGAAGGGGGCCAAGTTGCAGTACATCACCGTTCAGAACTGGAGTCCGAACGTTTTTAATCTCGTGACGAAGCGTGGGTTGGCTCATGAGGAGTCGGAGATCAAGTGGATCGACTGCAATATCGGGTCCCGGCTGACGATGAAATATCCGGGGGTCATTTTGAAGGGTCGCAAGGCGCGGGGGGAAGTTCTGTCGATTGCCTTGGCGAACAGCGGTCAGCACCAGGATACCGGTGCTAAGATGATTCATGCTGCGGACGAGACGACTTCGAACATCATTTCCAAATCGATCTCGATTGGGTCGGGTCGGGCCACCTATCGGGGTTTGGTTCATATCCCGCGGCATTTGAAGGGTTGTAAAAACAACACCGAGTGCGATGCCCTCCTGATCAACACGGAGTCACGAACCGACACCTATCCCGCAATCGTCACCCGTGGAGAGGGGAATTCGGTGCAGCATGAAGCGAGCGTTTCGAAGGTGAGTGCGGAACAAATCTTTTACATGCAGCAGAGGGGATTGACGGAAGGGCAGGCGATGAGCCTGAGCGTGAATGGTTTCGTCAACGATCTCGTCCGCCAATTTCCAATGGAATACAGTGTGGAGTTGAAACGGCTGATCGACCTCGAGATGGAGGGGTCGGTCGGTTAAAAAAAAGAAACCATCGAATAGGAGAACCCTGACCATGGCCGATACCGCCAATCGCTACCCCGAAAACATCGCGGGAGCCTACTACGTAGATAATCAGTGCATTGACTGCGACCTGTGCCGCGAGACGGCGCCGGCC
>Ga0209085_1000954_pt1 | contig 19095 bp, 26 predicted proteins | sample C_131016_EF_Meta_FD_187310 | JGI IMG/M metagenome (GOLD analysis project Ga0209085, IMG submission 187310) | Freshwater microbial communities from Lake Croche, Canada to study carbon cycling - C_131016_EF_MetaG (SPAdes) (version 2) | ecosystem: Environmental > Aquatic > Freshwater > Lake...
TACCTAAGTTTTCTAAAGTTTAATGTTTCCTCGGTCCCTGGGTTTTATATTTTCTAATTTCAATTTCAATTTCAATTTCAATTTCAATTCCCTGGAATAAATATCTCATTCAGAATAGATGCCCCGACTTCTAGAACTCTTTTCAGGCACCAAGTCTGTATCTAATGCCATTGGTAATAGGTTTGATGAGATAGTCTCTGTTGATATCCTTGAGAAGTTCAATCCTACAATTGCTATAGATATTCTAAGATGGGATTATAAAGTATACCCCCCTGGACACTTTGATGCTATATGGGCTTCACCCCCCTGCACTGAATATTCTAAACTGAAATACATATCACAATCTCCTCGCAATCTCCCTCTGGCTGATCAGATTGTTAAGAGGACCATTGAAATTATAGATTACTTCCAACCAGAACGTTGGTATATTGAGAACCCCCAGACTGGTCTCTTAAAAGACCGTGAGTTTATGCTGGGTATACCCTTCACTGATGTAGACTACTGTATGTATTCTGACTGGGGCTACAAGAAGAAGACTAGGATATGGACCGCTGTTGATTACGAAGGGAAACTCTGTAATAAGGAATGCGGTAATATCAGTAACGGTATTCATGGATCTCCTATCCTACCATTCAAAATCTATAACCTCGATAAGAGTCTCTCTGTATATCGTAGCCAGAACAAGGACTTCTTATACAGAATACCCGAGAAACTCATTCAGGAATTGTTTGAAGCTGCGCCATAAAATTGACTAACATTTTTATCTAAATATCTTAGAAGATGCCATTTGAAATGCCCCCGACATTCCAGAAAGAAATCGCTGTGTCAACCCAGAAGGTCTATAAAAGCAAACTCAACGCTCTAGCTGCTCATGGCTATGACACAGTTGAGAAGATTCAGACAGAACAAAAGAAAGTTGTAGAAACCATCAAGGAGATTACGGGCGAAGGGCAAGATGAAAAGTCCCGGCTGCTGAGACGTATTATACTCTCTGCCATCTTCTGGGCTGTCCCTCTACCTCTGAAGAATGCCTACCATACCTACTGGCAGAAGACTACCCCTCTCACTGTCATTGGTGGTGACAAGGACGGCCAGAAATGGCGCAAGAAAAAAGACTTCAAAGAGTAATAGAATGAATCAGGATGCTACGGCTATTCTGGCAATTATTGGTGTTGTTGTATCTGTTGGTGGCTCTATACTCGCTGTGGTCAATCATACTAGATGCCGATCTAACTGCTTTGGAAACAAGCTTGAAGTATCCTTAGACGTTGAGAAGACCACCCCCCCGGGGGAGAAGCTAGAGATTAAAGTCCCAGTAGATAAATCTATAGTATAGTTAGATGGAACATTCAGAGGGAGAAGAATGGGTCTTAGTGATATACATTTTTTTCTTATTGATGGTAAGACAAATCAGACCAGTAAAACAAAAGCCAGTAGAGACACCATCAATTTGGGTTTAATTCGACTGTATCTAGCGCGTAAGAAGGCCTAAATCACTGTAGGCCTATATATGTAGATGGAGCCTATTGATTCTGTATCCAACAACCTCTGTGAAATTCTGTATCACCTACACTACACTCTGAAGCTTGATGCCAAGAAGGTAGAGTCTAAGAAGATCCTGACCAAGGCTAGACTGGCTCTCAGGGATCTAGAAAGAATAAAAGATAATATGGCTCTAATAAAATCTAAGTAGGAGAAGATGCCCCCGACTCTCGTTGGTTATGTGAATAAGAAAGACACTGAACAGATCCAGAGATATCTGAAATCACATAACCTTGGCATTAACAAATACAGAGTAAAAGTCGGCGAAGGAGTATCGCAATGTTTGGGAATTGTAGGCAAACGCTGTTTGCCCCCCGACCTTAGTCGGCAATCCTGGCTACACCCTAGGCTACACAAATTGTTACATGATTTTGGTGAACAATATGTTAGACCCCATATCAACTGGACTTCTGTTCAAGTGAATGTGAACTTCTCTTGCGCAGCTCATAAAGACGTAGGGAATCTGGGAGATAGTTATATTGTCGGTCTGGGTAATTATGTCAATGGAGAGCTAATGGTAGAAGACTTCCCTTACGACATTAATTACAGAGGTCTCTTGTTTGATGGTTCTCAGAGGGTCCATTCAACTCGGGACTGGCGGGGGTATAGGATTACTCTGGTATATCACACTCTTGAACCAAAAGCCAGATTCGGAGGTATAGTTCCTGCTTGGTCTGACTTTGAAGCTGTAGAGCATGAAGATAAATGGAAGATCAGAAGAAAGTCCGATGGTATGCTACTGTGGAAAAATAACCCTCTACCCCATCCTTTGCGTAATCGTAAGAAGCCCCCCTCCGAGCCAGTTGTTTAAAGGGGGTCAATTTTAATGGTTATAGCGACGCAATGCCTCCGGCTCAGAAAACCAATTTGTATCAGAATATCCCCGGTCAATACATCTACCTTCTGAAGAATGGAAGATACTGTGCCTACAAACGATTCCCCGACCCTACCTTTGGGCCTTACCAACCAAGAAAAAAATTTAACAAGGCTGCCCTATTCTATACTCTAGAAGATGCTATAGCTTGGTTAGAATCTCTCCCAGAAATTATAGAAAGACCCTATAGATACGACAATGCCGACGCTCCAGATTGATATATTAGTAAAAAAACTCAGACTTCATGTAGAAGAGCTACATGACATCTACGTTAAGTGTAAGGATATTGTGCTGAGCGAGAGGCTCCTCGACGAGGTATTGCTCATTGAGAATCTACTCCGGACTCTGGAGACTCTACTTTAGCCTGATGGGCACCAGTTTCCCTTATGCTCTGATAAAACGGCAAGTTCCCAGAATGGCCCTGACCTTGTCCATGTCCTTCTCTCTCACCAGATCAATAATGGCAGTGCGCTGGTCAAGGATCTCCTCGAGCTCCTTCTCGGTTATACCCGCCAGGCGCTCACCACGTGCCATGACCACCTCCCTGAAGCGACGGCCCTCCATTTCCTCCTCCGTCACGTTGACCACAAAGGGCAAGTTCTTGTCTGCGCTCTCGCAAAACGTCTCAAAGGTGCCGTCGTCCAGGACAAAGATCTTCTTGGACGGCTGTAACTTGTGTTCCAGTCTCTGCCACATGTCACAACAGAAGTTACAGAGATCATCCCTGGTGAATGGCTGATCTCTGGGACACACCGGCTCGCCCTTCTCATTGACGCTACAGTCTCCACACAGCACTGGGCCAGAGGTGTGAACCGTAACAGACTCATCGTTGCCACAATTCTCACACTCTGATTTCTTGGTTATCTCAATCAGACTGGGGTTAGCCTTACATATCTCTCGCAGAGCATCCATAGCCTTCACCGCATTATCTTGCCTAGCACCACACTCAGACTCCTTGCCCTTTGGTGGGGCACAGACTAGGCCGCGGCAATCAGACCAAGTATCCCCCTTCTTAGTCACACACTCAGACTCTAGCTGGTCACAGAACTCACACTCCTCCTCGTCCTCGTCATCGTCCTCGTCATCCTCTGTGCCTTCGCAGCACTCCGGGCACATCCAATTCTCGGTCTCATCATCATACGTCCAGCCCTCCTCCGCGTTAGGGCCAAGGTCGCAGGAGCACTTGCCACACTCTACACAGTGATTCCAGTTGGCAGGGTCATTCTGGCACTCACAGGCATCAACACAGACAGGATTGGTAGTAGGCATTCTTGTTTGGGGTGATGACCTGTAAGCCGTCACGCCATTCAATTTTTGGGGCGGTTTTATATCACTCTGACTTTGGCCCAAGAGTCCCCTCTGGGCTCAAAATCCTAGCTATACTTTGTTTCTGACAAGGACACCCTCTACCGTCCAGATGTTCTTTCATAGTCATTTCCGGAAGTTCTTTTTTACAGGCTTTACAGATAATGCCTTTGACTATAGTTGTCTCTGGTAGAAAGTGTTTTTTTAATTTATTCATAGCATAGAGTAGTTCTTGTTTTAGAAATTCTTCCTCTGTCATTCCATATTTATTATTACAATCATCACAAACGGTATACGCCTTAGCATTCGGTTGGGTCTTTTTACAGATATCACAGAAATCACTCATCATATGCTGACCAGTAAGCCGTCACGCCATTCAATTTTTGGGGCGGTTTTATATCACTCTGACTTTGGCCCAAGAGTCCCCTCTGAGCTCAAAATCTTAACTATATTCTCTTTGAACTCTTGAATAAGTGTTTCTGCCTCTATATGGGCATGTTCAACCAGTCTGTCCCTGAGAACCCCTTGAACCTTCAGTTGCTTATTGTGGACTCGTTTCCAACGCCTCTCAATCTTCTTGATGGGCTCACCTTCTCGATTGATGGACAGTCTGAATTTCTCGTGGTATTCCTTACTCAACTTATCCACTTGATTTGCCAGCTCATCAGCTAGAGCTCTCAGAGCCGTCAAATCAAGTATCTCAGGTTTAATGGGGGGCATAGTAAGTATACTGGCAAAAACTTTATATGGGGGGGTCAATTTTTATAATAAACTATCCCCCCCTACTTAAATTCCAGGGATTAAGTATAGTTAGTGGTATGTTGAGTGTGTTGGCCCAAGTGAATAAGGATAGGCAGAAGAATGATCATAAGACCAATAAGAAACTGGGATTAGAGGATGATGCTATTGTTACTTGTCAGAAGGTTCTCTCCGGCCTTGAGATTAAGGAGAAGCAATTGATTGAGATAATTGAGAAGGATGAGAAGTCATATGGCAGTGCTGCTCAATCTAAGTTTGAGAGAAGGTTGAAACAAGGGGCCTCTGGACAAATTGCGCAGAAGCATGAGATGGATTTGAAATCATCTGTAAACAAGAAGGAAACCAAGATTCTCTGTATCAAGGAAAAGATAAAGGCTCTGGAAGCTCAGAAACAAGCAATAGATGCCAAGATTGAGAAGTTAGAGAATGATATTACTGGAGAAGAGAGGGCAATTGAGATAACCCAAGAGTATTTCAGGCCATTAATTGAGAGGTGTTACGAGGAAAAGTCTCTGGATATTGCCTACCCTCCCTCTTATTACAAGAAAAAACAAGAGTTAAAGGATTGCCAGTCTGAAATCACCACTCTGAAAGCCAATATCCTAGCAATGAAGGCAGCCAATTTTGACAAGAAACCCCAGTTAGATAAGTGGGATAAGGCAGAACTTGAACTCCAGAAACTCAGAGAACAATCCAGAAGGGAATTTATCGCAGCTGAGAGAGAAAGAATTGCCAAAGAAGAGGAGAAAAACAGGGAAATCCTTGAACAAAGGAGGGCTGAGAGAGAAGCCAGAGATAGAAGGGATGAGGAGAGATGGGAACAACAAAGAATTAATCGGGAATTACTTGAGAAGACTTTGGAGGAGGAGGGCATCCTAGAAAAATAATTTCAAAATATTTACCCCTAGGGGGGGTGAAAAAATAAAAATATACCCCCCCTAGGGTAAAATATTTTAGAATAATTTCTTGGACCCATAACCTTTTGGATTTAGGGTTTTCTTTTACACCCAGGACAATTCAGGAAGTCAATCTTGTTTCCTCGACAAACTTCACATTTTACTTTCCCTTGAACAAAGAGTCTCTGATCGCCATTGAACCAAGGCTGATTCAGAAGCCAAAGGCAATACCTTCTATTCTTGATTAACTCTGACCATGGTAATCCCTTGAACTTCCCAAATTGAACAATTGTCTTATCCATATATTACTGGATTAGATAAGTGTTTGAGTCAATTTTTGAACAAAAGCGGGAAAGATGCCCAGGGGGGACCCTTGCCCTAAATATCATATAGCTTCTTTCTTCTATTTTTGAACCCCTTGGCCTTCCAATCCTCTGCTTGTTTGATTAGCTCGGCATCTCTGACCTCCCTGGCTTTCTCAAGTGTTTTGAATGTCTGGTTATACCAGAGGCCAGTTGGTTCTCTGACATCTCTGATTCTTACGATATATCGATTATCTCCAGATTGGGTCGGTCTTGTCACTATATTCTGCTCTAAGGCCTTCATGTCTTGAATGACTACTGTTTGGTCCTTTAGATATCTTAGATACGTTATCAAAGGTCACAATGATCTGATTCCCTTGGTTACATACTTCCATCTGGTTGAAGGCGTAGTCATAGGCTTTCATGGGGTGGTGGAGGGGCAGCTTGACTATGAGCTTATCAGGGGTTACAAACTTCCATGCGTTGAAGGTTCTAGAGAAATTCATATATGATTAGAAATAAGAAATTATTTCAATCAAATTTTACAGCGAATTCCTCCTTCTGTTCAATCTTGAGAGCTGGGAAGTCAGGGCGCTTGATGGCGAACCGGAAGATCAGGGTCTTACCTACCTTCTCCGACTCGATGTAGTGACCTAGCTTGTCTTCCTCGGCACCCAGAGGGATTTTGTAAACAATTGAGCCTTCTGTCATCACACACTGGGTCTTACGATCCTTGTCGTTTATCTGATTTTTTAGTCTCGGAATGGTGGTAGTATAATATACCTTAGAAATTAATCCTTAAATATAAACGCATTCTTAGCCTCAATGGCTTCTTCAAAAGTATCATATATCTCATTAACTAAGGTCTTCTTATTTCTCTTGATTACAAACCTGAACTTTCCATTGGTCGTAATATTTATATTTCTTTCCCCTGTAAGACTTATAGGAACCGGAGATGTAAGTCTTTGTTCAGAATGAGTAGCCCATCTAAGATTCTCTACTCGGTTATCTTTCTTATCACGATTGAGATGGTCTATTGTAGGTTTATTTTCTGGATTATCTAAGAATGCCATGGCTACAAGTTTATGGACTGTATATTTCTTTTTACCATTTTTACTACATACCCAGATAGCATTATAACCTCTACAATTATCCCATGGCTTTAATAATCTTCCAAAAAGGCCAGTAACATTTCCCAAAGAACTAACTTCGTAATCCTCATAACCGGGGACTTTCTTCCAGACTTCCATACTAACTAATTATTCTAAACCCTATCAATTTTTAGGTCTGATTTAAATGCTGTGATTAATTACCCAAAGTAACGTAGGGAGTCTTGGTGAGTCCAACAGCTGCTGCTGGTAAGTGGTTGGCCGTAGATCCACAGATATTCTGGCCGTAGTTCAGAGTCACAGTTCCAGCACCAGTTCTCTGAATGGCTAGATATTGCCCAGCAGAGCCATTAGTTGTTCTGGCTCCCTCACAGATTAACAAATTATTATAAACAGATACAGATGAAATAGCAGCAGAGTTAGCCATTCTTATACAGCATTTAGCACCTGTGCCAGTATCAACCGCATTGGACGTATATTGTAAGAGTGAATTACTAACTGTGATTACTCCGGTGGTAGCGGTATTGGCAAGATTTATGAGCGGTTGTACAAGTGATACTGTAGACTTCTGTATGACAGAGCAGCCAAAGAGAGATATGCGACCTGTGCCTGTCGTCTGTATCATGCTAAGGTTAGAAGTTATAGCGGGGTTATTCGTTATTTGAGTATTGACAAAGTTCAAAGACACATTAGAAGAAGTCACTGCGATGGTATCAAACATATAAATGAGACAGTTTTGGATTGTCATATCGCCATTGCCTCCTACAGACGTATCTGTGGCAACTATGCCACTTACACCTAGTCCAGGCACAATGAGACAATCTGTTACTACAAAAGACTGATCCCTTGCTACAGAGTTATTATAGACTATATTTGTTACTTGAAGAGATGAAAGTCCCCCAATAACTATTGTCTGAGATGTTCCGGTCATATCTACGGTTATGATACCATTAATAACAGTAGCAGTGCTCAGAGAAGTTGAACCTCCTACCAAATAGATATTGTCTCTCGTCATAGAAACATTCTCTGTATAAGTTCCAGGGGCTAACATAATGATCACAGGATTTACGTCAGATATTGCGTTAGCTACTGTCATGGCTTTGCCAATGGTCTGATAGGGGTTTCCTATATTTCCAGTGCCTGTTGTATCATTACCAGAGACATTACTGACGTAGATATTGTAAGAGAAGGCTACCGAAGAAGTGGAATTGATAGTTATTGTAGAGCCTACTGTGCCAACTGAGATACCTGTCCCTGCGTTGATGCTAATAGCACCTGTGCCAGAGTTGACTGAGGTAACACCAGACTGAGCTAGAGCAGTATTAGCAGTTGATTGTGCGGCGGCAGCTGCTCCAGCGGCAGCGGTGGCGGTGACTCCTGCGGCAGCTGCGGCAGCTCCTGCGGCGATGGCAGTGGCATCTGCGGCAGCGGCAGCGGCTCCTGCGGCGGTGGCAGTTCCTTGAGCAGCGGCAGCGTCAGCCAGAGCAGTATTGGCAGTAGATTGGGCAGTGGCGATTCCTGGAGCAGAGAGAGTCACTACCTGACCAACGGTTCCTGCGGTAACACCAGAAGCACCGGTGACGGTAACGGCACCAGCAGCTCCATTGACTGAGGTGACAGCTCCAGTCGCAGAGACTTCTAGATTGATCTGACCGGCAACGGGATTGGTAACTGCGATAGAATTTCCAGCAGAGGTTATGGTTGTTGCGCCTGTCTGAGCATTCAGACTGAGCACAGGGGGCCAAGTAGCACCATTGATACTGTTTACGTTGGTCAACGTTATACCTACGCCACTGGCTGCGGTAATGTTATTGGTCTGTATGGTTCCATAAATTCCTGCTCTTTGGTCTATGCGTAAAGTTCCACCATACTGGATGAAGTTAGGGGCAACCAGACCACCTGCTCCTCCTAAAATAATATCACCTCTTAATACCGACAGATTACCATTATCTAATGTGACAAACCCAGTGTCGAGGTTAACAGAGCCTCCGTTTACCAGATTAATTCCGGTTGTATTGCTCATGGTGATACCCTGACCATAGTTGATTGTCAGATCACCTCCAAGACCAAAGCCCCCGATGATGACATTTCCACCTACACCGGCAATCCCAGACACTTGTAACCCACCTCCGTTAATAAACGTTAAAGCGCTATTCAGACCAATGAGACCAGCATAGATGGATGTAGTGGTTGTTGGAATGGTCAGACTGCCTACGGTGAAGGAGCCACAGTAAGCCTGGAAATTGGGCTGGGAGGGATTCGCTGTGTCTCCAATAGTGACATTGGCATTCAGATTGGCTGCCTGGTATGTTCCAGGAGTAGTGGTAGTCATCTGGAGAGCCTGGTTAGGTAGAGCTACAGTGGCAACGGCTGGGAAGGTAGCCCATTGCGAGACATTCCCTGCGGGACCGGTGGCTCCAGTTGATCCTGTCGCACCTGTGTCACCTGTAGGCCCAGTAGAGCCTGTGTCACCTGTAGGTCCGGTTGCCCCAAGGGTCCCCCCTGGGCCTGTTGGTCCCGTAGAGCCGGTTGGCCCGGTAGATCCAGTTGGTCCGGTAGCTCCCGTATTACTAGCAGAACCAGCAGGACCAGTAGGACCCGTTGGTCCGGTAGCTCCTGTATTACTAGCAGTCCCAGCGGGTCCGGTAGCTCCTGTCGGCCCGGTAGAGCCGGTAGGCCCGGTAGCTCCTGTATTACTACTAGAACCAGCAGGACCAGTAGGTCCGGTTTGTCCAATAGGTCCAGTAGGTCCAGTAGGCCCTGTCGAGCCACCACCACCTCCGGTGGCATTTGGATCAAGAAAGGGATTGCGGACATACAAGGGCCCATTAATCGCAGCGTCTATTGCCTCTGTGGCAAAGCCAGATACAAGTGGAACAAAGCTATTGACGATAGTAAGTGGAGCAGAGAAGGCAGTAGCCATCATAGGTTGAGCAGGGACAGGAATAAACTCAGGGATATGTGGAGCGGGGTTATAATCAACGGGTGCTGGAGCAGAGGGGGCCGCAACAACCGGAGGTAAAGACCTTCCTGATAAATTTGGGGGAGGGATAGCAACGCCTCTTGATGAGAAGTCTGGCACTATCTTCTTATTAAACATCTCTACTATATAGAATATAGTATAATGCTGAATAATTATCGGTGAAAGCATGTAATCTGGCAACTCTCTGGAAACTGGCCGTTAAAAAGAGAACTATTGCCGACGCACCATACTTCAAGCAGGTTAAGACCAATAGGAGCAGTGGTAGACATCATCAGTGGAATAGTCAGTCTAGAAAGAAACGTTGATGGGCCCACCACATAAGAAGCACCTATCGTAGAACGGGCCCCTACCCCCGGGACTGCAGCCCCATTTAGGAAGAAATAAAAGGTTAGGTCTGCTGGGTAGATAGCACTATTATTTATTTGAATTGTGGCAGAAAAAAAAGCCGGACCTGCGGTTACAGATGTAAAGTTCATGGTGCCAACAAGAACCTTTGGGTAAGGGGTCTGATCCGTAGGAAAATTGCCTGTAGCAAATGAATCAGTTTTAAAATTACCAGAGAGCGAAGGGGGTGGGTAGGCAGCGCCATTAATTGTGTTAACATCAGTGATAGCCATACCAGTTGCGAGACCAGAGATGGAAAAAACATTTTGAATAGACACACCAGCAGGATTAATAGCATCAATATCAGTAACTGTTATAGTTGGGCTAGTCATGGAAGCAAGAGTAGATGTTCCAGCGACATTGAGATTTCCAGTAAGCGTAAGATTAGGGCCGATCGGCCCACCGCCGCCACCGGATGCCGTAGTAACATAATATGGGAAATTAATTCCAGCTTCAGTTCCCTCTGTGGCGAAACCAGACTTAGTCTGTTGGACTACGAATGCCATTCTGATTCATTGGTATAAAATAGTTTTATACTATTAATCAAATATACTTAACTTACAGGATGAGGACATACACGGTCATCGGTGCTAAGATGTTGGAAGGGGTACAAATAATTGAACCGCCATTCTGAACAACTGAAGCCACATTTGTGGGAGTGTTTCCGATTTGTCCAACCACGGCAATCCATTGAGTGCCGCCAAAGGGAGGAGGACTTATAATTAGGGTGGCGGAAGCACCGCCGGTGGTTATAAACGCCTTGTTACCAGTAATACCAAAGGTATGCCCAGGACCAACTTGAGTCGCAAGAGCGGGGGCCGCAAATGTTCCCATGCTGGGGTACAATTGGACACCCCTGCCAAGTGCTAACGAAGAGTTAACAAGTTCTACACCAGCACCAGAGGATGCCGCAGTAGCGGCACTTTGGCAAAGAATTCCGCCACCCGCCCCCAATACTGCGACACTTCCTGCCGATGAAGTAAGTTGGGAATTGAGTTGAGAGTTTATAGTAATACCAGAGGTAGCAGAGTTTAGAGCCACTGGACCCTGTGCCAACAGACTCATAGCACCACCCTGCACAGTAACGGCATGCGCTGGTCCACATGTCATGACGACAGGACCAGCAGGGGAAGACAGATTCAGGGGATTAACGCCGGCGGTAGAAACAGTCACTGGTCCAGCGGCAGCACTGAGACTAGCACCACCAGCGCTAGTAAGAGTTAGACTATCAGCAGCAGTAGAAGCAGTAGAAACTGCCAGTTTCCCAGCAGAGCTGTAGGTGGCAGCAGGGCCGTTTGCCGTGATGGTGTTAGTGTTGAGGGAGAGTGCCCCAGCAGCTCCCTGAAGGGTCGTAGTGCCAGTCACAGTGATATTTCCGCTCACCGTCACAGGGCCCAGGATGGTGCTACCGGAGCCTGACAGAGTGTCTAATAAATAGTAAGAGTTATCCGTTGCGTATTGCGTTCCCTCTGTTGAGTAACCGGACGTAACTTGGGAAGCCATTATATTAGGGAGTAATATTTTATATTACATTAATTATTTATCCGGACCCCGACATTCCAGGACATTCTGAGATATCAATCTTAGTAATGAAGACTTGGTTGCTCAAGAAGTCACAGACGAAGCAATAATGATCCTGGGTTAGTGCCACATACATCTTACATTTCTCTTCAATGTTCTTACCTGGTAGGATATGGGTGAGATAGTTGCGGACGACCTTCTCGACGGCCATCTGAGAGTTCAGACGGAAGCACAACATGTAGTTCAGATTGGTGCGACCTACAGAGTTGAGGATGGTGAGTTCCTGAGCTGAGATGATAGTGCTCATACCGTTGTTACGACCAATACAAAGTAATTTAGAAAGTGCCTTAGTCTGTTTACCGTCTAACATATCATCAAAGATGTGTAAGAACTTATACTTGTTGCTGGTCTTCTGATTCAGAAGCATAGACTCTTTGATGATCTCTGGAAAGAAATAGGGACTGATTGCCGATGACTTCTGTAATGGTTTATATATTTCAGCTTGACTGGACCCGGTGGCCATTAGAGTAATATGTGATTCTCGGAACCATTTGTTCCAGATATATAATAACGCAACGGTTTTTCCGGAGCGAGTGGAGCCGACAAGACCAAAGGACATACACATGTTCTCGGGTGGCTCTATAGAGTCAAGTCGCCTGATTGGGATACCAAGTGTGAGAGGATCTATCTTAGGGACCGATGCCATTATCTTTAATTTAGAGAGAAGAAAAAAATCTCAGAATATAATAGATGTTTGGAGGCAACAAGTTTTTATACGACCACATGAAACGCCAGGCAAGTATGGTTCATGAGGAACAAGCTAAGAAGGACGAGAAGGGTCGTAAGAAATCAAAACATGGCACTGCCTCCGGAGAAGCAGCTTTCCCTATGGATTTATCTGTGCTATGCTCTGAGAAGCCTCCAAAGAAGGACGTTTTAGAGTATTTTAAAGACAGAATAGCAAAGCTAGTGGAAGAAGAGATGAACAATTAATGCCTAGAAGTAAACGGGCTTCCGGGGATGTGCTTCATTCCGGCATTGTAGGCAGTGGCATCATGGCCCATTACGGCATGGACTGGCCCAGAAGGGGGCTTACCGGAGGACATGGGTGATTCGATAATTCCACCAACCAGTCTGGCCCGGGTCTGTGCTCCCTCGGTGGTGGTGCTAATGATACCGGGGATACCCTCCTTTCTGGCAGCCTTGCTTGGAGTGGCAGAGTGAGGATCAATACAGCCTAGTTTACCGGGAAGAGAAGAAGCCTGTTGGGCATCAGAGCTCACACCCTTACCAGGGTGGGCAACCGCACCGGCTCTGTGGTAGGAATCATGGTGGCTAGGATGAATACCCATATCTACAGGATTCTTCTTGGCTACGGCGGACTTCTTCATTGGTCTGGCGTTATCCATCACTGGGCGAGCTACGTCAAGGTCGGCCTTTGCGGAATTAGTGGCAGCATGGCGAGGCATCTTATAATTAGTGTATATATATTTTTCTGGTTGTATTCCGGGCATTTAATAATAAATCAAAATTAAAATCAAAGTTAGAAGTATAAGATGCAGTATGAAGCCGCAATGAATGTCCAGTCCAGCATTCGCCCTGGTGATGAAGTAGACACTTACTATGCCGGTAAGGAGAACAGCAAGAAACAGGCACACGCCACGGTAGAGGACAATCGTTTCTTTATTAACTTGCCCTCCCTAAACTCCGGATCCTCTAGCACTGTAACCTTTAACCCTAATGAGGGTATGTCTGAGGTGATTCTAACCTTCCAGCTACCCCAGCCTACTGGCAGCGGTGGCCAGGGTCTTGCTCTCCCCGTTGGATGGGGTTACAGTCTGATCCGCAGAATTGGCTACCGCTATGGCTCTTCTCAGCTCTACTACATCAGCGGAGCACAGAACCTTCTTCAGGCTATAGCACTCTGCGAGGACAGTGGTAAGAAGCAGCAGCTGTTCTTCCTTGGTGGTCAGGCGATGGCTAGTATCGCAGATTGGGCCAATGCCGGTAAGCGCACATGCTACGTTTACCTCCGTCTGCCCCACTCCAGCCCTGCCCTCTCTGGTGGCGCACTCCCCTTCCCCTCTGATGTGCTAACGGCACCTATTCAGATCCAGATTGACTTAGCAGACTTCAACCAGGTAATCAGCTCTGTGACGGTGGGCGGTGTAGCCCCTGACCCAGTGCCTAGCTCTCTATCCTCTGCTGTCATGAACTTTACCCAGGTGACGATGCAGGATTCTGGTGACCTAGTGGCTCGTAGATTCGACATGAGCAAGAACGCACTGACGATTCCTCTGTGCGAGGGCTGGACGCAGGAGGAGGTTCAGTTCCCCTTTACTTCTGGTGCCAACGGCTCATTCCAGCTTTCTCTGACTGGCTGTAAGGCTGGGGATCTCAAGAAGCTGAGAGTCTGGTTTACTGCTCCTGCTGATACCGCAGGTCCTGGCAATGTGATTAACCCCCAGGTGTGGTATGCCCCTTCTCAGCTAACCTTTGCCATCAATGGTCTAATTTACCTAGACTCTGCCAATGGCTCTTACCTACTCACCACTCTGCTCCGTCGCCGTCAGCCTCCTCTCAACACTGTGGGCTTTCTGGCAGCACCTGCCGTAGCACCTGGTCCCTTCCCTGTAGTTGCCACCACCTCCACTTGGATTGAAATTGACCTAGGACAGCCCGCCACTCTAGGCGACTCTCAGGAGGTCCAGCTAGTCCACGGTGTGCCTGTGATGAACAGCGTCATGAACTTAACTGGTGTGATGCCCCAGTCTTCGGCCCAGTATGTCTGCCACGTGGAGTATGTGCTCAACTGCTCTTGGATGGCATCTCGCGGGTCTGCCGAGTTTGTGTTCTAAATTAAAATGTATCTAGAGTGTATAATGCCATATCATCTTGAGAAGTCCGGTAGAGGTTATTTTGTTGTAACAACGTCTACGGGAAGGAAACACTCTGAGAAGCCGATTAGTAAATTAAAAGCCGAAGCACAACTCCGGATTCTGGAATCAATTAAAGAAAAGAAAAGAAAATGATAAGCTCTGGTAGATGAACAGTCACAATTTCCTTCAGGACGCACAGCCTACTTTCCTAACACGTTCTAAGCCTATGGAGCAAGTATCTGGACTTCAGCGTTCTTGGGAGCAACCAGAAGTAGCAGAACTAATTAAGAAGAAGATTGAGCCACCCAAGCCCATCAAACCATTGGGGACGTATACTATAATAAAAAGGAGGGGGGCAAAGTAATTCTAGACAATTAAAAATATAATTCTTTAATATAATGGCCACCGCACCTTCTACCCCGACACTACTGACTCAGAATGGCAACGTCATTGATGTGACATTTAACACAAACCAGGGAGATCCATCTCCCGAAATTGTAACTATCTCAGTAGTTGTTTATACTAATCCTGGTAGAGTAGGGTTCCCTTACCTTACTTACACAGCCGCACAAATAGTAGGGCAACCTGCGGGCGTTTATAAGTCGGCACTAATGACTCTGCCTACGAATGTTCCTCTTTACATATTTTCCACCGTCCTTGATACCCGTTATTTAGTGCCTAATAATAGGGCATACTCAGCTGGCTATTATCAATTTCAGTACAGTTCCCCTGTAAGTCCTACAGAGATTCCATACGTGGCCCAAAGAACTCTAACTACTATCACAGTGAATGTTGATACCCAGGGGCAGACTGGATTACCGCCGGTGACATATACTATTCAGGCATCTATACAACCAGACTTTTCCTCTTTCATCTATAATCAGCCTGCCACTCTGGTATCTGGTTCTATTTATGGATCTACCCCATTTGTATTTAACACTACTCTTATTAACTATATAAGAGTTATATCTTCCAGTGGTACTTCTACGGCAACTTCTCCTGTATTATCTTTTGACCCCACAGCAGCTGCCCCGCCCTCTGGTCCAACTACTGTGCCGGTGTTAGTAGGAACTCCGACAAGCACTAGTATAACTGTGTCTTACAGCACTGCTGGCATTACTGGTTCACCAACCCTTGTATCTCAGTGTTTCGCATCTTTATCTCCCACTGGTCCTTTTGACATAGGCTGTGCTGAAACTCTGGTGAGTCCTAATGTGTTTAATGCCACTGCCTCTGGACTAGCGCCAAATACTATATATTATTTCAGAACTACCATGTCAAATGGCGTTTTACCGAATCAAGATTCCGCTGTTTCCCTCCCGCTACTCACCGAACCCCCTCCTTCCCAATTAATCCCACCTAGTGTTCCTTATCTTGTTGCGGTGGGAGGTAATGGGCAAATTACTGTTAATTTTCAAACGTTTCCGGTTCCTTCTCTGGCTGCTACTTACATTGTAATATACAGTCAAGTAAATAATCCAGATGCTCCGGGTTCAACAAATACGACGTTTAATGTTGAGGGAGATATCTGGGGCTCTGGTCCCTTTGGTGCTTTCAATACGGGAACAGACTGGTTTATATTTGCTAGAGCAACGTCCGAGAATCAGACTGCTACTTCTGGAGGCTTTCGTTACAATAGCGGCGACGCTGGCCCTCCTTCTGGACCAACTTCTACGCCTACTCTTCTACAAAGCACTAACACAACGATAACAGTAGGGTTTAATACTCTTGGGATTACAGGAAATATTCCTTTTGAACCGGTGTGTAATGCGTCACTGTCTGCCACAGGTCCTTTTACTATAGCATGTGATTTAACACTGGTTGCCCCAGATACGTATGCGGCTACAGCAGATCAGCTAACTTCGAATACGGCCTATTACTTTCAGACACTAAACACCAATGGCATCTTACCCAATCAGTTATCTGCTGTGAGCCCCCCTTTTTCTACGACAAATGTTGCGGCAACAAACCCACCTTTCGCGACATCTATAGAGGCAACCCAGATGACGCTAAGGTTTACGGTTCCTCTTAGTTCGTTTGTGCCAAATGTTTCCACGGCTGGCACAATCTTTTGGGGAACTACATCAATTACGAACAACGCTACTAACGCAAATTATCTTGGTATTGTTCAGGGGCAGCCCACATGGGAGGCTACCCTCTTTGGTCTGACAGCTGGGCGGGACTATTACTTACAGAGTCAATACTATACCTTTCCACGGTCTCTTCTTGTAGTTCTGAGAACAGATCTAGGAAATGCCTTTGACCTAGGGTATATGCCTTCTAGAGGCTGGGCTACTCCTAACCCAGTAATTGTAGGGGGAGTCTCTCAGCCATGGAGACAGACTTAATATGTCACTCCGTCTTTGTCTTGTTCATAAACATTAAAGGTAATCTGATAAGGTCTAGGCTGAGCAGTAGTTGTCAGAGGCTGGCCGCAATCGTCATATAGTTGAATAGACAAAGAGCCAACAGAACTCCCAGAGCTCCATCTCATCACTCGCGCATTGTTATATTGACGATTGATGACAAAGGGTCTGGTGCCTTCTTCTTCCTGAGTAGCTACGTTGTTAGCAATATATAGACGGCAAATGACATCAGAGCGACGAGCTAGATTGGTTGTAGAGCCATCTCTGAAATACTGAAATTGACAGAGCTCTGGAGAGCAGATGTCAATGTATTGAGTAAAGAGTAGAGGGGCAAATGAAGCAGCGGTAAAGAATAGTTGCTGTTGAACTGGGTCAGAGTCTACAAAGTTATCACCATTCTGAGATGACTGGAAGCCCATGATTGAAAAGAGATCCTTGCCAACCTGCCCAGGACCAACCAGACCAACACCGTTGAAAGGTAATGTTACAGGAGAAGAGATATACCAAACATTATTAGGAACGTTACTGGTAGGAGCGAGCCAACGAAATTGATTATTTACTGTGTTATACTGTGAATTAGGTAAATTGACGGCTGCGATAGGGGGGACAGCAGCTGCTCCAGCAGCGGCAATAGCGTTATCAAGAGCAGTCTCTAATTCTGTGCCAGTGTAGAAACCAGGAGCAATAGCAATAGTAAGTGTAACACCAAATTGGTTGGTCAGAGTAAATGTGTTATATCCAGCCTGAACATTAGGAATATCATAGGGGAAGTTCAGTTCGTTAACGCTTACAGAGTGAATCTGACCCTGAATTAAGTTCTGATTGACTGCGTTAAACTGTGCGTTGTTGTATTGGCCCCCGGTCCTATCTCTGTTGTTGAGTAGTAATTGAACATTGGTCCAGGGCATTCTCTATATATAATATATACAAATTATTTTCTGGTTATAAATTAAAGCGTTTCTTGTAGGCACTCAGATTAGTCTGAAGGCTCGTAGAGTCTCCCCATAATAAATAATAACTCAGATGGCCCGCCCGGGTAGGATCTCCAGTCTGTAAATCCTTGGCATGTCTGGTGCGATATCTATCTCGCTGGACCTTGTCATGGGTCTTGGTGTAGTCGTCCATGCCGGAGGCACCAAAGTGTGTTGTTTTTGTTCTACCATTGTCATTCTCAAAGGTCGCCATGAGTTTCTTGTCGGCCTTTGTAGATGGTTTAACAGAGAGTAGTTTCATCTATTCTAGTTTCCAAGTTTTATTTTTCAGAATACTTGAGATACAAGAGGTTGAGACTGTATACTTCTCAGATAATTCCTTGACCTTCAGATTAGATGCTCGAATCTCAGAAACCTTTTCCCAATCCAGTTTACTAAAGTGGCACTTGGTCCCGGAGTTGTCCTTGCCATCTCTTTTTTTATCGGCACCATTGTTTTCAGATTTAGTCTTCTCACTCAGATGATCAGGAGATACACAGTCCCTATTGCGGCAAGAGTGAGACACATTAAGACCAGGGGTGAGTTCTTTGACTCTACCAAAGATAAGTAAAGATGCCCGGTGAGCGAGATAGACAGTGCCTTTATAATAAAAATTACAATACCCCGTGCAAGCCTTAGAGCCAGTCCACCTCCAACAGCCAGTAGACTCATCCTTCCTAACATAGCTAAGAAAACGTTCCTGATCTTTAGTCTGTTCCATCTACCTTGCCGTAGACAATTACGTTGATATAATTAATTAATGTCGCGTAATTAATTTCTCCGGGAGAGTATAATGGAACTTTCAGAGCACATGAGCCTAAGTGACCTACGCAATGCCATCAAGGACTTTAAGAAGAGCACTCCCCGTCTGACCTCTAAGAAGTCAGACTTACATGCCTTTGCGTCTAAGGTTGGTCTAATCAAGAAGAAGGAGGAAGAGCCTGTGGCTGTAGCACCAGTTGTAGTTGAGAAGGTGAAGGCTTCTAAGAAGGTAGCAGGTGAGTTACCAGAGATCCTTAAGAAGCCAGTAGAGAAGCCTGTTGGTAAGAAGGCTGTAGTGGCACCAGAGCCTCCTAAGAAAAAGGGAAGTCCCTTCTCAGCTTACATGGCACAATACAAGGGTAAGGGATATTCTATGTCTCAATTGGCTCAGATGTATAAGGATCAAAAGAATTAGGGAATTGAAATTGAAATTGAAATTAGA
>Ga0209085_1000960_pt1 | contig 19007 bp, 27 predicted proteins | sample C_131016_EF_Meta_FD_187310 | JGI IMG/M metagenome (GOLD analysis project Ga0209085, IMG submission 187310) | Freshwater microbial communities from Lake Croche, Canada to study carbon cycling - C_131016_EF_MetaG (SPAdes) (version 2) | ecosystem: Environmental > Aquatic > Freshwater > Lake...
GGTAGGCCTCATCTAGCGTGCGCGGGTGCTTGCGCGAGGTGTCGTTCATGTCGTGGACTCCAATCCGATTAAATAGGGAAAAATGGGGTCATCAAGATAGCCAACGAGCACCCACAATCCATTCACGCGGGCATGACAACTGGCCCCGAATGTTTTGTAGCTTATACGGTACTGGCGCGCCCCGTATTTCAAGCGAAGCTGGGCGCGGATTGTGCGAATAGAGTAGTTCATGCTGCATCTCCTGTGGCTTTTTCACGCCGCAGCTCAACGGCAAGACCCGCCAGTGCTGCACCCCGGCAATGCCAGATGGTTGGCAGCACCCGGCCATGAAGGACGATCTGCCATTCTCCATTTCTGATCGTAAACACAGAGGTCATGCCTCTCTCCTTTTGAATCGCCCCCCTCGGGGGGCGGGTTGATTACAGACATCCGATCAGAGTGCCGTCCTCATCGCGAATCTCGATGACCCATGTCGGCGTTTCGTTTTGCGTCTGGATGACGATATATTGCCAATCGGGATCACCTTCGGCGTTCTGATTGCGAATGTCAATAGCGCGGTCAAGGTTGCGAAAGAATGTCATGTTCTCTGCTCCTTTTTCTTCATGTCATCCATGAAACGCAAACCCTCACGGAAATTCTGAACATCCCGCAAAAACTGGCTCCGATCGCGCGAGGTTACAAAATCACGCCCACACTCATCAAGGTTAAGTTTCCATGTCGTGCCTTCGTTCCCGCGATCGAACCTGAATTCGATTCTGAATTCTCTCGACATGGATTCGATGGTTCGTTCGATGTCTTTGATGGTCGTCATACTTCTTCTCCCTCTACTCCATACATTTCGCATACGTCGCGCAGCAACGCACTTTTGTTCTTCCCGTATGTCCAGTCTGTGCAGTCTAGATAGCCTGGAGCAGACAGGCGAGCAGCGTAATACTTGCCCTCCATTTGCCCGAATGTCTCTGCATCAGCAAACCCGATGCACTCATCGCAACGTAGCTGGCCGGATTCCATAGCGTCACGTCTTTCGTTGTGATCCCAAGTAGCCCATTCGTGAGAGTAGAGAGTCGAGCCACATTTGCTGCACTCGCAGCTATAGAGGGCTCCAGGTTGTGTGATTTGTGTCTGCATGAAGGTCATTGTGTGCACTCCTGTAAAAAGCCGGTGACCGACCGGCAGCGGGTTGATAGGTTAGAAACCCAAAAGAACGGAAAATATGTAGACCATGTAAGACAGGAAAAGACAGACTCCCGTCATGATGAGCAACCCATCGATGATGTCAGTGATGCGCTGCATGTTCATTCACCGACAAAGCACAATGCCAAGCACACAACGACGATTGCCCCGAAAGACAGCCAGACAGCCATATCTAGTTCACTCATGTCTTCACTCCGATTATCGGTGCGACATTGCACCTGCTACTATCTAAGCATGTAGTGTGCCAACCCATCATCCCTAGCATAGACTATAGCTAGACTGTAAAAACCGTCCGATTTCCGGACTAGCGTACGATTTCCGTACGGACGCTTGTCGGACGCTTAGACTATGGTTAGACTATGGTTAGACTAGAGTCTATTGTCTGTGTTAGGTGGTGTAGTCTATAGACCACCCTAGGGCACAGCATGACGAGCATGGGGGGATAGGCACCCTCCGTCTGTCCCCATTTAATTAGGGGCATCTAGGGGCTGCCGAGCTGCATCCTAGACTGCATCCATCCGCCTAGGCCGCGTGCCATGCGATAGGTCGGTGACGCAATCGGGATGGCGACGACGACGACGACGATGCTGCGCTCCGCCTGGTGCGTGCGATGGGAATGAGGGTGCTTTTGTGCGTGCCCCCCACAGCTTTCCCCCCAAAAGAAAAACGTATTTCCTGCGTTAGACTCTGCGTACAGGAGGATGTGCGTATGCAGACAGTAGCGTTAGAGAAGGACAAACCTATTCCTAAACTTAGGGCATCGTTCCGTTATCCGCATACGGAGATGGATGTGGGGGATAGCTTTGTTGTGCCGTTGGAGTGGAAGCAGAATGTGATGAATGCAAACAGCCGTGCGGGTAAGCGACTGGGTTGCAAGTTCTCTGCAAAGACTGAGGGTGATGTCGTCCGCACCTGGCGAGTGGCCTGATCGTCTTCTAGAGACTAGACGTAGGTTCCGCAGAGAGATGCGACTAGCGTTGCTCTGCAAGGGGGACAAGCGCAAGAAGGTCGCCCTAGCCAAGAGATGGAAGAAGGAGTACTCAGCTATAGGCTACGAAGAACTCGTGGCTTGTGCGAGGAATAAAGAGGCTTGCAGGGGTATTGCTGAATGGAAACTTGCAGATGAATAACGCTTTCAACCTACAGCAGTTTTATGCCTTCTGTAAGCAACTGAAGATTGAGACTAAAGAGCAGGGTCTTCGGAAGATGGACAATCTTCTGGGGACGCAGACATATGTGATGTCTGAGATTGCTAAGGGTTTGGAAGAAGACAAGCACTTCTTTGTGATCCTTAAGGGTAGGCAGTTGGGTGTAACTACCATCTCACTTGCTTTAGACCTTTACTGGCATTTCATAAACCCTGGGTTGCAGGGGACTCTGGTTACGGATACGGATGAGAACAAGGACATGTTCAGATCGACTCTGAGCATGTATATGGATGGATTACCCAAAGAATACAAAATACCGCTTATTGCACACAACCGCAATCAGCTTTCTCTCAAGAACAGAAGCAGACTGTTTTATCAAGTGGCTGGACTCAGGAGCAAAGGCTCGCTGGGGCGGGGAAAGGCAATCACTTACCTTCATGGCACAGAAACATCCAGTTGGGGTGATGAAGAGGGATTGGCTTCCCTCCTAGCTTCTTTGGCTGAAACCAACCCTGATCGGATGTACATCTTTGAGAGTACGGCTCGGGGGTACAACATGTTTCACGACATGTACACCACAGCAAAGAGGGCGAAGACTCAGAAGGCTATCTTCTGCGGGTGGTGGAGGAATGAGTTCTACGCTGCTGATCCTGACGGGCCTGTGTACAAGACGTACTGGGACGGTAAGCTGGCGGTGGAGGAGAAGGAGTGGGTAAAGGAGATAAAGAAGCTCTACGGCTTTGAGATCAACTCCAGGCAGATAGCGTGGTGGCGATGGAAGATGCTGGAGGGGATCAAAGACGATGCCCTGATGTATCAGGAGTTCCCTCCTACAGAAGACTATGCCTTTGTGATGACGGGCAGCAGCTTCTTCTCCAACGCTAGGTGTACAGACGCCGCCAAGGCGGCAAAGCGTCTGGCTCCAGAGATGTATCGGTATGCGTTTGGTCAACTCTTTCAAGACACCGAGGTCATCAAGTCAACGGAGAGGATGGCAACGCTGCGGATCTGGGAGCAACCTATAGACACGGCTCACTACGTTATCGGGGCAGATCCGGCGTATGGCAGTAGCGATTGGGCAGACAGGTTCTGTATCCAGGTCTACAGGGTGTACGCAGACGGTCTGGATCAGGTTGCAGAGTTTGCTACCTCAGAACTCAACACTTATCAGTTTGCGTGGGTGATCGCCCACCTTGCGGGGGCTTACAAGAACTCTACGCTGAACCTCGAGGTGAATGGCCCAGGTCAGGCTGTGATCAATGAGATTCGCAACCTCAAGCGTCTGGCTGTCAGCATGGGCGGCAAGATGGGTCAGGGGTTGATGGACGTACTGGGCAGCATGTCCAACTACATCTGGAGGCGTAACGACACGATGGGTGGGATCTCCAACTCAATCGGCTACCTCACAACTCAGTCCACCAAAGAACGGATGCTGAACTACATGAAGGATTACTTTGAGCGTCAGATGATGGGCGTGTACAGCATGGATCTTCTGGAAGAAATGAAGGGGATCGTGCGTGACGGTGGAAGTATCGAGGCCGCAGGACGGGGCAAGGATGACCGTGTAATCGCTTCCGCGCTGGCTTGTGTGGCTTACGCAGAGCAAGTGCAGCCAAGGCTCATAGCGCAGGGCATCAGCAGGGATCTGAGCAAGAAGCAGGAGGAATTCACTCCAGAACAGCTTGCAGTAGGGAAGAACGTCAGCAACTACCTCAAGAACATAGGGATGTTTTCATGAAGACAGACAAGCTGGAAAAGTTCATCAAGCAGTACCAGTCAACGGTTTATGCGGAACCGGAAGAGGGCAACCTCCATACGCAGTTGATCCCGCAGATGGCTGACAAGTACCTTCCAAACCTCTCTGTAGACGCAATGATCTTGGACATCGGTTGTGGTCAGGGCACGTTCCTAGACATAGCAAAGAGCAAGGGCTACCCTAATGCTATGGGCGTCACGCTGTCTCCAGAAGATGCGGAGGCTTGCAACAGCAAGGGTCATTGTGTGTTTGAGTCAGACATGACTGATCTGGATGTTCCGGCAGAGATGATCACGTTCATCTGGTGCCGTCATGCAATCGAACATTCACCTTTTCCTTACTTCACCTTTCTGGAGTTCAACAGGGTGCTGAAAGATGGGGGCCAGATGTACATGGAAGTTCCCGCGCCGGACTGTCAGCGTCAGCATGAATACAACCCCAATCATTACTCCATCCTGACCCCCAACATGTGGGGTGCGTTGCTGAAGAAGGCGGGATTTAGGGTGGACTCATGCGATGAAATGACTCTTGAATTGAACTTTGATGGCGACAAGATCCCAGAAACCAACCTGTGCTTTATGGTGACGAAAGATGCAACCCCTGTCTAAAGCCCAGTTGCGCGTGGAGATGCGACGATTCATTCAAGACCTTGATCGTGGGATCAGCCTGGAGTGTTTTGCCGAGATTTGCGGCATGTGCAAAGACACTCTGACCAAGGTCTTCATCCAAGAAACCCGTCCGCTAAGTGAGTGGGTGCAGATACGGGTTAATAGAGGATATGCTGAGTGGAAGAGGGGAAACATTCGTACAATGCGTACAAGTAGCGGTAGGTTGTACGGTGACTACCGGAAAGAACCGATCCCTCCATATGTAAAGCATATGGGTGTTGTCTATACAGGTGGAGCCTTTCATGTACAGATTGGCCCTAAAAATAGACATGACTACAGTTCCCCTACCCTAGACGAAGCTCTGAAAGGATAATCACATGGCTGTTTTGAAGGACTACCATTGCACTAGGCATGGAATATTTGAAGCGTGGGAGGCTGTATGCCCAATGAAACATTGCGACGGCGAGTTGTCGGTCGTTTTTTTACAGCCTGTGGGGATGAAGTCGGATTCAACCAAGAAGGCAGACGCTTCCTTGCAAAACCTAGCCAGCGACTACCAGATGAACAACGTCAAGTCGACGGCAGCGGGGGAGCATCAGACGGGGTACATTGCTCGGAACAACTCTCCGACTCCACCAGCGGAACCGGAACACAGGCCAGGTAATGCCGCCATCTGGGGTCAGCAGGGGCCATTCTCGATGCCGCACATCCTTAAAGGTGGCGCATTCCGTTCTGTTGCCGGAGAATCCGTAGGCATCAACCCCAAAGATGCAGGAAACTTGACAGGCCCAAGACCGTCAAGCGTTATGCAAGACCATGAAAACTTGAAGATACAGCCATGAGAATTCCAGAAGCTCCAGAAGAAAGAGAAGCCTTCTATCTAGACCTGATAGGGAAGTGCAACGTTTCCAAGGAGCGCAGGAAGTCTGACTGCTCAACGCTCCGTAGTTGGTATCTGTTTGGGAATGGGCCGGATGAAGCCCCGGCTCTCTACAACAAGATCTTCCCGCACATAGACCAGTTGTGCAGTTTTCTCTACAGCGCAGAGACAACCAGATTCACGATTGATCTGGGCGCGGAGGTTCATGATCAAGAGCAGGACAAGGTTCCTACGCTGACCCGTGCGCTGAACGATGAGTGGCTGAACTCCAACGCAAGCCAAATATTTGGTCAGGCTGTGGCGTGGTCACTCTGCTACAACAGCACGTTCATCAAGCTGGTCGTCAATCGCGGCATTCACCCGTACATGGTGGAGCCAGCATGTATCGGTGTATTGCGTGAAGACACACCTGGGATGGATCGCCAAGAGGCAATCACTCACAGCTACTACATCACCAAGTCAGAACTCTACAGCCGCCTGTACTCGCATCCCAAGCGTGAAGAGATCGTCAAGCGTGTAGGCGGCATGGTACATGAGCGCACAGAGGTTGCTAATGGTTTGCAGCGCATCATGATGTCTGCGGTCAACCCAACCATCTACGGCAATGTGAATCTGGATCTGAACGGTCAGATGAACTACAAAGCCGAGGTTGCGGAAGACACCGTAGAGATGACGGAACTCTGGGTCTGGAACGATGAGACTGAGGACTATCAGGTAGTCACCATCGCAGAACCATCTGTAGTCATTTATGACCGCGCTGGCGAGAAGATGTTCTTGAAAGGCGAGTGCCCGTTTGTTCAAGTCTGCCCAGCACCTCTGTACGATTACTTCTGGGGACAGTCAGAAGTTCAGCGTCTGGTTTATCTGCAACAACTCAGAAACCAACGCATCGTCCAGATCATGGATCTGTTGTCCAAGCAAGTAAATCCACCCGTTGCACTCAGCGGATTCACGGGCATCTTGGATGAAAAGAACTTTGCGCTGAACCGCGCTGGGGGCTTGTTGGCTAGTGACATGCCCAACATGAAGGTCGAGAAACTGGCCCCGCAGATGCCTCCAGACCTCTTCAAAGAGATCGCTCAGATTGATGCCATGTTTGAAGAGGCATCAGGCATTGTGAATGTGTTGCAAGGCAAGGGTGAGGCGGGAGTCAGGTCTAGCGGTCATGCTAGCCAACTTGCACGGTTGGGTTCCAGCCGCGCCAAACGCCGCGCTCTTGTGATTGAAGATAGTCTCAGCAAGATGGCTACGCTGTATTTGAAACTCATGCAGCGGTACGACGCCACGCACTTTAAAGACAAGAACGGAAACAAGTTCATTTCAGAGCAATTCACCCGTGACTACAACGTCAAGGTGGACGCTCACTCCAACAGTCCGATCTTCATGGAAGATCTGCGGCAGATGGCGTTTGAATTGTTCAAGGCTCAAGCAATCGACAAGGAATCGTTGATTGATTTGATAGAGCCACCAATGAAGCAGCACTTGAAAGAAAAGCTCAAGCGCATGGAAGAAAAACAGGAAAAGATGCAAGCCGCTCAACAGGCCGCAGGAGCAAAGTCCGCTTCACCTCCAGAACAACCACCGCAAGGATAATGTATGCCATCCTCCACACCAAAGATTACAACCAAATCAGGCGATCAACCTAGAGTAACAGCAAGACAATTAGATAGTGCAAAAACCATGCCATCCTTGACATACCGCCAGAATAGTTATACAACCTCAACAACTCGAAATCGCCGAGAGAAATCTAGGGGTTAAGGGCTGGAGTCTGGCTGCTCTCATCAAAAGTGGCCGCATGCAAGGAGTAGCTATCATGGCACGCAAAGCACGCAAGGGCCGCAAGTCCCGCAAGTAATCCCTAACGGGATTCCCTTTGGTAGGGCAGGGTAAGCCCTCCATAGAATACAGGTGACTAATGAGTGTTCCTCCCGACAAGTTGATGGAAATGATGAAGCAGGGTCAAGGCTCTGCTGGTGGATCAATTCCTGCTCCAGGCGAAGCTGGATCAATGGCAATGTCGGAGTCGGGCACTCCTCCTATGGCGTCACCAATGTCTTCTCCAGAACCTACGATGGGTTCGCGTGAGGGGGCAATGATCAATCTGAGCATGGCTTTGGATTTGATCGAGCAAGCAATGCCAGCGTTGGGGCCAGAGGCAGACAAGTTGATGCCAGCCATTCAAGGCCTCAACCGCATGATTGGCCCCCGCAAGGGAAAGACAAATGAATTGCAGCAGTCTGAGATTCTTCAGATGATGCAGTCATTGCCGCAAGCTGGCGGCGCATCGCCAGAGATGAGGGCTATGTCACAAGCCCCAATTCCAGGTATGCCCCAACAAGGCGGTATGCCTCCACCTCAATAAGGAATAGACATGGATCTCTTCAAGCCCCGTGGTGCAAGTGCGCCCCGCAAGCCTACCGACAACAAGCAGCAAAACGGTCAAGTCATCAACACTCCTCGCTATGCGGAGCTTGGTGGTCTGACGTCTGCCCGTACTCACCAAGGCAAGCAAATGTCAGTCGTCCAACTCGCCAAACCTGGCGACGGTCGTAAAGTTATCTAACAGCGAACTGAGGCTAACATGTCGCTCGAAAACTATTCCCCTGATGCCGTCAACGAACTGGCGGCATTGTCCCAGCAACTCGCTGAGAACCCAGAAACGCGCCGTGAGTTCTTGAAGCTTACCAAGCGGCTCAAGCCTGATCTGACCATTCCAGAAATTGACATGGAAGAACGCATGTCATCTGCTTCTGAGAAGAATGAGGCGCGGGTTCAAGAGTTGGAAGCCAAGCTCCAGAAGCGCGAAGCTATGGATGAACTGGAACGTCGTCGGATGGATCTTCGCAAGAAGAACCTTGTCAATGACGATGAAGATGTTCAAGCTGTGGAGAAAATCATGCTGGACAAGGGAATCACCAATCATGAGACTGCTGCTGAATACCACAAGTGGATGAAGCAGTCTGCAACTCCTACTCCTACGGGGTACAACCCGTCACCGTTGAATTCGTTCAACTTGAAAGAGTACTGGAAGAATCCTCAAGTCGCAGCGCGGAATGAGGCTTTCAAGGCACTAAATGATCTGCGTAAACCTACGCGGCCCATTGGTCTGTAAGAGGCTTATTTTTTAACATTCGGAGATAATTATGCCTATTGGCGGCGGTATTCTTCCGGCATCAGGAACAAACCAGTACAACGAACTGACGTACGTCACTCGCCGTGCTTTTATCCCGAAGCTGGTCGTACAGATCTACAACTCGACTCCACTTCTTGCGTCCCTGATTGCTAACAGTCAAACCGCATCCGGTGGTGTTTCTTCCGTTACTGCTCCTGTTCAAGGTACGCAGTTTGTTAACGCCCAATGGTCGGACTACTCCGGCTCGTTCGCTCAACCGAGCGTTCAGCAGGGTGTTACTAACGCTGAATTCAACTTGAAGCTGATGATTGCTCCTGTTCCGTTCCTCGGAATGGAAGGTGCAGCACAGCAAGATGCAGCCATCATCCCGCTGATCGAAGCACGGATGAACGATGCCACTAACGTCATGATGGACGCTATGGCAACCGCGCTGTACAACAACACAAGCAACACTCAGCAGTTTATTGGTCTTCCTGCCGCCATCGACGATGGCACGGGTACTGGTACATACGCTGGTATCACCCGCTCGACCACCACTAACACTTGGTGGCGTTCGAAGGTCTATGCCGCTGGTGGTGTCAACCCAACCCGTCAGAACGTTCTCCAGTACATCTCTGGTACGGTTAAGAACGGTGCTGAGATGCCAAGTTTTGGTGTCTGCGGTTTTGGTACTTGGACTGCGCTGGCTCAAGACTTTGTTGGTCAAGAACAGTACGTCATCAGCCCAGGCAAGGGTATCGGTTTTGACACCGATCCAGACGGCCCACAGTCTGGTTTCCGCGCCCTGATGGTTGGCGGCATTCCAATCTATGCCGATCCGTACTGCCCAGAAGGCACGATGTACCTGATCAACAGCAACTACCTGTCGCTGTACATCCATGAGCAGGGTAGCTTTGTGTTTACTGGGTTTGAGTCCACTCTTCCAAACTGGCAGATTGGTTACGTCGGTGCAGTCTTGATGATCGCGGAGTTGGCTAACGTCAAGCCTCGCGCCATGACCAAGATCACTGGCTTCAACTACCTGTCGATCTAAGGAGCAACTAAATGTCACTTAGTGCAAATAAGATCCTTCTTGCAAATACAGCATCAAAGACTACTGGTGCGTTTGTTCAGGTCGTCACAATTTCTTCTGTGGGCCAAGGCAATGCAACTGCAATGGCAGCAAACGCTTCCAATGGAACGGCACAATACATTCCTACGGGAATTTACATGGTCACTCCAGCATCGACAAACGCTGGAAACGTGAGCATTGAAATCAACAACTACAACAACTCAACCAACGCTAATTCGTGGACGACGTACTTGCCCACGAATACGTCTGGTGTTGTTTTGTCTGATGGTTTCAACCTTCGCATTAACGCAGGCAACACCGCTCAAGTGTCAAGCGTTGTGTTGTACGGCTTGAACGAAGGCAATGCCGCCAATAGCACTTACACCAGCTAACAGGTGACGACATGAACGCAAATGCAGTAGCGACTCGCTATCCAAACGCTTTTGGCGGCTACGGCGTAGTCATTAACACGGTTGTTCCGCTGTCGTCTACTGGCAACGCTGTTGCTACGTTGTCGATTTCTGGGGCAACCAACTACATCGTTCGTCGCGTTACCGCTAGTCTTCCCAGCGGGAACATTGCCAACGCCAACGTCATTGTCTTGACGACTAGCGACGGCAATACCAGCAACGCAGTGTCTAACAACGTAGTGCTTTCCAGCATGAACGTTGCAAACACAACGTGGCAAGACATCGGTTTGGCAACTGCCGCAGCAACCACTTCGTACACCTCCGGGGCACTGTATGTAAAGGTGAACACGGCTTCTGCCGCCAACCTTACTTGCCAAATTGCCGTGTACGCTGACGTAGTTACGCTGTGACGCAAACGCAAGCCAGTTACTGGCTTAAAAACGAAGACTCTTCTCCGCTGACAATTGAGTTCAGAGGTGAAGAGTTTACGTTTGTGCCTGGTAAAGTTGTTGAAGTCAGCAGAGATCTGGTCGATTTGATGTTCGCCCATTTTTCTGAAGACAAGGTTCCAACGCTTATCAGGTTGGGATGGATCAAATACAACTCGGATGTTCCTGCGGGACTAGAGCGTCTTGCTAAAATCAAGATCAGCGACAGTCCTCCAGAAGAGACTCGCTTAGTAGCCTCGGCGGGTGGCGTAGTACCCCTGTACGTTCAAAAGGCGGCAGGGAGAAAAGCCTCTGCTGCGTGATGTAATCATGGAACAGAAATGGCAACGCTTTCGTCGTACATCACCGAAGTTAGGAGGCTGCTGCATGATGCAAACGCCAATTTCTGGACTGATTCAGAACTAACAGACAACATTAACGATGCGCGGGAGCGTGTCGTCAGGGATACGGGGTGTTTGCGTACCATACAGGTCAGCTACACGCCCCTAGCACCCAACAATACGGCAGCTACACAATGGTCTGCCAGCACAGCGGTCACAGCGGGAACATATGTGTTTTCCGGCATCTACATTTACCAAGTAACGGTAAGTGGAACCACCGGAACGTCCGCTCCTCCGTATCCTGGTAGCGGCATCAACCTCTACCCGCCCAGCACAGCATTTTCTGACGGTACGGCAACCCTGTTGTACTACGGGCCGTGCGAAGTTGTTCCGTTTTCCTCTTTGCCTAGCGGCATCTCTACGCTAGACATTATCAACATCAATTTGTACTGGACGAACAGCCGCATTCCGCTGCGCTATTTGCCGTGGAGCCAGTTCAACGCACAACTGCGGTATTGGCAGAACAACGTGCAGCGTCCGGTGTGCTTCTCTGTGTTTGGTCAGCAGCAGATTTACGTTGGGCCTATTCCAGATCAATCGTATGTGATGGAACTAGATACGGTGATCTTGCCTACCGCGCTGAGTCTTGATTCTCCTAGCGTTACCGATCAGATCAATGATCCGTACACCGTGCCTGTAGCGTTCTACGCTGCACACAAAGCAAAGTATAAAGAGCAGAGTTACGGTGAGGCTGAGATCTACAAACAAGAGTACATCAAGCAAGTTCAGGCTGTGTTGACGTCTGTGTTCACCAGGCGCATTCCTGACACCTACTCCAACACCTACTGATCATGGCGGCGACTGAGCAAAAAAAGTCCTATGCCGTCATCAAGAACTTCAAAGGCATAAACACCAAAGCCAACAGGACGGCGATTGGTGAAGATGAGTTTGCATGGCTTGAGAACGTGATGCCTATTGGCTCCGGCAACATCAAGACTGTTCCCAATTACGTTACGGTAACAGACAGCGGCGGCAATGCCGTGGCATTCGCCAACACCGTCAGCGTTCTTGCCTCAACCAACATCAACGTTAGTGACTACATCCTTGCTGCTGAAGCAGATGGAAGGATGGAATATTTCAACATTACCAACAGCACAAAAGCCAACGTTGCTGTAACGGGCACGTTCTCAAGTAGCGGCATCAGCACGGCTCAGTACAAGAACGAACGGGTGATGATTGGCGATCCCGACAAAGGTCTGTACACCTGGGATGCAGCCAATCTGGTGACGATTGGATCTGTTGGAACGATCGGCATCACCAACGCTGGTAGCGGATATTTGTTTGCCCCAACGGTGACAATCTCCGCTCCTTCTGCTGGCGGTGTTCAAGCAACGGCTGTGTGTAGCGTTAACGTTGGCACAGGCAGGGTGATTGACACCAAGATTGCTAATGGTGGCACAGGCTACACCACGCCTCCTACCGTCACGTTTGGGGCATCACAAACAGTTGGTGGGGTAACGGCAACTGGATACGCAGTCACCACAGGTGGTGTCATCACACAGATTGTGATTGTCAATACTGGCTCTGGATACACATCCGCTCCATCTGTGACCGTCACCAACAATGGCGCTGGTAGCGGTGCAAGCATCACATCCGTTATTAGTTCTGGAGGCATCAACTTTGTCTCCATCACCAACGCAGGATCGGGCTATAACTCTGCTCCAACCATCACGTTCTCAGGTGGTAGCGGGTCTGGCGCAGCGGCAATAGCGCAACTTGCCACATTCAAAACCGGAACTGTGACGGTGTTGGTGACTAATGGTGGCGCGGGTTACACCAACTCTGCCAACACCGTAGTGACTTTTACTGGTGGCGGTGGAGCAAATGCGGCTGCAACCGCAATCATCTCCGGCAACGTAGTCACACAGGTTGTGATGACCAACGTGGGAAGCGGCTACACCTCAACACCTACAGTCACTATCACGGGTGGTGGTGCTACTGCCAACGCTACAGCTACAGCAGTTGTAAATTTGGATCAGATTGTTGACGTAGCAACGTTCTCAGGCCGAGTGTGGGTAGCAGCAGGGCGTACGGTTTACTACAGCGCGGCGGGAACGTACAGCGACTTTACAAGCGTTTCTGCGGGTGCTGTTGTTCTGACAGACTCGACGCTACACGGCAACATCAAAGCCATTTTGTCTGCCAACAATTTCTTGTATGTGTTTGGCGACGACAGCATCAACGTGTTCAGCGATGTTCGCGTTGACACTACAGGTGCGACGCTGTTTACCAACAGCAATCTCAGCGCAAGTATTGGAACCAAGCGCATTTACGCAATTTTCCCGTACTTCCGTTCCGTTCTGTTCTTGAATGACTACGGCATTTACGCGCTTGTTGGATCTACCACCAGCAAGATCAGCGATCAGTTGGATGGAATCTTTCCGTACATAGATTTCACGCAACCCGTGTCTGGTGGACAGGCATTGGTAAACAACATCCTGTGCGCGGTGTTCAGCTTTACCTACAACGATCCGCTGACATCTACCGCTAGACAAATCCAGGCTGTGTTCTTTGAGAAGAAGTGGTTTATCACCTCTCAGGGAGCCATCTCCTACGTTACGTCTGTTCCTGTGTCGGGAACAATCAACCTGTACTCCAACATCAGTACGGGTTTGTACAGGATGTACGCTAGTTCAACGTCAGCAATTGCCAGCACCATCCGCACGGCATTGCTTCCTATGGGCGACAACATCCGCACCAAGCAAGCATTGAAGTTTGGCATTGAAGTAAGTGCAAATGCCGGTAGCGGTATCACCGTTACAACTGATTCCGAAACTTCATCCAGCCCATCTGTTACGCTATTCAACAGCGCAACGTGGATCAACAATTTGGGTGTGGCTGTCAGTTGGATAAACAACAGCAGTCAAGCGGTGATCTGGACTCTGGGTGGGAACTACTACTTGTACAAGTCAGACGCGCAGCAGTACGGAAAGTATTTGGGCCTGACGGTAACAACAACAGCACCAGGTCTGGTTTTCAACACGTTTGAGTTTGAACACGAATTAAGAGTGAGGTTCTGATGACCGTTCCCTACACGTTTGCTGCATCCAGCGGTTCCATCCCGTTGTCGTATCTGGATAGCAACTTTGCTACCACCATCACGATGGGGAACACGGCAGTCCAGTTGGGCGACACCATCACTACGTTCAACAACGTTACGCTGGCAAGCCCAACCATCACCGCTCCCACAATGAGCGCAGTAACCATCTCTAGCGGCAATGCCACCGTTACTAGTCTTACAGCCACCACCGTTACCATCTCTAGCGGCAACGCCACAGTCACTAGCCTGACAGCCACCACCGGCACCTTCAGCGGCAATGTGCAGATGGCCTCGCTGAATGGGAGTGCGCTTGCCGGTCTTCGCAATCGTGTGATCAATGGCAATTTCTACGCTGACCAACGCAACGCTGGTGCATCACAGACCATCACCGCAGCCGCAGCACTAGCCTACACGGTAGACCGCTTTTACGCCTATTGCACAGGCGCAAACGTCACCGGACAGCGGGTTGCAGGTACAGCACCCAATGCCTATTTGTATCGCTTCACAGGCGCGGCGTCTGTCACCAAGATTGGCTTTGCACAGCGCATTGAGAACCTTAACTGCCAAGACCTTGCGGGCAACACCGCCACGCTGTCGGTAGACCTGTCTAACAGCCTTCTGACCACCGTCACATGGACGGCATGGTATGCCAACACCGCAAATACATTTGGCACGCTTGCAAGCCCAACGCGCACGTTAATTTCTACAGGCACGTTTACCGTCACTTCAACGCTGACGCGCTACAACACCAACATCACAATTCCATCAGCAGCAACAACAGGCATTGAAATTGAATTAAGTGTTGGGGCACAAATATCTGGAACGTGGAACATTGGAAATATTCAGTTGGAATTGGGAAGCGTAGCCACGCCATTCGAGCAACGTCCGATTGGACTGGAGTTGGCGTTGTGTCAAAGGTATTTGCCTGCTTATTCATACAACATGAGTGGTACATCGTGTTTTGAACCAATAGGCATTGGGCAATTTGATAGTGCCACATCACTAATTGCATATTGTAAATTTCCAGTAACAACAAGAGTTCCACCAACTGGAATTACAGCAAGTGCTGCGGCTGATTTTTTTGTAAGATATAACAATGCAAACAATGCAGTTTCAGCCATTGTATTGATTGCAGTTTCTGGCATAAATGGAGCATTGGTAAATATCACAACTTCTGGTGGGTCATTAGGTGCGTGCGGTATTTGTTACACCAAAAATACTGTTGGTTCTTTGTTGTTTACAGGATGCGAACTATGAACTGGCAATACACAGACGCAACTCAGATAGTTGCATATCGCGTGCTTGATGACGGGCGCATGGAATCTTGCCTTGCATCAGTTTTGCCAGAGGGCGTGGTTGTTGAGCCCTACGTCGCCCCACCACCACCCATCCCTGCGACGGTGACGAGGTTTCAAGCTCTTGCCACGCTTGCGGCTGCCGGGCACTTGGACGCTGTGCATACCTATATCGACACCCTGCCGCGCAGCAATGTGCAGCGGTTGGCATTTGAGAACGCAACGGATTGGGAGCGCACCAGCCCAACCGTCAATGCGCTGGCTACAATGCTGGGCTTGACAGACGCTCAAGTCGACGAGTTGTTTATGGCCGCAGCACAAGTGAGTGCGTAAATGGACAAACAAGACTTTCTCAACATTGCATTTGGCGCATGTTCCGGCGTGTTGGGCTGGTTTGCCCGTGAACTGTGGGCGGCAGTCAAAGAATTGAAAAGTGACCTTGCCAAACTGCGCGAGGAATTGCCGCGCAATTACGTGATCCGCGACGACTACAAGGCCGACATCCGCGAGATTAAAGAGATGCTGACCAAGTTGTTTGACCGCCTGGATAACAAGGCCGACAAGTGAACGACCTGCTTAAGCTGCTTGGCAACATTGCGCCTGGCCTTGCAACAGCCGTGGCCGGCCCGTTGGGTGGCGCAGCGGTATCGGCTATTGCCAAGCAGTTTGGTGTTGAAGACACCGTTGAAGCGGTGACCAAGGCGGTTGCGGCAGACCCAGACGCCGCGTTGAAACTAGCGCAGATTGATCTTGAAACGCTCAAAGTACACCACGCCAACACCGCAGATGCGCGTGACATGCAGAAGGTTGCACTCCAGCAGTCAGACATTTTCTCTAAACGCTTCACGATGTACCTGACTACCTTCTGGTCAGTCTGCGCGGCAATCTACATTGGCTTTATTACTTTCAGCGTAATTCCAGATAAAAACATTAGGTTTGCCGACACCATTCTTGGTTTTGTTCTAGGCACAGTTCTCGCCACTATGTTGAACTTTTGGTTTGGTTCCTCTATAGGCTCCAAGGAAAAGGATAAGAAATGAAGATAGCCGACTACATAACCGTAATCTGTTGTTTGTCGTTAGCCATTGTCTTGGTTGCAACGTGTATGGCGTCTTTAGTTGGGCTGTTTGACACCAAGGTTGACAACAACGAGTTGTTCAAAATGCTCCAGCCTAGTTTCAATACCATTGTCGGAGCGTTTGTTGGAACCATAGCCGGGATCAAAATCGGTAAAGACAACAAGGAAGATACCAAATGAATACCAATTTTGAACTATGTTTGAGCCATCTCTTGCAACACGAAGGTGGTTACGTCAACCATCCGCAAGACCCAGGCGGCAGAACCAACTTGGGTGTGACGCAAGACGTTTGGCAGGATTGGGTAGATCGCACAGTCACAGAAGAAGAGATGCGCGGCCTGACTCCAGATAAGGTTCAACCTTTGTACAAAGACATGTACTGGGATCGCGTAAAGGGAGACAAACTCCCTCACGGTGTGGACTACTGCGTTTTTGATGCCAGCGTCAACAGCGGCGTTTACAGAGCAGCAAAGTGGCTGCAATCATCTGTAGGCGCAGCAGCAGATGGTGCTATCGGAGATCAGACCATCAAATTTGCACTCATGACCAATCCTCAAATGACTATCGACAAGTATTGCGAGATTCGTTTGGGATTCCTTCGCGGCCTGTCAACGTGGCCCACCTTCGGCAAAGGATGGGAACGCAGAGTGCGTGAGGTTCAGAAGACGGCTACAGACATGTGTAAGGCGGCGCAGTAATGTACGCAGATCGCGTCAAGCAGTCGGTAACGTCGCCGGGGTTTGGAACGGTCACGTTACCTGGTGCAGCGTCTACGGGCTACCAGACGTTCTTGAATGCGTTTGGTTCTGGAAGTACGCTTGTTTCTTATTGCATTGCGGATCAAGCGGGAAACAGTTGGGAAGTTGGAACTGGAACGTACAACGGTACAGCCAACACGTTGGCTAGATCAAGCGTTCTTGCGAGTAGCAACAGCAACAGTCTTGTCAACTTTGCATCTGGCGTTCAAGACGTTTTTTGTACAGCACCCGCTCGATACCTAGATGTTTTTACCGCAACCGACCAAGGAACCGTACCAGCGTCAGGAGGCGGCAATAACTTTCTGAGATCAGATGGTGTGTGGGCATCTCCTGCCGCAAGCATGGCTATGGACGGTGCTGATGGTGAAGATGGTATGCCAGGGCCAGCGGGAGTTGCTGGTTCTTCTGGAGCCACGGGAGCAACAGGAGCCACAGGTGCCGCCGGATTTGTAGGAATGCCTGGAGAAGATGGGATTGATGGTGATATAGGCCCACCGGGAGCAATAGGAGCAACTGGTTTAACAGGTGCTACAGGTGCTACAGGCGCAGTTGGGCCTATGGGGATGATGGGTGATGATGGGCTAGACGGCGATGTTGGGCCACCGGGATTACGAGGTGCAACCGGCGCTACAGGTGCAACTGGAGCAACTGGGGCTACAGGTGCAACTGGAACAATAGGTGCAGCAGGGGATGATGGGCTAGACGGCGATTCTTTTTTGATGGGAATTCCAACAGTTGGAACCCCCCTATCAATTGCTGGCGGCGGCACATCCGCAACGTCAGCCAATGCTGCGTTCAATAAGTTGTCAAGTTATCAGACATATGTTAACTCAGCAAGCCCAAACCTTGACAGCACAACCGCACAAAACGTGTTTTTTACAGGAACTGGTAGCGGTTGTTATTTGCCAGACATAACAACCCTACCAATAGGGTACTCGCTCCACATTGTCAATCAGACAAATGCTGCTTTTTTAGTATCTGATTTTAATAGTGCAGCCTTATACCAAATGCCAATAAATACAGGCGCGGTATTTGTTTATGTTGGCTTAGGTAGTAGCACACAATGGACGTACTCTATATCAGACTTATGGAGCGGCGATGATGGTGTATCCAGCGGTAATACAGGCATTACCGGAACGGGCAAAGTTGTTTTACAATCAGCGCCAGCAATTTCCAATGCAACCAGCATCAGCCTTCAAAGTGCAGTATCAGAAGGTGGACTAACGCTTACTAGAAACAGTACAGGCGGAACAAATAGCACCAGAACGTACTATGATTCATCAACTAGTGTTGCCTGCATCTACAACAACGCCGGCAGTCTTTTCTTTAACACCAATGCAACGCTTGGTAGTTCTGCTGGATCAAATCAAATGCGGGTATCAGCAACCGCATCTGCTGCAAATTACGTCAATATAACTGGCGCTGCTGCCACAGGTTCTGCTACAGCAGCAAACGTGACGATTACTGGTACTGGAACAGACACTAACGTCAACTTGGTGCTGGCAACAAAAGGCACAGGCACCATCAAGTTTGGTACCTATACCGGCGGTACTGTTTCTCAGGCAGGATACATCACCATCACCGATTCTGGCGGAACAACCCGCAGACTACTTGTAGGATAAACATGGCACTTTTAAAACCAATCGAAACAGACTACGGCATTTACGCAACCTATTGGCACATTGGAGCCATCCAAGAAAGTTTTGGGGGCAAGAGTGCTGAAGTTACATTTTACGGTTACGCATCCAAAGCCGCACGGGACGCTAGTAAGCACCCCTTAACGGCCGGAAAGATGGAAATTGTTGGTGCAGATTACGTTCCCGATAT
>Ga0209085_1000961_pt1 | contig 18999 bp, 8 predicted proteins | sample C_131016_EF_Meta_FD_187310 | JGI IMG/M metagenome (GOLD analysis project Ga0209085, IMG submission 187310) | Freshwater microbial communities from Lake Croche, Canada to study carbon cycling - C_131016_EF_MetaG (SPAdes) (version 2) | ecosystem: Environmental > Aquatic > Freshwater > Lake | place...
TAAAAGTAGATTCAAACTTGAAAGAAAAAGAGGCGAGAACAAAAGAATTGCAGGACAACGTTGAAAATGCTGAAAACAATGTGAAGTCGTCACAGGCTGAGTTGAATAAGGCTATTGAGGCTCTCGACGCAGAAAAAGTAAAAGTAGATTCAAACTTGAAAGAAAAAGAGGCGAGAACAAAAGAATTGCAGGACAACGTTGAAAATGCTGAAAACAATGTGAAGTCGTCACAGGCTGAGTTGAATAAGGCTATTGAGGCTCTCGAAGCAGAAAAAGTAAAAGTCGATTCAAACTTGAAAGAAAAAGAAAGGTTGGCGAGAGAAGGAGAATTCAATAAACCTACACCTGTAAACCCAAAGAATTCTCGTATGACACACGAAAGTGGTCATATTTCTTCTGCAGTTACAACAATGATTGTACAGGGTGACTTACCACCAAAACCAGATGAACATAGAAAACCAATTGGTACTGATAAAATACCGACTTTCAAACAAAGAGCTATGACAGCATTTGGGGCATACATTTCGGGTCCTTTTAGTAGGACAAGTGTATATAAAGCTCTTGTAAAATTTCAAGAATTACAACACTCTCTAGAAAAAAGGTTTACTATAAACCCCGCAATTTATAAACGTTCAGCAAGAATTCAATCAGGTGTTCGTATTGTAGCAGATCGGTTGATGGATGTAATGGACGAACTTACAATAGCGATGGTATTAACAGACTCTTTTTACTTTGGAATGAAATTTCCAACCGAAGAAGACTTGATTTCACCAGAAACATTCAAGGATTTTTTCTTGAGTTCAGTGTACGCTCAAGCTGACAGCCTTAACGCGTTTAACGATTCTATAAAGCTAGATAATCAAAAGAATATAAACCTACGGTATTCTCCATTATCTAATAGCGCGTATGCACAGTATCCACTTTTGGCAGGTCCTCTAGACATTGCAGCTTATTATGATTTCAACACAGATGGAACATTCACACTTTCTCCGAATACAGGTCTTCCTCCACAATACAAAGGAGACCCTTATTATAACCAAACTCGAGTTCAACTTGAAATTGACACTATCCGTGAACAACTTGTAAGAGACCAGACACAACCATTTTATGCTATTATTAATACTGGCCTTGCAACAAGAGGACAAACATCAATTGCATCTTTAATTGCAAGTTCAAACTTAGTAATTGATGTAATAAATAATGGTGTTTTGGCAGCATCAGATCTTGACAATATTTACAGAATTGCGTATACAACTGTGTGTACCAGGTATGGAGGAATAGTTTACGAAGACACATTCAAATATGGATTCCCGTACATAGGAAGGCCGAGATTTCAATGTGGCTGGAAAGAATATGATTGCAATAAATGGAATTCAATGTGGTCAAAACAAACAGAACAGTCATCATCTGGAATTATAGGAAATTATGCAGAGTGGTACGATCTTAATCAAGTTCAGTCTTTACTAAGCCAGAGTTCAAAAAATGTAGCATACGATGGCGATCCATATTCAGCTACCAAAGGTCCTTTGAACATTAGTACTACAATTGCATCTTACGGAGCAGGGAAGACTTCTGCGTGTTTAATTACAAATGCAGGGGGTCGTTCATTGTGCAGCGCTCTCAACGGAAATTACAGCATGACAACTCATCAGTGTACTTACACAGCTGAATATTGTCAGTCTTTAGGAACGTGTTTTGATCCTACAACAAAAACATGTACTCTTAAACCTGTAGAAAAAGCGTTAGATGGTTTATCATTCTTTTTTGGAACAGGAGGTCCTCGAGAATTTATAAAAGTACATGGCTGTAAACTGGATTTTAATGACCCTGGAAACATTCTTGCAATTGGGACTCACGATGGGCCTTTGATGATTCAGGATGCAATTATGAATGTGAAAAATTGGGGTCCAGGATTAAAAGCTCAATTTTCAGACCCTGCACAAGCCATGACTATAATTGCGTCAGTTGCAGGGTTAACTTTACTAGCTACACAGGGACAAGGTGCATTGTATCTTGGCCCAGTTGTAGTCTTAGCCGGTTTAGGAGCAGGTATTGCAGCTGCAGTTGAAGCAGGTATGCAAAAAAGATCAGGTCAGTCACAACCTCCTTCAGAATCACAAGAATATTCCGTCGGAGGGTTGATTACTGGATCAAACGGGCAAAAGTCTGCAAAAGCTGTTTCATTTTTGAAAGGATGGGTAACAAAACCAATGAAAATACACAGAGATGGACCTTTTATAACATCCGTCAGTCCTTTTCAGACACAGTCAATTCTAGGAGGTCTTGATAACCAAGTAGGGTATGTAATAAGAAAACCGTTTTTCGAAAACCCTGGAGGTATATGGGATGGAAATGCAGTTGGCTATTCAGGTGTTGCAAATATAGCAAAAAAGTTTTGTTATACAGAAAACAAAATGCGCGCGGGTGCTAAAACAAGCGGACAACCTGAAACCGGGTGCGGAGATGGAACGAACGGGTGTTTGTGGTGCATAGATCAATTTCCCGGAGACAGATTTACAGATAAAGCAAACATAGGGGCTTTAATGAATAATGATACAACCTTTCTTGTCAGTAACATTTGGACAGATGGTTCAGAACCAGGGTTTCCTCTGTATCCTCAGAGTGCGAAAAATCACGATCTTACTGGCGGAAACAACCCATGGTATTATCAACTGGTTTATGATCCAGAAAAGATGGTTGGATACACGAATCCGTGCACATATAACAATTCAACAGGTACGTCAAGTTGTACAGGTTCATTTACTTTACCTACTAACATTTGGAACGATACAATTTTACTTACGTATTTTTCTGAACAGACAGTCACAAGCATGCGACAATACTATTGCGATAAATTTCTCACAAGTGACTTGAATGGAAATAATTCAAAGTGTTGGGGATATCTGAATATAAAATTAAACAACTTTACAGTTTCGCCAATGTCTGTACTTTCTTCAAGAGCGACTTAAGATTTGAATGTTGCAACAGTTAATCCTGTAGAGAATGCAGCACCGGGTCCATAGTTTTTAGCAACCTGGTACGCTGGAAGAGAAAGGCCTGTTAGTGGCTCTGTCACCATTGTCGTTGACCAACTCGTTGAACCTGAAACAATACCAGTTGTTCCAGCAGCTGAAGCAGCAGATGGATTTACTGCTGCATATTTAGCCCATGTCGTGACGTTTGTAGGTGTAATTGCATTTGTATCAAAAGCAGCTCCACCTGGGCCAATTGAAGCAGGTGTGAACCCTCTAAAAGTTGTACCCAACTGTCCATCATAAATACCATTACATACAGTTGCAAGATACATGCGTAACGGAATTGTTAAATCTGCTTTACGTGCAGCATTAACATAAGCAATAGGTGGATTACCGGTAATGAATGAAGTATTTACAACTGAATCATAAGCATCGTTTATGGCATTAACATTAGACACATAGGCTGGATCAGTTATTTGAGTTGTAAACTGTGGACATTTACTCGATAACCACGTGCTTACACCAGTCCCAATAGCAGCATCTTTTGTTACATATGATGCCATAGAAGCCGGGTCGCTTGAATCAAAAGCCCAACCGTTTGAAGTTATGGCGCCACCAACTCCTACTGTCCCCTGTGCCGTATACTGAAAAGACTTATTTGTACGACTCGTAATTGTGAATGGTGTTGCAATGCCTGACGCGGGCACTACGGTTCCGGGTCCGACTCCAGGAGTAGCTGCTGGAACTGCAGGGTCGGTGTATGTAAATACAGCCGGGGACGTAACTGTAATAGGAACAGCAGTAGTGGAAGCAGCTGGTGTTATATAAACCCCTGAAATCTGTGTACATTTTGAGTACGCCTGATTTGCAGCAATTGTACAGTCTGGTGTTGTGTCATAGGCAGTTGAACCTTGTATATTCACAAGAAAGTTGCTAACTAAATTGTGTGCCGCTGAAGTAGTAACGGTTACTGTAGTCCCTGATTTTGTGATTGTACTAATTGGAATTGCAGTTCCGACGCTGATGGGCGAATTAAAGTTGTCTGATCCGGGTCCGAGCACTCCTCCTACTATCACTTTAGTGCCCACCTGAAAAGGATGTCCGAACGGTGCATTCATTGTTACTGTAGTCCCTGAACCAGAAGTACCACTGGATGAAACAAGCTTTGTGCCTAGAGCAGTTGCAAAATTTTTCTGGGCAGTTGTATACGAATTATAAAAAGTGTTATCGGTGTTGTCTACACTTGCTGCGGCTGGGATTATATAAGTAGCCTTTGTCCTGCGTGTCATGAAAAAGATTATGATGATGACTGCGACTGCAATCAATCCTAGAATAATCTTGTTCTTCTGAGTGAGTCTCATTGCAATTCACAAAGAAAAAAAGTCCCTAGAATAGTCTTCCTAGTGTATAGGCATTCCCTTGAGAAAAGTTTGGATAATAGCCACCTGGAGCATTTGCTATACCTGTATTCGTTGTAGCTGTACAAATTGAATAAGTATATTGTCCAGTCCCAGGGACACTGCAAGGGACTGCAGTCCCTAAACGTCCTAGTGCAGTCGAGGTTCCAGCAGAAATATATGGATAATACTTTCCATTTTGATATGGAGGAGTTGCTATACCTGTATCAGATGTAAGTGTACAGGTTGAAGTAGTATATTGTCCATACCCTGGTTGAGTGCAAGGTGTTCGTGTTGCACTTCCTAGTGTATAGGCATCCCCTTTAAAATATCCAGAGTAATAATAGCCAGTCACCGGGGTTAAAGTGGATATACCTGTATTCGTTGTACCTGTACAAATTGAATAAGTATATTGATTATTCCCAGGTACACTGCAAGCTCTCACAGTCCCTAGACTTCCTAGTGCAGTCGAGGTTCCAGCAGACATGTATGGATAATAATTGCCATCTTGTGGAACAGTTGCTATAACTGTATCAGTCAAAGTTGTACAAAGTGAAGTAATATATTGACTAGCCCCTGGTTGAGTGCAAGGTGTTCGTGTTCCTGTAGTTCCTAGTGTATAGGCATCCCCTTTAAAATATCCAGAGTAATAATTGCCATTCGCCAGGGTTAAAGTGGATATACCTGTATTCGTTGTACCTGTACAAATTGAAGCAGTATATTGATTATTCCCAGGAACGCTGCAAGAGACTGCTGTACCTAGACTTCCTAGTGTAGATGAATTTCCAGCAGACATGTATGGATAATACTTGCCATTTTGATATGGAGGAGTTGCCACAACTGTATCAGATGTAAGTGTACAGGTTGAAGTAGTATATTGTCCAGTCCCTGGTTGAGTGCAAGTTGTTCCTGTTCCTTTAGTTCCTAGTGTATACGCGGTTCCTTGAGAGTATCCAGAGTAATAATAGCCAGTCGCCGGGTTTAAAGTGAATATAACTGTATTCGTTGTACCTGTACAAATTGAAGCAGTATATTGATTATTCCCAGGGACACTGCAAGAGACTGCTGTACCTAGACTTCCTAGTGTAGCGGAAGTTCCTCTTGACATGTATGGATAATAATAGCCATCTTGATATGGAGGAGTTGAAAAAACTGTATCAGATGCAAGTGTACAAATTGAAGTAGTATATTGTCCAGTCCCTGGCTGAGTGCACATTATTCCTCCTGCTCCCCTGTTTCCTAGTGTATACTCATCCCCTCGAGAGTATCCAGGGTAATAATAGCCCGGTGCGTTTGGCATATTATATATAACTGTATTCGTTGTACTTGTACAAATTGATTGAGTATATTGATTAGTCCCAGGGACGCTGCATCTATATCTTAACCCTAGACTTCCTAGTGTAGTTGCATTTCCAGCAGAAATGTATTGATAATAATAGCCATCTTGATATGGAGGAGTTGAAAAAACTGTATTCGTTGTACTTGTACAAATTGAAGTAGTATATTTACCATACGGAGCGGTACTACAGGAAGCAACTGTTCCGAGGTTTCCTAGTGTATACGCATCCCCATGAGAAAATCCAGAGTAATAATAGCCAGTCGCAGGGGCTAGAACCTTGTCTGCTATAACTGTATTCGTTGTACTTGTACAAATTGAAGTAGTATATTGTCTAGTCCCAGGCACAGGGACACTGCAAGGGACTGCAATCCCTAGACTTCCTAGTTGATAGGCATTTCCTTTTGATAGGTTTGGATAATAATTGCCATCTTGTGGAACAGTTGCTATAACTGTATCAGTTGTAGCTGTACAAATTGAAGTAGTATATTGTCCAGTCCCAGGGACACTGCAAGGGACTGCAGTCCCTAGACTTCCTAGTGTAGATGAATTTCCAGCAGAAATATATGGATAATAATTGCCATTTTGATATGGAGCAGTTGCTATACCTGTGTCTGAAAATAAGCTGCACAAAGAAGTTATGTATTGACTGGTGGTAGCAAGAGTTGAACACGGTAGATTGATCCCTGGATTTCCTAGTTGATACGCGCTTCCTTTTGAAAAGTTTGATATATAATAAAGAGATGGAGGATTTGCCACTGTATTCAATGAAGCCTGTGTAACATTAGAACAAACAGTTGACACGTACGTATTAGGTAAACTGTACGCTGAAGATAGACAATTCGTACACCCTGAGTAAGTTGGAGGATTTGCAACGCTGTAATATTGTCCAGTTGGACATGCAGACCTAACTCTGAATTGTGTGTTGTTAAGTGCCGTACATGCAATCCAAACATATTGTAAATAGAATGTATTTGGAGTTGCACACATAGACTGTACCCAAGAACCTAGTGTCGAATACGTCCCCTGATTGAATGTACTAAAGTAGTTTCCTGTGTTTGGAGTTGCAGTGCTTATTGTCGCAGCAGTAAAATTAGAACAAGTTGAAGATATATATTGTGTACCTGTCAACGTCTGACCACCGAGGCAGTCGTAGCACGTTCCAGCTCCATCTGTTGGTTTTGAACAGGTGTGGTTTATGTACTGACCAGCTGGACAAGACTGTAGACACGGAATACACTGGGTTAACACAGTTGAACCACTTGAAAGAGTCGAAGTTCCTGTTGGGCAAGAAGTACAACCATTTGGAGTTCCTGCTCCTGAATAAGATCCCAGTGGACATGTTGTACAACTTGAAGATCCAATAGCTGAAAATTTTCCCGCTGGACAAAGTGTGCACTGTTTTGCTCCAGGACTTGAAAACGTCCCCGCTGGGCATAGATATTCTCCTTCTCCAGTTGAAAAATACCCTGCGTCTATTAGAGTACATTTTTTCGTCACCCGATTTGAGTAATATCCAACTGGGCATGGAACACATGTTTGATTGTAATTTACAATGTAGCCAGGGTCGCATGTTGGACTGCACGTACTACTAAAAATGCACAAAGGACCACTTAGTGAATAACACGCCGGGCATACGTAAATAGCTAATGTAGTAGAACTCACACTGTTTACAATCATTCCTGAAGTAGTGTCCAGTAGAGCAGACTTTGCTCCTCTTGTAGAAGGATAGCACTGTCCATTAAATTGCTCAAACCCTGGGTTACATAAAATTATGCCTCCGCCTGTGTATGTTCCATTCGGTATAATGTTTGTTGAACAGGTTGATTGCCCGTCTATGGATCTTGTTCCATCTGGGCATTTAATCTGATTTATTCCATCTGGGCAATATGTTCCAGCAATACACGGTGTCGGTTTCTGTGAACCTGCTGCGCAATATGTACCCAAAGAACAAGGAGTACAAACGGCAGAGCTACTAGATGAATAGGAGCCTGGTGGACATTGGGTCGGGTTCAATGAGCCTGTTGGACAGTAATATCCAGCAGTGCACGGAATTTGACTTGCTAACGTCCCTGAAGGACAGTAATTTCCTGCTGTACAAAACGGCATGTCTCTTACATTGTGGCATTATATTTCTAACCTTGAATGAATTGCGAAATTTCTGTTAAACTCAGTGCTTTGTTTGACCACCAGTAAAAGTTTCTCATTTTGACGAGATCTTTCGTATTGGCTGTGTTATTGAGTGACCCCCATGCCCATGTACCTGTACTCCATTTTATCCCTGACGTATTTGTTCTACCAACTCCTGGATTAGCCCTAGGAACTCCATTTACATACAAAGTTTCCTTTGTTCCATCGGCCACGACAGTTATGTTCGTCCATGATGTTGAACCTGGAGTTACACAATCTGCGAATACTTGCCAATTACGTAATTGTCCCGAATCAGATGAAGGACCATTAGTACTTTGAACGATTGTAAACCCATTTTTTTCGCTCCAAGGACCTCCAGTAACGCCGTTTGTTAATCCAAAATACGGAGATTGTCCTGAACCATCAGGCAGAGTATGATTGAATATGCAATAACTGCCAGTATCAACTACATTCTTCCATTCAGATGCTAGTAGTATATCCATTGAAAACGTGTAGATTCCTGATGTGCATTCTGGAGGAGTAACAGACCAGTTTCCTTTGAGAGTACCTGGATCTACAGCTGCAACTTGAATGGGGGTGGCAGAATTCAAGAGAACTTGTTGAATGAATTGCGAAATATCTGATGTACTCAGTGCTCGGTTTGACCACCAATAAAAGTTTTTCATTTGGACGAGACCAGCTCCGGGTCTTGGTTCGTTGTAGCGTCCAGTGAGTCCTTCCCATGTCCATTGACCTGTAACCCATTTGATTCCTGTAGTATTTACCCTAAGATCCGGTGCTGTGATATTAGTCGTCAGAATTCCATTTAAATATAAATTAACATATGTTCCGTCGGACACGACAGTTACGGTTGTCCATTCTGTTGAAAGACCTCCATTGTATACTTGAACATCAGCGTTCCCGCCATATGCTGAGTTACCTATTGTTTGCTGATCTATGGTAACTCCGTTTGTTTCACCCCAATTACCAGGTCCTCCTTTACCATTGTTTATGCTAAAATAAGGAGAATACCCTGCGTGTTTGAATAAATAATATGCAGACCCACCAACACTCGACCATCCAGGCGCTAGTTGTATATCCATCGAAAACGAATACTTTCCTGATGTGCATTCTGGTGGAGTAACAGACCATGGTCCAGTGAGAGTACTTGGGTCTACGGCTGCAATTTGAATGGGGGTAGAGTTTCTGAATGTGCTCACTGGGTCATACAAACTAGAAACATCATCCTGATTTAATTGAACTGTGTTGTAAAAATAAACTCGTTTGATTTTTGCTCCAGCTGCAGCTCCAAACGACGCATCTGAACCGTTACTTTTATAGGCTATTGTCGTGCCGGTAGCTGCAGCGTAATACCAACCCACACTTGAACTCAAGACACCGTTCAAGTATAATTGAGGAGGATTTGTTCCATTCACTACACAGACGATATGGTAATACGTGCTGGGACTCAAATTATTTAAATAGGCCCAATTGGAATAGTTATCACTAGCAGACGAGGTGTGAGCAGTTTGCAAATTAAGCGTCCATGTTGGATTGGTACCATTGCTAATAGATATGTAGTGACCCGCAAATCCAAAAACACTCAACCATTGATTCGGATTAGAAATAGGTGGTGGTTTTAACCAAAAAGATATACTGTACACTGGATTTCCTGAAACGGATATCGGATTGTCTGGTTGTATATTTGCTGGTGTTAAATCAATCTCGTTTAATTTTAAGACTATACCAGTCATCTGGGTAGAAGAATCTGCAGATGCAACTAGATATTTACATCCATATTGTTCTAATGTCCAATCGTTATATGAAGTATATTGAAAATCACACGTTACATCTGAAATGTCGTTGAATGTAACTTGTGTAGGTGTTGAAATTCCAACCGTTCCTACGAAACTTGTATTTTTAGAGTTGTACACCAAAACCTGGTATCCAATATCAAAGACAGTCGAAGTTGTCATTGTAACTGGAGCCTTTATCGGGCGTGTGATTACGGCTGTTGATGTTCCTTTAACAGTCGAGTATGGACCATATGGACATTGTGTGACTTTACAACTAGTAGAATCTGACCATACATTTCCTTGTTTTGGTAAAGGACAAATTGAGCAAAGAGGTGAACCTGGCGATGAATGTCCTGTACAATAAAGTTTTGTATCACACCCGTAGAGTGTAACGTCCCATACACTCGCAGACCCTGACCCGATGTACGCAGGTACATCTTTAAGTTCTGCTAGGTTGTTTGAATCGAATGATTTTACAGTTGCAATAAATGCTAGATTTTGTTGAACATTTGAAACACGGACTGTTTTCTGATAGCAGCTTGAAATGACAGCGCTGGAAGGTGTTAATGTTGCGGATACACTAGTTACTGGAAGTGTAATGGTTTGATTAATTGTCCACGAGCTTGGATCCCAAATTTGGTTTGTAAGTGGAACGGGGCAATTACTGCATGTTCCTGTGCTGTTGGGCTCTTGAACTCGTGTACAGACATTGTGATTCCAGACTGTTCCAGCTGGACAAGAATATCCAGCCGGGCACGTGTTTATTGTACTTGGATTTGGACAGAAAAAACCGGCTGGGCACGGGTTTTCTGTAAATGAACCCAGTGGACAGTATTTCCCAGACGCGCAGTTTGTTGCTGTGACTGAACCAACTGGACAATAAGATCCAGCTGGACACGGTAAACACGCAGTCTGACTAGTTTGTTGTGGGTATGAATTGTATGTTCCTCCAGGGCAGTAAATAGTAGACAATTGTGTTGGGCAGTATGATCCGGCAGGACAATTGACTGGGGCGGATGATTTTGGTGGACAGTATGTGCCTGCTGTAGTACACTGAGTCGGTTCTATAGAAGCTGTTGGGCAGTAGTATCCCCTTGGACAATCTACTACTGATCCATCTCCTATGCAATAAGAACCTGCAGGACACTGATTCCCATTTGAATCGCGCCCCCGTTGATATATACGTGTTCCGTCAATTGCTGAATTGAAATATTGTGAAGGATTTACAGCCTGTAGTGCAGAGTACAGATTGGTCCATGGAGAATTTGTTCCTGTTTGAGGTGTTGAGCCGTCATTTCCCCACAAGAAATACTGTGTAGGTGTAGGGAGTGTTCCACTTATCGGGCATTGGCTTCCAGTGGAAACAGATTGGTAAATTTGGTAACTAGTTCCAGTGTAATTTATAGTTGGAGAATTGCACTGATAACACGAAGAATCAGTTCCTCCATTAAAAAAACACCCATCGTTTGTTTGGTTTGGTGAGAAGCAGGGAGGACATACAATAATTGCTTGATCCGAATTGTAAATTCGCACATTTCTTGCGAAATCATTCTTACTGACTGCTATATCATATGCAGAATTTTGACCATAAAATGAAGAAGGATAAGTTACTGTTGATAGTGTTTGGTAATAATTACAAGCAGGTCCATTATCATACACAGATAAAGGTGTTTGGGTGCAATTTATAGCACTGTAGGAACTATAACGAAGCCACGCCGCATTCGGCCCATGCACTTGGTTGAACACATCTCTATAACCAAGATCACCATTACCTGCACACATATATGGCTGAGGTGTGTTAGACAAGAATACGCTAGACAAAACCGGGGAATCCATTGCGAATGTTGTTATGGGCCAGCCTGGATTGTTAAAAGCACCATATTTAAGAGTAATTGGATTGATCAAAACAGCTGGAGGTGAATTCCTACATTTATAGCAACTTGCAATTCCATAACGATCTACCCACTTTAGTTCATTCGAGCCACAGGTTTGTGCAGAGAGAAGAGGCTTTGGAACGGATGCTACGTTAATTGGGACACAGTTTGACCAAAAATTTGTGTATCCTGGGTTGCATGATGTAATCTGGCACCTGTTTACTGTGCTATTCCACGTAACCGTCCCTGGAACTGTGTACCCGTCGTGGCGTTCATTTGTACAAACGCATCCCGTCTTTGTGCTGTTCACACTACTAACGAAATTATCTGGACACACTGAACATGCCGCATGAGGTCCATAACTTGTATTGAATGTACCTGCAGGGCATTGTGTACACCCAGACGGTCCTGCGTACTGACCAGCTGGACAATTTGTAATACACAATTCTTCTTCTAAAGACCAAGATTCTAGAGAATCTGCACAAATGCATCCATCCTGTGTTGAGTTTACACCTGTTGTTATTCCAGAGGGGCACGTATAACAATGAGATCCATCGGAATTTGCCTGGCCTCGTAAAAGAGATGAAATCTGAGGAGCTCTGTAGTATGTATCTGGTGCGCATTGTTTTCCTTTGTAGACACCCTGTGGACAGAAAGACCCAGATGGACAATTGAGTTCAGATGATGACTGTGGACAGTAGTTTCCTGCGTGACACAGACTTGCTGTTGAAGAATTAATTGGACAGTAGTGAGCCATTGTGTGATACGTCAGACTAAGTCCAAGTGACGAAAAATTTTGATTAATTGATGGCGTGAATGTTGCTTGGTTTGTACTAGAAGACACCAGTTTTAGAACTCCAATTAAAGGAGACAGACCAGCCACCATTCCATCTACAAAATTAAACCCAGAACCAGTGACACTTATGTTTGTACCACTCATTGATGAGGTCACTGGAACTGAAACAAATGTTCCATCATTTGTATCTTCTGTGTCGCATGAAATTGGTGTAGAAGTTCCAGCTGGACAGAAATATCCTTTAGGGCATGCAAACTGTGATTTTGTATCTGGACAGAAATATCCAGCTGGACATTGTGGTCCGTCATAATGTGACCCCTTTGGACAATAATTTCCAAGTGTACACTGCGTGCATGAATATACTGTATGTCCTCCACGCGAATATGTCCCTGCAGGGCAGACTTCACAGTATTCAGTGTTTTTCTTTGCAAGTATTTTGTATCCACCTGGGCACCCATATTTACTCTCTAAAAAACCATCTGCATTTTGTATCGTTGTTTTAGACTTGAATCTGTCGCGTGACCAATATGGAAATTTGGCAGCATCAGCTAAATCTAATTTATTTGATTTAACATTTCCGTATTCCCATACAGAAATTGTACCTGTAAAGCGACCAGGAGTGAATCTGCCTTGAGCGCCATTTGAAGATGAAACTAATGAAAAATTAGTGGTTCCGTTTGTACTAGAAATTACATATTCGGATTCTCCAATGATGAATAGCATCCCGGTTGTAAATACTTGAGCTATTGTAACTGTAAACAAAGTTCCATTTGAATCAACAGTTACAGTTCCCCAATTTGCAGCATCGTTAACTAGGATTTGGTCTTGAATATATACTGTAGAAGTAAACGATCCTACCGGGTACGACGAGCCAGCTGCAGTCATATTTACCGGATACTGTGAATTCGATGGAAGAGCAAGTGTCCTAAACAAAGCATAGGGTTCATAAGGGTCAGGCATAGGACCTGCATCAAAACTCACGCTTCTTAATTGTGTATACATATTTGTCAGTTCAGTCCATGGTTGATCACTTACATCTTGGTAAAAATCAAACATGTTTGTTGTAAATCCAGTAATTGAACCATCAAAATCTGTAGGAAAATATCGTCGGTTGATACTCGTCTGAATTACAATTCCAGTCTTGTAATATATGTTGCTTGTCTCTAGGCTAAATTTAGTACTGAGTTTCACTGTATTCGTTGTAGGTGTCTGCATGATTTTAAACGTCTGTGCGCCTATATTCACCATGTCTCCTAGACTTAAACCTATTGTGGTTGAAAATTTTACAAGATCCTTCACTTGACAGTCTCCAATCTGATTAGACTGACAATTTGGATCATCTGTAGCTGAAGGAATTATAATATCACTTTGAAGAGTTGAATAGGTCTTGAAGTTAGGCGCACCTAGACTAATTGCAAATTTGTCACCAGAATCATTGCTAATGTATGTATTTGACGTGATTACACTGTTGAAAAATGAACCTACACTTTCTAATCTCGGTGTAAAAATGAAAATTCCGTAATTGTATTCTGCCATACCTGGTTTTAAGTTTTCATTAAAACCCACTTTATGACAAGTACCAGAATCATAACCAAAAACCCCATTGACGTCAGTACTACCAACTCCACCAAAAATTGAATTCACTGGACATCTCGGTATTGCAGGCCCTATATATTGGCTACCCATGAGACATTTGCCTCTATATGGTAGAGCCTGTTGTGATCCATTTACGTTAGGGCAATCCCACAAATATGTGGTAATAGGTGTTGTTTCACCTGTAAAATACAAAGTCCCCCGTCCAGGGTCATAGAGAGTATACCCATTGTCTACATAACTTGTCGGTACAACTTGTAGGGAACCATAGTTGTTTTGACTATTGTCAACGACGCCATTATGAATTTGTGTAACAAAATGGATACTTGAATAGAGATTATTCGAATCTTTAGTGAACAGCCTTTGTTTATAGACGAAAGCTTGAAACGTCAAAGTGACTGACGAATCTATCGTCTTTATCCACGGCTTCATTGTATACCCCCCATCAGCAAGCGGAGGAACTTTAAAATCACCAAGAGCCTTGTAAATTAATAAATCTTTTAGAGTCTGTGGCGTGGAACTAAATGTTCCAATTTCAGTTGTAACATTTCCAGTTCCAAGAGGTTGTCCAGGTATAGCCTCGTATGACCTAACAGGGCAGTAGGCACATGAACCTAAATCGTTTGTTGTAAATGCCTGAACATTTGAGTAGACGAGAACATTCATGTCAAAATTACATTGACTGTAGTTCATACACAGATTTCCTTCATTTGATAAATCAGCAACGGAAATCGTCGCAGGTAATGTAAAATGATCAATCACTTCTTTTACGAATCCAATGTATGAACTTGTAAAATTAGTACTGAATTGTGGAGTACCAGGAATAATTTGACACAAGTTTAGCAAGTCGTCATGATTAAATGCTGTGCACCCAGGTCTCTTGTTGCAAATTTCAGCACACTGATCCACATTGGTTGCTGAGAGAGTTGAACCATTAAAAACATATGATGCAAAATTTGGTTGATATGTGTATCCTGGTGGAGCTATTAGTGTCGTTATATTTTGAATCCCATTTTTTGTAAATACACTTGAATCACGGCCACCAGTCAAACTTGTGTCTATTGCGAATGTTGTATTTGAAGCCTTTTGTAAATCATTTGTAATGAAATCGTATCCAACGTATTTGCACGTACCGTCAACTACACAACTTTCAAGAGCATTTGTCAACTTTTTTGGAAGTATCTCAACCGTCACATTTCCAATTGTAACTGCCGTTGCCGGTGCAGTTGTAGGAACAGAAAACGTGTTGACATCAGTCACTGTTGTAGTAAATGGTCCACCGTTGAGGGATGTAGGATTAAACTGTGACAGATAGACATTTGCTCCAGTTTTAATTCCATGACTAGGTGCAGTAATTATCGCATTTGGAGGAGTTATACTAACTGCTGTCGGGAATATAATAGACGGAACAGATACTGGAACAGGTCTGGAATAAATCATAGGTAAAATATAATCTGTCTGTGCAGCCTTTATAGGGTCACTTTGTCGTAAATTATATACAATGTTGTTTGTGCGCAATAGATCACCATCCTGATAAGGATCGGAAAACTGTATGCACATTGTCGAGGTACTGTTGTAATAGTACCCGGGGTTACATGTAAAAAATGTTTTATCCAGTGTCAATTGAGAATTTGCAGGAAGTGGTATACATTGTGTATTGTTGGCTGGCGAGTAATTATTGGTCGGACAAGGATCGCACTTCAGAGGGCTACTAGAGTAATTGTACCCAACTGGACAATAGCATGTTCCTGAAGAGTCTTTTAAAAAATTTGTAGGACATGACATGCTCTAATTCAGAACAAGAGAAAATTCAGCTGCAAGTTCCTCCAAAGAATTGTAATATCTTTTAAGATCCTTTTCAAATCGCTTGTCAGTCTTGTGCTTCTTTTGGACGACAATCCATGCCAGGTTTGCACGACTGTACTTGGTTCTGCTTTGGTTTTCAGTCGGTTTTCTTGGTCGTACACCTTTTGCTACAGATTCAATTTCAGGGATTGTATAACTCATAGCCTGCATGTACGTATCAGCCAGATCATCCTTCTTCTTGTGCTTGTCGAAAAACTCGACCCATTGAGGCTGTGTTTCCACAATCATCCTTCGGCATCTTTCAATAGACGCCTTTTTTCGTTTGACGTAGAGTTCTCTCCCTGGACCAGAAATGTCTGGTATTTTGTGGCGAGCATCATAGATGATTACATTCTTGTCACTGCACAAAAAGTATGTGTGAAGAAAATGTTCAACACCCTTCATAGACTTGTTCCGATCCGGCTGCTTTTCAATCAGAATAGTCGAAGCCTCGAGAGTCCACGGTCTTTCTCTCATGTGATTTCGTAGGCAGACAAAGAGACCATCCTTGTGTTGTGGAGGAACACCTGCAACCTCCCATTTTTGGATGATCTTGTTTGAATTTAAAAGACACATTGCGAGATTTTTTATTCCCACGTCTATACTCAAAATTGACATCCTCTTATTAAAGACCTAGAGACTTTTAAGTAACAGAAAAATGACGAGTGTCTGTTGGTGGTGCATTCATCCATTTGACAATATTGCTTTACATGCTCCGTACAAGTACGATGATAGGAGGCGCACCTTTTTAACAACAGGTCATTTTTGTTCATGGGAGTGTGTAAAAGCCTACCTTCTCGATAAAGGCGGTCCACGGTCTGGAGAGTTTCAAATGTACTTGGCACTCATGAAACTTCGTGCACTTGGAAAGAATGTAGTTACAAAGGCGGCTCCGAAGAGGCTTACACTCAAGCTGTTTGGCGGGCCATTGACAATAGAAGAGTTTCGCTCAGGAAGTTCATCCGTTGACGTCTTTTTGCCAAATGAAACTCACATGATGCCTACGTACATAAATTCAAATGCAGTCCCTGCAAAGAAACCAAATACAGAGGGGGACGAAGTTGTCCTAAAAAGACCAAAGCCTCTTGCACGTGCAAAGAGTACACTTGAGACGTCTCTTGGAATCACTCGAAGAAAAAGTGTAATGTAATGGCCTAAGGATGATTTTCCATGGAATGAGCAAAATGGATCACCCACTCAGAAGCTACGCGTTCCAAAAGTTTTCCACGGATATTTTTCCTGGAAAGCCAATCAAGGCGAAGCATGCAGAAATTTCCGTCTACAACTGGACAGTCGAGCACACAAAGCAGAGTCAGTACAAGACAAAGCTTGGCTATGTATCAGAGGTTCCTTCGTGGGAAAACCCAAAGTTTCGATGGAGGTACAAGCAGCGGCTTCTCGGTGTTCTCTTCAATATCAAAAAGAATCCAGACTTGATGAACCGGATAAAATGCAAAGACTTGGAGACTCTTACGTCAGGGCAAATGTGGCCAGATGGCCCGCTCGGCCAGGCGGAGAAGAAGATTCGAGAAAATCAGCAGAGGATTGAGATGAACAAGGCGAAGATGGAGGCGGAGTACGAAGGAATACTCACTTGCCCAAAGTGCAAATCAAAAAAGACGAGCTATTACCAGATGCAGACGAGGAGTGCAGACGAGCCAATGACCACGTACGCTCAGTGTCAGTGCGGTCACCGCTGGAAATTTTGTTAGAAGTAATCATGGAGAATGCATTTAAAAAGTTTCCAAATTTAAACAGGGAAAATGTACGGCGAGTCGCTGCCTCGTCAACTTGGAATACGAAACTTTTTCGAAACTTAATCATGTTCAAGGCTGGTGGGTTGAATGCTCTATTGAATAAGTTTCCAAAACTGACTGAAGGTGAAATTAAAAGAGAGGTTAAGAAGCTGTGTGAATCAAACAGCACAAACATCAGAAAACTTTACCAACTTCTTCACTTGAAGGTGCGTTCTAAGAAGAAGAAGCCAGTTAAAAAATTACCAGCTGGCATCTCTTTAAATGAACTTTTGGGTCAGATGACAATAACACCGAAGGATCCCCTCAACAAATTTAAAAATCTCAAGCTATAGTAAATGAACAAAAACCGTAATTGGGTCCTTCAATCCGCTGGTGGAATAAATGCTCTGAAGAGGAGGTATCCTCAATTGAATGAAAGATTGATTAGGAATATTGCTGCAACCTTTCCAGTTTCTGGAAGAAGAATTGACAAAAATTTAAAAAGTCTGAATAACGAATTGCAAAAACATCAAGTAATTGCAGCTATTCCAGGAGTGCGTCGTCAGGGAGTACATAAACGACCAACAAAAGCACCTAAACGAGCTATTACTGTAAATCAGTTGGCAAATATGTTGAATATGGTAACAATTGTGCCGCCAAAGAACAGGAGTCTGGAAAATGTCATGAAGCGACTCCGTGTTCGCCGGTAAAAAAATAACTGAATGAATAAATGAATCTTGCTGCCATGTTAAATAGAATGACAATTGTCCCAAACAGGCGAGAAATGATTCTGGGTCAACTTGGCGGTCTCAGTGCAATTGCATCAATGTATCCGAATTTGACTGAACGTCATGTGTACAACATTGCTGCTGGTGCGAAAAATGTCAAAAACCTTCATGCTCTTCTGAATAAAGAATCAAACAGGGTGAGGAATTTTCTTCTTGGAAAAACTGAAGATCCAGCTTTATCAAGAAACTACATGTATGGCCTGATACGTGCAAATCTCGTCTTGGCAAATGCAGGAGGAATGCCGATTTTAGCGAGAAAATATCCACACATTGGACGGAATAAAATTCATAACCTGTCAAGAAGATTCAAAACGTCAAAGGAATTTAATGCACATCTCAGTTCAATACCAATCAAAAAGAAGAAAAAGAAACCAGTTAAAAAATTACCTCCTGGAATCTCTTTAAATCAACTTCTGGGACAGATCAAACTAAAGAATTGACAAAACGTTGAATATAAATGAGTCTAGTTCGTGTATGGACAGACGTCGGAATAGACAAGTACGTCTCTTTGTACGCTCGTATAATCAAAAAGTCTGGCGAGACGTTTACAATTCGGTATCTAAGTCCGACTGAACATCACACAGGTCAGACTGTCTACAGGTACGAGAATGAAACATACGAGATTACTGATGAAAGTATCACCCATTACTTGGACACGAGTGACGAGACGGAGATTGGATTTAAGAAATTTGATGCAGATGGCTGGGTCAAAGTAAATGCAGATGAAGACTAT
>Ga0209085_1000965_pt1 | contig 18956 bp, 19 predicted proteins | sample C_131016_EF_Meta_FD_187310 | JGI IMG/M metagenome (GOLD analysis project Ga0209085, IMG submission 187310) | Freshwater microbial communities from Lake Croche, Canada to study carbon cycling - C_131016_EF_MetaG (SPAdes) (version 2) | ecosystem: Environmental > Aquatic > Freshwater > Lake...
AAGGAATTTAAATTGTCTACTTCCAACAAAAAAACCAAAATGGCTCTCTTCGAGCACCTCCAGCACGAGGTCTACTGTCGCCTAGGCGTCTCTCCCTTGCACGGCATTGGTGTGTTTGCCATGCGTGCCATCCCCAAAGGGGTGAACCCCTTAAAGAGCTGGCTCAAAAACAAAGAGGTCAAATTCTCACACGAAGAGATCAAAAAACTACCTAAAAGTGTGCAGCAGCACATCAAACTTTTTTGCTATTACGATAAAAAGTCCTTCGAGATTCCGGTGATGGGCATGAACACCATGGACATGGCCATCTACCTGAACCACTCCAAAAAACCCAACGTCAAAATGAAAAAAGACGGCTCCTTCACCTGCCTCAAGGCCATCAAAACTGGTGAAGAGTTGACCATGGACTACGACCATAGTTTTGGTGAAACTCATATTTTTAAATAGATCGATGCATCAACAACAAAGGACCCTTAGGGTCCTTTGATTGGAAGCCACAAAAAATTAAAAACTCATCTCACGGCATGTCTTTTTTCATCAGGTGCTCGGGGCGATAGATTTGATTCCAATCCTCAAGCTTGAAGTCAGCATGCAAGGGAGAGGTGGTGTCCAGTGCCAAGGGATGGTCCAAAGGGGTCACAGCCACCGCATAGATAGGCTCAAAGTCCGTCACGAACAAAGACTTGTAACCATAATCATCAACGGGCCCCAAGTTGTAATAACGGTAGCCGTTTTCGCTGGCCCATTTGCAGACCAAAAAACAAGCATAGATGCCAGGTGAGCGGTTCTTATGGGCCCGGTTCCACTGGCAAAAACTTCCGTAGACTTGACTGTATTGGGGCAACAGCACGGAGACATCCGTCAACACCAGTTCGCCTTCTTCGTCATGGACTTGAATGACCAACAAATCGAGGGCTTGGATATAGTCCAAAAAGCCTTCAACTTCCCGATCATCGATGTAGTAATTGGCGAAATGCTCCCCCCCCATCTCAAACAAATCCTCCAAGCTGAGGTCTTTGCCTGCAACGACCTCGATGGAATGCTCAAAGCGACGATACTGCTTTTGGATTTCTTTGAATTTTCGCTCTCGGCGCTCCTGCGTCCAAAAACCTGGTGTGGTCACATCCACCATGCCATAGCGATCGTTGATGGGAACACCAAAGCGGCTATCTGGGGGTACGGCGTAAACTATGAACGGCTTAGGGGCTTGAGCCAACATCTCCTCGGTGACATCGATGTAGGGACAAAGTGCATCCCAGCGGCTGGTGTAGTACAAAATCTCGTTGTGTTCGCTCTCAACAAATAAATTTTCTTTGGTCCAAGTTTGATAGCCTAAACGTTTGACGACGGTCTCTTCGGAATCATTGATCAAATAGGGCGTTTCGGCAGTTGAACCATCCATCATTTGTTTCCAATCGTGTTTGAGTGAGGGAGCTTCTTTATTTCAAAGTAGCTTTGATCCACTTCAAAATTATTGATCAAAAATTCTGGGTCTTTGAGCTCTAAGCGCTCAATGGACTTTTTGATACCTTGCAAATGAACCTGCGCCTCGCTGCCCTTGACCTTCAATTGTTGGATGTAGGTGGGCATGACCGGGCAATCCGTATCGTAGTGGTAAGTCTTTTTTGATGGACTGTAGACAAGGGGATAAAGGTGGCAAGAAAAAGGCTTGTCTGGTCCAAGAGTGCAACCTGAAACGCCTAAATGAGGGCAATTGGATTCGACACAGATGCTGCCAAGTTTTTTTTGTTCTTGCGAAGTCAGGGTGATCTCCAAAGCTGGAAAACCTGGCGTCACGTTGCAGCACCGCTTGCAAGTTGAACAATGATCAAACAACAATTAAATTCACCATTATTCCAAATTGTAATGAACAAGCAATTTCAAAATTTACACCAAAAATTTGAAAAAAGATCAACGGCAAAAACTCACTCAAGAATTAGCAATGTTGTAAGTTTATATCACTTTGAAACTTTTTTGAATTTTCTTTAAAAATGCTTTCATGTTCTTTTGCTTGACCAACATCAATTCACACTGAGCAGCAACATTCGTTTCATTAAAAAAATCAATTTCAAGTCTCGCACTTTCAGAAATCAAGTTAGAAAATAGGTTTAAACTACGCCCATGAAAAATCACACTTCGATCAAACACTGCAAAGCATGCGGAGAGAAGGTCAGCTACATCATCCCCAAAGATGGTGATACCAAATTGCGTGCCATCTGCAATGTTTGCGAGAGCATTCACTATGAAAACCCATTGAATGTCGTGGGAACCCTACCCATCTGGAAGGATCAAGTCTTGCTCTGCAAGAGAAACATTGAACCCAAATTGGGTCTGTGGACATTGCCCGCTGGGTTCATGGAACTTGGGGAAACCCTACAAGAGGGTGCAGCACGCGAAACGGTTGAAGAGGCTGGTGCTGTCTTTGAATTGCTCGATTTGTACACGATCACAAGCGTTGTATATGTCGGACAAGTGCATTTTTATTACCGAGCTGCACTCACCCACTTGGAGTTCAATCCTGGACACGAAACTCAAGAGGTCAGACTCTTTTCGGAACATGACATCCCTTGGGACGATCTGGCCTTCAGAACCGTCAAGGAAACGCTCAAATGCTACTTTCAAGATCGCATTTCAAACCAATTTCCTTTGCACCAAATTGATCTGAACTGATAGATCTGCACAAATTTAGGGCGTGCCAAAGCTCCTCAGGCTTGAGCTTGAAAGGCCGCTTTCAAGACGCTCACACACACATCAACCGCCGTGTTGGCCTCATCCAAGATGCGCCCCATGGTGATAAAGCCATGAATTTGTCGCTCAAAATTGATGACCTTGACGGGTACACCTGCTTGGGACAGTTGATTGGCATAAGCTAGACCTTCATCGTGCAACGGGTCGTACCCAGCCAACATGACACAAGCCGGCGGCAAGCCCTCGAAGCTTTCGGCATAGAGAGGGGAAGCACGCCAATCGGCATACATGGAAGGATCTGGCAGGTAGTTACCCCTAAACCACTCTATCGCGTCTTGGGTCAACAAAAAACCCTTGCCATTTTTTGCATGAGAAGGATGGGAGCAATGCATGTCTGTGGCAGGGTAAATCAACAATTGAAAACAGGGCCTCACAGGCGCGTCTTTTAGAGCAATGCAAGCCGCTGCCGCTAAATTTCCACCCGCGCTGTCCCCGCCCAAAGCGATGCGCTCAGGGTCAACACCAAATGAAGGGTCTTGCGCGCATGACCTTAACCAATTGAAGGAAGCCACGGCGTCATCAAAGGCACCCGGAAAAGGCACTTCAGGCCCCAATCGATAGTCCACAGAAAAGACCGGGCAGCTTGCTCCAGCGCACAAAGATCGACACAGCACATCGTGCGTTTCAAGGTCTCCAATCGTCCAACCACCCCCATGAAAATACAACAACGCACCAGACACGGAGGCTCTTTCATCGGTAGGCGTTGATTCAGCGTCGATGGCGGGTCGGTACTCGCGAATTTTTAATTGGTACTGCCCCAAATCGAGATCGTGATCCTGAACACGTCCGACCTCCTGGGGATCGGGTTGTGAGAACCCCTTTCGAGTGAGGTAGGCCTGCCTCGCCTCTTGAGGCGTTTGCGTCTGGACCGCTGGCACACCGTACTCCATCATCAACTTTAAAAGGCCATGTGCTTGTGGATCCAACATTTTAAAAACCTTTCAAAAATGAATACCTTGGGTTCAACGGGCAAAGCTCTTGAGCTGAAACTTTAAAAAACTCTGGATCTCTATTGTATTCAAACGAAATTTTGCCCACCAACAGCCGAATTCCCATCAAAAACCTTTTCAAGACATATGGGTTGTTGACCTGATTGCAAAAATCATAAAAAAAGAGAGAAAATGCAACAGCTTTAAAGCTTTCTCAAGCCCGTTGATTTCTCCAACATGGGGGACCCCAGCTTCAAATCAAGCTACCCCCACAGTCAGAGATCAACATTTTTTTGATTCACCATAATCTAAGGTTTTGAACATGATTAGTTTACAAATTAATGGCCGTAAAAATTCTGTTGATGTCGAGCCAGAAATGCCCTTGCTTTGGGTCTTGCGAGATGAGATAGGCTTGACCGGCACCAAATACGGTTGCGGTGTCGCACAATGCGGCTCATGCACGGTGCTCATCGATGGCGCGCCCGTCAGATCATGTTCATTTCCTGTTTCAGCAGCTTCAGGAAAAAATATCACGACCATTGAAGGCCTCTCAGCTGACGCCACGCATCCAGTGCAATTGGCTTGGAAAGCACTTGATGTTCCCCAATGTGGCTACTGTCAGTCAGGGCAAATATTGGCAGCTGCCGCGCTTTTAAAGAGAAACCCCAAACCCAGCGATCAAGACATCGATGAGGCCATGACCAACATTTGTCGCTGTGGCTCTTATCGCCGCATTCGTGCAGGTATTCATCAAGCGGCCAAAACAGGCAAGGGCATCCCCTCGGTCATCCACATGAGCCAAGCCGATGGCGTGGATGCTGCGAGCATGGTTGCCATGTCCCACCACACCCACACACAAGCGCAACCAGCTTCCTTGAGCGATGCTTGCTCAATGGGTGAGTGTTGCAATCACGACCACGATCAAGCTTAATTCCAGGGAGATCTTCATGACAACAACTCAACCCTCCACACGGATCACATCCACATTGACCCGTCGCGCGTTTTTGGTCTCCTCGGCTGCTGCATCGGGCGCACTGAGTGTGGGCTTTCACGTCCCAGCATTGGCCACAACCCCAACGAAAGCGGCAACAGACAAAGCCACTGCAGTCGAGGTCAACGCTTGGGTCGTCATTCAGCCCAATGATGAATGCATCATCAAAATTGCCCGCGCTGAAATGGGCCAAGGCACCAGCACAGGGCTGGCACAACTGGTGGCCGAAGAGCTCGAATGCGATTGGAACAAGGTCAAAATTCAACACATCACGCCCGGTGAGAATTTAGCCAGAAAACGTGTTTGGCGCAACATGTCCACGGGTGGTTCTCGTGGCATTCGAGAATCTCAAGAGTACGTGCGCCAAGGGGGAGCCGCGGCTCGCATGATGCTGCTTCAAGCCGCAGCCAAGACATGGTCCGTGCCCGTTGGGGATTTGAAGGTCAGCAAAGGCGTGATCACACACATGCCCACGGCAAGAACCTTGCGCTTTGGTCAAGTCTGCGCTAGCGCAGCAACACTCACACCGCCTGATGTGGGCACCATCACCTTGAAGCCGCCCTATTTGTGGACCATTGCGGGCAAACCCATCAAGCGGCTCGATACCGCTCAAAAAGTCAACGGCGCTTTGAAATACGCCATTGATTACCGGCCTGACGATATTTTGTTCGCCGCCTTGAAGATTGCTCCTGTTTTTCAAAGCACCATCAAATCCTTTGATGCCAGTGAAACCTTGAAGAGGCGAGGCATCAAAAAAGTTGTTCGCATCGATGACAGCACCATTGCTGTGGTTGCGGACAATTGGTGGCGAGCCAAAACAGCCCTTGACGCGATGCCGATCACTTGGGAAGAGGGAGAGAATGGCAAAGTCTCAAGTGCCAGCATTGCAGAGCATTTGCGAGAAGGCCTCACGTCCGACAAAAATGTATTCGCCGACACCAACACTGGCAAGTTCTCAGAAGCGTTTGACAAGTCAAGCAAGAAAATAGAATCTGTCTACAGCACGCCTTTTGTGACGCATGCTTGCATGGAGCCGATGAATTGCACCGTCAGGTACACGCCCGAGCGCGCTGAGGCTTGGGTTCCCACGCAAAACGCCGAGGCCGCTTTGGCGGCCTTGGCCGATGCAAGTGGTTTGCCAGCGGAAAAATGTGAGGCCTACAACCATACACTCGGGGGTGGATTTGGTCGACGTGGAGGCCCGCAAGACTATGTTCGCTATGCAACAATCGTTGCCAAGGAGTTTCCTGGTAGACCGGTCAAAGTACTTTGGAGCCGTGAAGAAGACATGACCCATGATATCTTTCGCCCTATTGGACTGTGTAAGCTTCAAGCTGGCTTGGATGACAAGGGCAACCTCACGGCGCTCAGCTTGCGCGTCTCGGGTCAATCGATCAATGCACACTTGGCCCCGCATAACATCGTAGACGGAAAAGACCGCAGGCAATTGCAAGGCTATTGGCCTGAACCAGGGGATGCTCAATTGGGCTACTCTGTACCGAACTTGAAAATTGAGTATGCCATGCGCAACACGCATGTCCCAGTAGGTCCTTGGAGAGGCGTCAACACCAACCAAAATGCGATCTATTTAGAGTGCTTCATGGAGGAAGTCGCCAAGGCCAGTGGGAAAGATTCCTTGGAATTCAGACGCTCTCTCCTAAAGACGCATCCCAAGCACTTGGGTGTTTTGAATGCGGTGGCCGATAAGGCTGGCTGGGGGCGCACCTTGCCAGCGGGCGTGCACCAAGGCATTGCTCAGTTCATGGGCTATGGCAGTTACACCGCTGCCATTGCAGAGGTGAGCGTGACCAACGGGAAAGTTAAAGTGCTGCGCTTGGTTTTGGCCACCAACTGTGGGCACGTGGTCAATCCCGATCAAGTGGCCGCACAAGTTGAAGGTTCGGTGGCTTATGGCTTTGACTCTTTGATCAGTGAGTCCAGTGTTGCAAATGGTCGAATCGTTGAGAGCAACTTTGATCGGTACAAAATTGCACGCATGGTTCAAATGCCTAAAATTGAAACCGTTCTCGCCCCCACTTTTGACTTTTGGGGTGGCGTTGGTGAGCCCACCATTTGCGTGGTCGCGCCAGCCATCATGAATGCCATTTACACGGCGACGGGCAAACCTGTTCGATCCTTGCCCTTGAAAAACGAGGGTTTGGAATTGGTCTAAGGCAGCTTGGGTGTTTGCATGTGGCCCCCATGAAGGTGAGGGACTTGACCTGATGGGGGCTACATCGACCCAACTTTGTTTTGAGCAAGGCGGCGAACATCAGCGACTTGCCCAGCTACTTCATTTTTTGAACCCATTCGCCTGAGCCATGCTAATTTCTTCCACCTTGAAAGTGATTTTTTATCTAGCACTGGCTTGCTCAGTCTGCTCGTCATGGGCTCAACCAAGTGCTGAAGGATCCAAGGCCCTAGAAAAGCCCCCTCAAGCCTTGAGTCCGATGCAAACCAATGGCTTCAAACTTGCACAAAGCCGTGAAGGTCAGTGCACCTTGTGTCACAGCATTCCGAATTACAACGGCGTGATGGGCAACTTAGGCCCGTCCTTAGAGGGGGTTGCAAACCGCTTGAACGAGCAGCAACTCAGGCAAAGACTCAGTGACTCGAGAGTGATCAACCCTTTCACCATCATGCCCCCCTATTTCTCAACAGAGGGTTTGAACAATGTGGACCCCAAGTTGCTGGGCAAGCCTTTGCTCAATGGCTCAGAGTTTGAAGAGATCATTGCCTACTTAAAAACATTGCAATGAAAACACTCAGACCTTCCAAAAGAGAACTTCTTCAAAGCGCTTTGGCACTCCTTGCCGTGGTTGCATCACCCTTTCGCGTTCGTGCACAAAACACAGAAGGACAAAGCGAAGAGTTCCAAAAATTGTTACTCAGCCTCACACAAGGCGTCAAACTCAAAGAGGGCAAAATTCAAATCTCCATGCCCCGCTTGGCCGATAACGGACACTCGGTGCCTTTGAAGCTCAGCATCGACTCCCCCATGAGCCAAGAAGATCATGTAAAAACACTGGTCATCCTGTCTCCAAGAAACCCAAGGCCCTTGGTTGCGAAAATGAATTTCTCCCCCCGAAACACCAAGCTCAACATGGCCACCCGCGTGAGGCTCAATGGCTCACAGTCCCTGTGGGTCTTGGCTCAAATGTCCGACCTCACTTGGTACGCGAAAAGTGCTGAGGTTGAAGTCACCGAGTCAGCCTGTTTGGATGCCTCTTGATGGGTGCCAGAATTTTAATTCCCCCCTCACCCAAAGCGGGCGACGTCATTGACGTTCGCATTTTGATCCAACACCCCATGGAGACGGGTTTTAGGCATGAACTCTCAGGTTCGGCCGTCCCTAAAAATGTCATTCGCCAGTTGAAGCTGGATTTCAATGGACAACTCCTTCTCGATGCCGAGTTGGGTACAGGCACGGCGGCCAATCCCTTCTTGCAATTTCAAACTCAGCTGTTTGAAAGCGGTTGGTTCACCTTGTCTTGGGTTGATGACCTTGGCGTTGAAGGAACTGAGCGCGTGCAATGCAACACAAGAGCGTCATGACATCTGCTCTTGTTCCATGGCGCCGGTTGAGCTCGCTCATTGCTCAATGCAGTTTGCTGGTTGGTGTGATGAGCCTAGGTGCTGATGCCCTGGCCCAATTCAACGCTGTTGGGCCTGGTTGGCTTCAGCCCCATGAAAGACGCTCAGGACTTGCCTTTAAAAGCGAGGATCTTCAAAATCAACAAAACGACGATGCCATCAACCCTGGTTTTCTTTGGGTTGATCAGGGCGCCAAACTTTGGTCCGAGTCGCCCTCACCTCAAGCACCCTCTTGTCAATCTTGTCATTTGAGCGCCCCCATCAGCATGAAAGGTGTGGCACTCAAATATCCCCTTTGGAACGCACGGGAAAAACGATTGATCAACCTGGACAAGCGCATCAATGAGTGCCGGGTCAAAAAACAACATGCTCAATCTTTCCCTTATGAAAGCGATGAGTTGCTGGCTTTGAGTTCTTGGATCACCTTGGCCTCAAGAGGCATGAAACTTGAAAACAGCATCGATCAAAGCTTGGTGCCCGCTTTTGAAAGAGGCAAAGCTTTTTATGAAAAACGCATTGGACAAAACAACCTCTCGTGCGCTCACTGCCATACGGCACATTTCGGTCAACGTTTAGGTGGGGAAATCATCAGTCAAGGCCAACCCCATGCCTATCCAGCTTACCGTTTAGAGTGGCAAAAAATGGGCTCACTTCAAAGACGCCTAAGAGCTTGCCTGTCTGGCGTTAAAGCAGCGATCTTGCCTTTCGGTTCTGAAGAATTGTTGGAGTTAGAGGTCTACCTCAACTTCAGAGGACAGGGCTTGAGACTGGAGTCGCCTGGCGTGAGGCGTTGAACGAGACACAGCAATGGCACCCTAAGACGGCGCAATGGATTAGCAAGAGATCGTTACCGAGAATTTTTATGAAGAGTTGGACTTCACAACACCCTCAAGCGAGAAACCCAAAAGTCGGTAGAAGGGATCGTATGGGCTAGAGCTTTCACCGATCGATGTCCTCCTGCACACGAAAAAAGGGTTAGTAGACACTCATCTACTAACCCTCATATCGATTGGTCGGCGTGGCGGGATTCGAACTCGCGACCCCTTGCACCCCATGCAAGTGCGCTACCAGGCTGCGCTACACGCCGTTGTCATAGATTATACAGAGGTTAAGGGGCAATTGAAGAACGGCCACCCGCCTAGACCAACAATTGTCGTATTTCCCTGAGTTCTTTCATCAGCATTTTAAGTTGTGGCGGGTCCGATAAGAGCCCACTTGCGCTCCAAGTGTCAACGATACTGGACTCATCAAATTCAGTTTCATCGTCAAAGACCTCAACGCCTTCGAGCATGATTTCGCCAGAGCGTTTTTTATCTTTTTCGATCTGAACAATTTCTTGAAGCTTGTTTCTGGCTCCACTGATGGTAAAGCCCTGATCGTAGAGCAAATCCCTGATGCGTCTGATCATCAGCACCTCATGGTGCTGATAGTAGCGCCTGTTGCCTCTTCGTTTCATGGGCCGCAGCTGCGTGAATTCCTGCTCCCAATACCTGAGCACATGAGGTTTAACGCCGCACAGGTCGCTCACCTCACCGATGGTGAAATAGCGCTTGGCAGGAATGTTGGGAAGAGACGACTCCATTGGGAAATTTCAATCGCAAAACGGAGGGTTGAGATTACACCAATCAGGAAAAAAAGCTAGTAGGAAATACAAATATATTTCCGTAACGAGAGCTATTTTTGCGTTGTCGTGGATGAGCCACCGGTGTCTTGGATCAAGTCTTTGAGCTTTTGGCTTGCATGAAAGGTGACCACACGCCTGGCCTCAATGGTAATGGCCTCCCCCGTCCTTGGGTTTCGCCCCGGGCGGGGGGTTTTGGTACGCAATTGAAAGTTGCCAAAACCCGAAATTTTGACATCTTCCCCTGCAAGCAGTTTTTCAACAATCAGGTCAAAAAACGCATCGATCATGTCTTTGGACTCGCGTTTGTTCAAGCCAATTTGCTCAAAAAGCAATTCCGCCAATTGCGCTTTGGTCAAGGCAGGCGTCTCTAAGGAGTTCAAAATCAGTTCCATGGTGTCTTTCTCGTGTCAAGCTCTCAGGCGGGCCTCTAGGGTATCGACCAAATCTTTCAAGATCGACGCAACAGCGCTTTCAATTTGAGATTCGGACAATGTACTCTCATCTGAATTCAAAATCAATCGAAGGGTCAAACTTCTCTCATGGTCAGCCAAGTTGGCAACGGCCTCCTTGGGACGGTAGATGTCAAACAAGACCACGTCTTTTAAATACCCCTCAGTGGGTGCGCTCCAAATGACCTTGAGCAGGTCTGAATGGCTGACACTTGATTTCACCACAACGGCCAGGTCTCTCTCGACCGTTTGGAACTTGCTCACCGATGTAAAGGCGGGGACTCTCTTTTGTTGGACCGCCGTCAAATCCAATTCGAACAACAAGGGAGATTGAACAAAACCCCATTTTTGACTCCACTTGGGGTGCAATTCACCCACCCACCCTAAACTCTCCCCATTGAACAAGACTTCGGCACTTCGACCAGGGTGCAAGGCGGGGTGATGACGGGGCACAAAAGTGGCTTGAAGTGGGAACAAGAGCTGTTCAACATCGGCCTTGATGTCGAAAAAATCAAAAGCTTTTCCTTTGCTCGACCATTGCAAAGGCGCTACATTGCCGTTCACCAAACCGGCAACTCGCATGGGTTGGTGAACGCCTTTGACGGTGGTATCTGTATCTACCACATTCGGGTCTTTTAAAAAGACACGACCGATTTCAAACACTCTCACATCACTGAGTTTTCTATCAAGATTGAACTTCAAGACTTGTAACAAACTGGCCATGAGCGTGGTTCTCATGACACTCATCGAACTGGCGATGGGGTTCAACAAGGCGATGGCTGGGTGTTCAGGGTCCAGATCGCTGAGCCATTCAGCCTCAACAAAACTGTAATTGATGGTTTCTTGGTAGCCCATATGGGCCAACAAATGTCTAAGCGCATGATCCCCTTGAAGACGCTCTGGCATCAATTTACCCGTGATAGGGGCCAAAGGTGGCGTGCTTGGCAGCTGATCATAACCAACGCAGCGGATCACCTCTTCAATCAAATCTTCTTCGATTTGAAGGTCAAATCTAAAGCTGGGTGGCGTCACCCACAATGCGCCTTGGTCTTTTACAGGCGCTAAACCCAGAGACACCAAAGCATCCACCATCTGGTCGTCTCTCAAATCCATGCCAATGACTTTTCTGGCTCGATCAAAGCGCATTTTTAGGGGCTTGGGGGAAGGCACATTGATTTTTTGATCATGAATGGGGCCACATTTGGAGTTTGAAGTGCCGCAAATGTCCAAGACCAAGCGCGTTATTCTCTCGATCATGGGAACGGTCAATTGCGGATCAACACCTCTTTCAAATCGGTGCCCAGCATCGGTTGAAAAGTTAAATCGTCTTGAGCGTCCAGACACTGCCTGTGGCCACCAAAAGGCGGCCTCAATGTAAATCGATTGTGTGCTCTCACTCACTGCAGTGGAGAGCCCGCCCATGATGCCGGCCAACGACTCGATCCCATGGGCGTCGGCAATCACACCCACCTCTTCATCAACGGTGATGGTTTGCTCGTTCAAGAGCTTGATGGACTCCCCGGCTTGACCCCAGCGCACGCTCAAGGGTGCTTGAATTCGATCGAGATCAAAAATATGCGTGGGTTGACCGTATTCAAACATGACATAGTTTGAAATATCAACCAAAGGCGTCACGGCGCGCTGCCCGCAACGCGCCAGTCGATCGAGCATCCACTGTGGGGTTCTCGCTTGTGGGTTCAAGCCTTCAAGCACACGGCCACTGAAGCGTCCGCACAATTCGGGGGAGTCGATGTTGACCTCCAAGTGCTGTGAAGAATTCACGGCAACTTCCTCGATTCGCATGGGCTTTAAGGGTGTTTTGGTGATGGCTGCAACTTCCCGTGCAACACCATAGATGCTCAAACAGTGGGCCAAGTTAGGGGTGAGCTTGAGCGTAAAGAGCACATCGTCCAACTGAAGCACATCACGAACATTGGCCCCCAAGACGGCGTCTTGGGGCAATGCGTACAAGCCACCATGGTCATCATTGATGTTGAGTTCTTTGGCTGAGCACAGCATGCCCAAGCTCTCCACTCCCATCAATTTCACAGGACGAATTTCAAAGACTTTACCGTCTTCGCCGGGCGGCAATTGTGCACCCAACATGGCACAAGGCACCTTCATGCCAACTTGCGCATTGGGAGCACCACAGACAATGCTCAAGGGACTCATTTGCCCAACATCGACTTGACATATTCTCAGTCGATCAGCTTTGGGGTGCGCTTCAATGGCAGTGATCAAACCCACCACGACACTGCTGAATGCTGGCGCCACGGGTCTGATCTCTTCGACCTCCAGCCCTGCCATGGTCAAAGCGTGCGCAAGCTCTTGCGTGTTCAAGGACGGATCACAAAACTCTCTTAACCAAGATTCTGGAAATTGCATGTCTCTGTTCTCCTGGCGGGTTACTGGAATTGATTTAAAAAGCGCAAGTCGCCGTCAAAGAAAAGTCTCAAATCGTTGACACCGTACCTGAGCATGGTCAAGCGATCCGGCCCCATGCCAAAAGCAAATCCAATGTAGCGCTCTGGATCCAAACCCATGTTGCGCACCACATTGGGGTGCACTTGACCGGAGCCCGCCACTTCCAACCAACGCCCAGCCAGGGGGCCCGAGACAAACTGAATATCAATTTCAGCGCTGGGTTCTGTAAAGGGGAAAAAACTAGGCCTAAAGCGCAAGATCAAATCTTCGCTTTCAAAAAACATTTTGCAAAAGTTGGTAAAAACCACCTTCAAATCTTTGAAACTCACTTGCTCACCAATCCAAAGACCTTCGCATTGATGAAACATGGGTGAATGGGTCGCATCGCTGTCGACGCGGTAAGTTCGTCCTGGAGCGATGACGCGAATTTCAGGCATGCTTTGACCTTCGTCGATCAAGGGCTGATGGCGTTTGACGTGTTGCACCGCATGTCGGATTTGCATGGGACTTGTGTGAGTTCTCAGCAAGTGTCCCCCTTCGACATAGAAGGTGTCGTGCATGGATCTGGCTGGGTGGTTTTGTGGTGTGTTCAAGGCCGTGAAATTGAACCAATCGGTTTCAATTTCTGGTCCCTTGGCCACCTCAAAACCCATCGAAGCGAAGACCAGCTCAATGCGCTCGAGGGTCATGCTCACCGGGTGCAATCCACCCTTTTGCCTGGCGCGGCCTGGCAAGGTGACATCCAAGGCCTCGGCTTGAAGTTGGCGATCAAGTTCTGCGGCTTGCATCTGCATGCGTCTGTGCTGCAAAGCCTCTTCAATGCCTTGCTTGACTTTGTTGATGACAGCGCCTTGAGCTTTTTTTTCATCAACTGTGAGTGCTGATAGCCCCTTCATGAGTTCAGTGATTCGACCAGTTTTACCCAAAAACAAAGCCTTGGCGTTTTCTAGCTCAGCCGGTGTTTTTGCATCACCAAAGGCCGTCTTGGCCTGGGTCACCAATTCATCGATAGGGGCGTTCATGAGGTAAGGGCTCTTTAAAAATAAAAAAAGAGGTCAAAGCGAGCACTTCTTGAGCACCTGCCCGAACCTCTTGATCGAAGCAATTGACCTCAGCAGGCATCCATTTTTTGTGGATCCTACTGTCTCTTTGTTAAAGAGCGGGCAATGTTTTCAAACTGTGGGGGATTAAATCGCCAGCTTGGCCTTGACCTGCTCAACAATGCTGCCAAAGGCGGCCTTGTCATGCACAGCCAAATCAGCAAGCATCTTGCGATCAATCTCGATCATTGACTTCTTCAAGCCGTTGGCAAACTGACTGTACGTCAGTCCACACTCTCTGGCTGCCGCATTGATACGGGCGATCCAAAGTTGGCGAAATACCCTCTTTTTGGTTCTGCGGTCACGGTAGGCATATTGTCCCGCTTTCATGACCGCTTCTTTAGCGACCCTGAAAACATTCCCACGACGACCACGGAAACCTTTTGCAAGGACCAGTATTTTTTTGTGACGTGCTCGGGCCGTCACACCACGTTTTACGCGAGGCATAGTTTTTCTCCTGGTGATGGGTTAATTAAAGACCGGCCATGGGCAACATTTGCGCCATGTGACCCATGTTGGTCTCATGAACTGCAACTGCTCCACGTAAATGGCGCTTGTTCTTGGTTGTCTTCTTGGTCAAAATGTGACGTTTGAAGGCTTGACCACGCTTAACGGTCCCACCAGGACGAACTCGAAAGCGCTTTTTTGCGCTGCTTTTGGTTTTCATTTTGGGCATGTTGAATGCTCCTTACTTTGATTGCGCTCGTGAGGCGTTTACGAACCAGTTCGTAACCTTGTTGGCCCCGAGACACTTCTTTTTTGCGTTACCTTGGGTTCAAGCAGACGCCACTTGCGCGATGTCTACAACGGGTTTGGTCACGCTACCCGCTTTTCTCTTGCCCGGCGCAATCATCATGATCATCTGCCGGCCTTCTAACTTGGGGAACTGCTCGACCACAATAGAGTCGGCCAATTCATCCCTGATTCTGTTCAACAAGGCCATACCCAACTCTTGATGGGTGATCTCTCGTCCTCTAAACCGAAGTGTGATTTTACACTTGTCTCCCTCATCAAGAAAGCGCCGGATGTTGCGCAATTTGATGTTGTAATCTCCGTCATCCGTACCAGGACGAAACTTGATTTCCTTGACCTCAATCACTTTTTGCTTGGACTTGGCCTCAGCTGCCTTTTTTTGCTCTTGGTACTTGAACTTGCCGTAGTCCATCAATCTACAAACGGGCGGAATAGCTGTTGCGGCAATTTCAACCAAATCAACGTCCAAATCGCCTGCCATTCTCAACGCTTCAGCGATGCTAACAATCCCTATGGGCTCGTTATCTTGACCGGTCAGACGAACTTCCGGGGCCATGATTTCCCGGTTAAGGCGGTGTTTGCGCTCCTCACGAAGGCGGCGATCACGAAATTCAGTAACGATGGTGTCAATCCTCAAAAAAAATCTGGCCAAGGTCGGCCAGGACATGCATGCTCTTGAACATCACACGACCGCCAAAGATCAAGTTTTGTGATCTATTTCGGACTGGAGTTTTTGAATAAATTCAGCAGTGCTCATCACACCCAAGTCAGCATTGCCCCGAGCTCTAACCGCAACGGAGCCAGAAGCCTTCTCTGAATCACCAATGACCAAGAGAAAGGGAAGCTTTTGCATTGAATGAGTGCGTATTTTATACGTAATTTTCTCGTTGTTGACGTCCAAGAGAACCCTAAACCCTTGATTTTTCAGCATTTTGGCCACATCTCGGGCATATTCGGACTGAGATTCAGTGATCGTGAGAATGGCCACCTGTACAGGAGCCAGCCAGGTCGGCAAGGCACCAGCGTGCTGTTCGATCAAAATTCCGATGAAACGCTCTAAGCTGCCCACAATGGCTCTGTGAAGCATCACGGGACGCTGTCTTGAGCTGTCCAAAGCGACATATTCCGCATCCAAGCGCTCTGGCATAGAGAAGTCCACCTGGATCGTTCCACATTGCCATTGCCGCCCGATGGCATCTTTTAGCGTGTATTCAATCTTGGGGCCGTAAAAGGCACCGTCTCCAGGTGAGACCTCATACTGACAACCGGAGACCTCCAAGCTGTGGATCAGCGCTGCCTCGGCTTTGTCCCAAATCTCATCGCTGCCAATGCGTTGCTCAGGACGCGTGGCCACTTTGTAAATAATATGATCAAAGCCGAAATCTTTGTAGACTTTTTGCAAAAGACTTGTAAAGTTCGTGCACTCTTGAAGGATTTGATCTTCTGTACAGAAGATGTGCCCATCATCTTGCGTGAACCCCCTCACCCGCATGATGCCATGCAAGCCCCCAGACGGCTCATTGCGATGGCACTGCCCAAATTCACCATACCTCAGGGGCAAATCTCGGTAACTTTTGATGCCTTGCTTGAAAATCAAAATATGGCCCGGACAATTCATGGGCTTTAAGGCGTAGTCTCTTTTTTCGCTTTCTGTCGTGAACATGTTGTCACGGTACTTGTCCCAGTGTCCTGTTTTTTCCCAAAGCGTCTTGTCAATCACCTGCGGACCTTTGACCTCCAAATAACCATTGTCTTGGTAGACTTGACGCATGTACTGCTCAACACCCTGCCAAATGGTCCAACCATGGGGATGCCAAAAGACCAGTCCAGGCGCATGCTCATCGATGTGAAAGAGATCCAACTCGCGACCTAAGCGCCTGTGGTCTCGCTTTTCTGACTCTTCCAGCATGGTCAAATAAGCCTGCAAAGCATCCTTGGACTCCCAAGCCGTGCCATAAATTCTTTGTAGCATCTCATTGCGATGGTCACCCCGCCAGTAAGCACCTGCGACTTTCATGAGCTTGAAAAACTTCAACTTTCCCGTGGAAGGCACGTGAGGTCCGCGACACAAATCTGTAAAAGCGCCCTCGCTGTACAAAGAGACATCTTCCCCAGCGGGTATGCTTTGAATGATTTCCGCCTTGTAATGCTCACCCAAATTTTTAAAGAAGTTGACCGCCTCGTCTCTTGGCAGGACTCGTCTGAGCACTGGCTCATCCTTGGCAGCCAGTTCGGTCATCTTTTTTTCTATGCTCACCAAGTCTTCGGGGGTAAAAGGACGACTGTAAGAAAAATCATAATAAAACCCGTTCTCAATCACGGGTCCAATGGTCACCTGAGCCTCTGGAAACAAAGACTTGACCGCATAGGCCATCAAATGAGCGCTTGAATGGCGAATCACTTCCAGACCCTCTGGATCTTTGCTGGTCAAAATAGAGAGCTCGCTGTTGGCTTCAATCAAATGACTGGTATCAACGACCTGACCATTGACGCGCCCGGCAAGGGCCGCCTTTGCAAGCCCGGAGCCGATCGAGGAAGCCACCTCAAATACGGTCACAGGTCCTGGGTATTGTCTGACTGAACCATCAGGTAAAGTAATGTCTAGCATGGGTAGTGGGGTAGGTTATGTAATTGAAGCAACGGGGTCATCAAGCTCTTTTTCAGTGCAAACCAACACCTTGCTCAAGGGATATAAACAATGCCGCTGTTAAAAGCGGCAAGTGCAATTTGAAGCATGAGCTTGTTCACACGTAAAAAAAACTGCAGAACAATTTTTTCATCATGAATGAATTTTCCCACATTTTAAGCCACAGCGGCCTGGCATTGTTTTTTCAAAAAAACGATTTACCGCAAAATTCACGACACTTCTGAAATCTTTTTTTAATATCAAAATTATAAAATAAAAATCAAAACAGGACCTTTCCTCCTCTGAATTTCATTATTTTGGACAAGGAGTGCGCGCAGCTTTTACTCAAGGAAACTTAGAGAAACAACTACTCAAGAGGAGAAAAACGAAGGTTTATCCAAAAAAAACAACATTTACCTGTGAAAAAAGTACTTTTCCCCTTGGAAAGTCGTATTTTTCGCTATAGCATCACAGCACTGATGGAAAACGCAGATTTCATTGGTTTTTTTATACTTTAAGAAGGAACATCAAAAATGGCAACTGCAAAAAAAGCTCCGGCAAAGAAAGCTGCTAAAAAAGCGGCCCCCGCCAAAAAAGCACCTGCTAAAAAAGCAGCTCCCGCTAAAAAAGCACCTGCTAAAAAAGTAGTCGCGAAAAAAGCACCTGCTAAAAAAGTAGTTGCTAAAAAAGCGCCCGCAAAAAAAGCACCTGCTAAAAAGCGCACGCCCAACGCGGCATTCATGAAGCCTTTGACACCCAGCGCTGCATTGGCCGCCGTCATTGGCAACTCTCCATGCCCCCGCACTGAAGTTGTCAGCAAATTGTGGACCTACATCAAAAAACACAACCTGCAAGACAAAGTCAACAAGCGCAACATCAATGCCGACGACAAGCTCAAAGCTGTTTTCGGCAAGCCCCAAGTCACCATGTTTGAATTGGCTGGCTTGATCGGCAAGCACTTGTCATAATTTTTTGACCAGTCTCCCCCTCAAGCGATTGTGGGGGTTTTTTTTACCCAAAATTCAACAACGAGCAAGAAACTGCGGCTTTTTGCCTTAAAACACTCGAGCCACCCACTAGACAAGCGCGTGCAAATCAGTTTTGACTCGGGCAAGCACACCCGACCAGTCATCGAGCCGATCTTGCCGGTATATTTTCATTGAGTCGTACCAAGGACTGTCGGTCTTGACCAACTGCCAACGCCAACACGTGTCAAACCGATTGAGCAACCAAACAGGCTTGCCCAAGGCACCAGCCAAGTGAGCACAGGACGTGTCCACACTGATCAACAGATCCATTTGTTCAAGGAACGCTGCAGTGTCTGAAAAGTCTCCTACCTCATGCATGTGATCCACGATCTCAGGACCGCCCCAGTCTTGGCTTTTCAAGCTCAAAAGCTCCTGCGTAGACCCCTCCCCCTTTTGGAGGGAGAAAAACTCTATCAAGGGATGGGCCAAAGGTTTGAGGAGTTGAAGAGGTACATTTCTACGAAGATTGACCTCCCAACTCCAAGACTGTTCGGAGCGAAAACCCCCTGACCAAACCAGGCCAACCCTGAGTTTGTTTTTTGGACCCAGCTTGTCGCGCCAGCTTTGTGACTTTGAAGGGTTTGCCTTCAAATAACCCAGGCCAGCAGGAATGTGTTTGACAGTTTCTTTGAGCGCCAGAGGCAAACTCATCATAGAAACATGAAAGTCACTTTGGGGACCAGCTTGGTG
>Ga0209085_1000970_pt1 | contig 18918 bp, 34 predicted proteins | sample C_131016_EF_Meta_FD_187310 | JGI IMG/M metagenome (GOLD analysis project Ga0209085, IMG submission 187310) | Freshwater microbial communities from Lake Croche, Canada to study carbon cycling - C_131016_EF_MetaG (SPAdes) (version 2) | ecosystem: Environmental > Aquatic > Freshwater > Lake...
TACAGGCATGGACGCCGTTCGGGTTATCCGCATTTCGCTACAGGTACTTGGGGAGCGGGCCTTTTCCCTTCTCGCCATGCTGATGACTTTCTCGCTTTTTTGCTGGGCCATGGTAGAACCGAGTCACGAACGCCTGGCACTGGTCGCGTTTTTCGCTCTTGCCGTTTACATCCCCAGTTTGAAAGGCCAAAGGAAGTCCTATGCTGAAACCGACAACGACTAAGGCGGCTGGACAGGCCACCAAGTTTAAGCGCAGCGATACCGACAACCAGCAGGTTGCGCAGGCTGTGCGTCCGCAGTTGCCGCGGGACAAGAGCGCAAACGGGCGCCCTATCTTCAACTCTGGTGAACTGCCCAAGGGCGGTTATCAGAGCATGTGGGGCTTTGGCGCTGACCCCACGAACACCAAGGACAGCCCGACCACCAAGCCTGGCCGGAAGATTTACTAATGGCTAATAACATTGCCTTTCAAGAGATGGGTAAGACCACTCGCATCAACGTGAGCACCACGGCGAACACGGTGGCGGTGGTTGCTGACAGCCCATGCGGCCAGTTGCGCATTCACAACGGCACGGCCCAGGAAGTGTTTATTCGTTGCGGTACGGCCTCCACCTCTGATGCGGTGATCCCGGTGGCTGGCACGCCCGGCTACGGCATTGTGTTGCACAACAACGTGACCATCATCGTAACGGCGCCGCGTGTGCCAGGTAATGCCACCCCGCAGTTCTATGTATCTGCCATCACGGCCACCGGCACTGGCATTATCTATGTGACACCCGGCGAGGGTTTCTAGGATGGCCGGGGACAGCCTTAGCGTAGGCCGCGGGGAGAAGCTCTCAGCCAGCCGTGGGGCGGGTCTCACGGCCAAGGGCAGGGCTAAGTATAACAAGGCTACCGGCAGCCGTCTGCAGGCTCCTGCGCCGTCCCCCAAGAACAAGCGCGAGAAGGGCCGCAAGGCTTCATTTTGTGCCAGGATGGCGGGGGTAGTGAGGAAGTCTAAAGGGCCGGCTACGCGCGCCCGTGCATCATTGAGGAGATGGAAGTGCCGATGAGTGACGGTCTTTATGCGAACATTAATCGCAAGCGGAAACGTATTGCCCGCGGATCGGGCGAGCGTATGAGAAAGCCTGGCAGCAAGGGCGCTCCTACCGCCAAGGCTTTCCGTAAGAGCAAGCGCACCGCTCGCCGCTGAGGGGTGGGAATGAAAAACCCTCCCCCGCCACAAGAAAAATCGGTTTTCCGGCTTTAGTCTCAGTCTCCGGGGATCAGCCGGCCTTCAAACTCATATGTGCCGATGTGGGACAACACCGTCCAAGGCGCGACGTACACTTTGCCGCCGGCACGCCGCCAGGCTTGGCAGAAATGATAATCCTCGCTCAGCAGGCGCTCGCTCCACGGGCAGATGGAGACATCAAAATAAGCGTGGATCGGCTCGGGTTGCAGGATCCCGGAAAGGTCCAAAACGTCATTCATATAGATGGGCGTCAGAGGCTCTAGCACCTCAAACACGCGGCGCTTGATGAGCATACAGCCGGTGCCGGCGTTCAGCACCTCTAGGGGCTGGTTATTGGCTACCGTGGCGCTTGTGGCGCCGTCTAGCAGGTTCACAACAAAGCTGCCGGTGTAATACTTGAGTTGCTCGGTGGGCACGCCGCGGCGCACAGCGTCGGCCACGGAATGCCAGTTGATTTCTTTTTTGGGGTAGATGCCGGCGAGGATGTCCATATCCGCTTCCACCATCGCAATGATGTGCATCGGATCAAACTTGATGTCGGCATCAATGAACAGCAGGTGGGTGCAGTCTGTCTTTAGGAATGCCTTGGTGAGCGCGTTGCGGGCGCGCTGGATGAGGCTTTCGTTGAATTGCAGGGTAGATTGGAACTCCCAGCCGCGCATTTTGATGGCGTTGGCGAGTGACATCATGGATTGTTGATACCAGCCCATGCACATGCCTCCGTACATTGGGGTGGATACCATCAGTTTGACGTTTTCCATTAACTCCAATCCTCTCTGTCTTTGCAGCGCGCGCAGATGCGGTTGCGTTTAGGGGCATAGCTCTCAAATGCCTTCAAGCACTTTAGGCACTTCACGCTGGCTGCCGCGGCCTTTTCCTCTATGGCGCGGGCTATCGCTGGCTTGCGAATTGCCGGCTGCCTGGCGTTCTCGCCGGATTTGGACAGGCGGTCTACCTTGTCTTTAACGCTGACATAGGTGCGGTCTAGTTTCTGTGAAATTTCACGGAGGCTGCAGCCTTCTTGCAGCATGTCGAACAGGCGTTTGTGTTCCTCGGCGGTCCATAGGATGCCGCCCGGATACACGCCGCCTATGATTTCCGGCGACCACCGCACGCGCTTGACGGTCACGGCTTCGCCCCCGGCACTGCTGCGAGCGTGGCGGCATACGAGACACGATCCATTTCGCGCTGCTTCGGATCGTCCATGCGGGCTTGCAAAGCCTGTTGTATCCTCCAGTCTGGAAGTTCCATGTGGAGCTTTTCATTTGTGTGGCGCAACTGCGCCTCCCACGTTGCGCGGCGCATTTCTTCCGTCGGCTCTACTGGAACCACCGTCCACCCTGCCTTGCGGATTGCGGCAATGGCTGCGTCTGCTTTGGCAAAGCACCCCACGCACGACTTTTGGTAGTGGCAGATGATAATGCCGTCGCACAGCACCTCTTTTGCCAGCCGCTCCAGCAACTCAGCTTCGTCTTTTGCTGGCTCGCTCATTCGTTTGTTTCCTTTCCAAGCATTGGGATAAAATCGTCAAGGCGCAGGATGACAACGGCTTCGCGCCTGTCTCCCCTTGCCACCACAACCGGGATTTGGCCCGGCCTAGCGGCGCGTGTGCATTGGTCTAGCCAGTCATACACGGCGATGCTGGCCCGGCGCTTGCACTCGATCATGTACGCGCCGATGTCGATGTCTCCACCGCCATCGCGCGTCTGGTCTAGGTTGCGCGCAGCGTCTATGCCGGCGTCCTTCAGCGCGTTCACTACGTCCCGCTCAAAAGACGCGCCCTTGGTTCGCTGCGCCTTGCCCATTATCTATGCTCAGGACTGAATGGCACGTCGTCGTCAAACCGGGTCATACCGCCTGGCCGATACGTGTTCTCGCGCTCCTTCGCCTTATCAGGGTCGGGCTTCCAATCAGGATCAGGCTTCCAGCTATCAATGCTGAGGCTGACCATAGGCCCGAGGCGGCTGGTTTTCTGCCATCCCGCCAGTTTGACTTGTTCGCCGGCCTTATAATCCCGATCCAAAATCAGATTGCCCTTGTAGTCAGGGCCTTTCTCGCTTTTTTTCTCGGTGGAGAAAATAGCGCCTTTGCCGGGCTTACCGGCATATGTGCTGCTCATTCTGCGGGTTCCTCTTGGGTTTCAGGCTCCATCCAGCCCATGTTTGCCGTCTTGAAAGCACGCAGCTTTTCCAGCTTCTCATCCTCGGGGATGCGAGCGTTGGCTGCGATGCTGTCCACCACCTTGTAATAAGCCTGGCGGGCTTCCGCCTCGGTTTCAAAGCTGGCGTAAATCGTGCCGTCAGGCTTATAGAGATGAACGGCATAATCAGGCACCGGCTCAGGCTCTGGCATCACGTCCACCACCTTGGCGCCCTTGGCCGGCGCGAAATCCTGCACTTCCTCTGGCGTATACACACCAGCCACACACGCGGGAAACACGGTGCGAATGCCCTCGGAAATGCACCGAGCCCGCATCATGGCCCGCGGGTAGTTGCGCCAATTCTCCTTCTTCGTGAAGCCCAGCCGGTGGGCCATTTCCATGTTCCAAGTGATGGACACCTCACCGCCTTGCGGATGGCTGAACACGCCCGTAACCACCTCATCGGTGTAGCTGGTCCAGTTCACCTTGCCGCCAGAAGTCTGGAAGCGGGCCAGCATGGCGTCAGACTTGAGCGCGGGACGGCCCTGAATGACGTGATAATCCCGCATGGCGATGGCCGGGTGCATATCCTCGGCCTGGCACAGCAGCATGATAGCCATCGCTTCCGCTTGGCTTTTAAAGCCAAACATCTTCGAGTCGGCTGCCACCTGCGCCATCTTTTGGATGTCCGCCATTGGCACAATGTTACTCATCGCCAACAACCTCCCCGAGCGTGCGGTTGCACTTGACCAACTCGCCAGCCACGCCAGAGCGCAACACGAACAACAAGTTCTCCCGGTTGGTTTTGCCCATCTGCGGCAGTGAGTGCAGTTCGCGCTCGCTCATGCCCAGCACGTCTGCCCAAACCATCGCCGGATCGTGTGCCATCAGCACGGTTTTGACCCTTTTCGGAATGTCCGTGTCGGCCACTCTCCACTGCTTCCAATCCATAGTCATTCTGCTTTCTCCTTCAAAAGAAACCGGCGTGAACCGGGCTGTTCCACTACGAAACTCTCGTAGATGTCGGGATATGCGGACTTAAACAGGTCCGCACTGAAACGCTTGGAAGGCTTGGCTGACTTCCACGTTGCCAAGGTGCGACCGTCCAGCGTTTGCATCTCGCCGGCATCGCCCATGACGCGCTGGATAGCCGTTTGCAGTCGGTCCTCCTCCGCTTCAAAGGCTTTGATGCTGGCCTTGATGCCTGCCAGGCGCTTGGCGGCGTGCTCAAGCTCTAGCGAGGCTGTAGCGACCCCTTCCGTGCTGGCAGGGTAGGCCGCTTTGCACTGCGAGACGGTCTCAGGATCGGGGAGCGTGCCAGCCTCCACCATCGCCCATAGCTTCGCCATCTGCGCTATCTGCGCTTCCTTCTCATCCTCTGAGAAGTCCAGCCGGAAGGTGCGAAACCGCTGCCCGCCAAAGAGAATGCACAAATAGACCGTGCTGACCCCGAAACACGCGGCTTCATGGCAGCATTGCGCCCAATCGGAATTGGGAACGCGAACAGGCTCGCCAAACTCAGAATACTGGTGGATGTGCAGCGCGTTATAGTTTTTGCACTCCACCAGGAACGAATTGTCCTGCGCCATGTAGTCGCCATGGGATTTCAGCCACGGATACCGCGGATGGGTAGCCACGGCATCGCCCAGCGCCTTGAGTTGGCCCAGTTCCTCGCTGGCGAAGGCTGCGATAGTGCTCTCCATGCGAAGGCCCATCTGCACAACCTCGACTTCGCTTAGATCAGGGCGTTCGGCGCGGCCAATCTTCTCGGCCACCACCTCGAATGCCTTGCCAGACACGGCGCGGCGTGAATCGGTACTCCACCAGGCGCTGCGGCGCTCGTCTGCGCTAAAACCGCTCATATCACCACCTCGATAATCTTGCGGCTGCCCGCGAAATACTTGTTAATCGCCGTAGCCAAAGCCGGAAGCATCACGGTTGGGAGATAGATGGCATCGCGGATCAACTCCTGATCGTCGTTTTCCATCACAATCTGGATATGCGCGCTGTCGGCATCAATGTCTAAATACACGGTCCAGAAGTCATCGGAATCCGCATGTTTGCCGAAAAATACTTCTTCCATATCGCGCGTCCCTTTCCTTGTTGTGGCGCGACACCTAATTTATCGACGCTTTTGATGAGGTCAAGCAGGAAATCGCGATAGGCCAAAAAAAAGCCCCAGCGGTTAGGCCAGGGCTGAGTCTGATTTTGGGAAAGGACACAATGACATCGCTGCCGCCACCGTTATCGCCCGCGCAACCCCCTATTGCAAGCCCCAGCAAAACCACCTACGCATACAACGCGCACAATGCGCACAATGTGGAAAGGATATACGAATGCCGAGTTTAACCTTAGCTATTCGCGTGCCTAGCGAAGTTCTGGAACAGATTGACCTGATATGCGCGCGGACAGAGCACACGCGCTCGTATGTGGGCCGCAGGCTCGTTGAAGAGGGCCTGGCGGCTGAATTGTTCGGCAGTGCCGTGAAGCCAAAGCGGGCCGTCCAGAAGGCCCCCAAGCCCCCGGCAGCCACGCTTGAAATACCTTCCTGCATTCCCGTGGATGCCTGGTTGGAATGGGATGCGTATCGCAAGGCTAAGAGCGGCGCCGCTTGGACCCTGCACGCGAGAAAGCTGTCGGTCTCTCGCCTCATCACATATTGGGAGAATGGCGCCGATCCTGCGGCTGTCATCCGCCAGAGCATAGAGAATGGCTGGTCCGGCCTGTTCGCGCCCAAGGATATTGCCGTGGGCCACCGCGAAGACTTGGCGCGGCGCGTGCAGCCGATCGTTGAAGGTAGCGCGGAGGAGATTTTCTAATGTGGACCGTAGTTGGGTTTTTCGCGGTGGGCTGCCTCGGGGCGCTGATAGCCGGGCTTGTGATCGTGGCCGCGTCATGGCGCGAAATGATGGAGCAGTGGGACGATGAGTGACATTGTAGTTCGGCGCATGCCGCAGCTATCGCAGCCTCTCAGCCTAGCCGTAGCCGATGAGCAGCGGCGGGAAACTAACAGTGGCCCCGGAGAGTATAGCCCGCAGGCGCTGGCGCCCTCACTGGTGGCGGAGGCTGACAAGGCCGCGAAGCAGGCTAGGGCGGCTCTCAGCCCCGCCACAGGGCCGTTCATCCTATCCTGGGTGGCACCTATCCACGCGGGGTTCTCAAACCCTCCCAGCGCCCGCGAGAGTGCCGTATGGGCCACCGCGGTGGCGAAGGCATGCGCGCGAGTGCCGATGCAGGCTTTCACGGAAGACGCTTTGCTTGACCTGGCGCGCGCGAGCAAGTTTTGGCCGAGTGCATCCGAGGTGCTAGCGGTTGTGCAGCCAGAGGCTAACCGGCTGTTCAGCAAGGTGCTGGCAATGGAGCGGATCGCGCGGCGGAAGCCCCCAGAGCCTCCCAAAAAGGTTAGCTTCACTGACCTATCTCCAGAACAAAAGGCGATTGATGACGCTAAGACGCGCGAAATGGTGGACAGGATGAAAGCCGCCATCGCAGAGCGCGAGCACCGTATGCGGCCTGAACGCGCGGATCGGGCGGCGCCTGTTAGCCTCGGCGCTTTAATGGCGGGCTACCAGCGCGTGATCGACAGCGGCAGCAGCTATGCCGAGGCGGCGCGGGTGCGTTTGGCTAAATTGCAGCGCGATAGCTAGTTGGCACGGTTCTTGCATGGGGGCTTCCAGCGACGAGAAGCCCCCGGGATTTTAATCGGTCGGAGTTTAAAGCCCGCGTTCGTTATTATGGCGAGCCTGCGCCACCATCTGGCCGAAATCCGACATGTGTGGCTGAAACGTCTGCTGCCCGAACAAGATGTAATGATCCAGCATGTGCAGTATTTGGCCGCTGACTGTGCGAAACTCCCTTTCTGCCAGTTCGCGAATTGCTTGATCCATATTACCCGGCAGTTTGAAAGTTATGCTGGGATGGTCTGCCGTTTTCGGACGGCCGCGGCCCCGCTTTTCGGTCATCAAAATGCCCCTTTCATGTTTGTGGCGCGCTTTAAATGCAGACACGCTAACCAATGGTCAAGCGGACGGGTTGTTAAAAAGCCCATTTTTTTGCATTCCCACGCTTGGCACGCTTCTTGCAATATGATATAAAACGTCATCACGTCCTAGACGTCACCACGACCTACGTCGTGCTTACAATCGCCATGGTTACAACCCACGACACTTGATAAACCCCCCCATAATCAGCCCTAACGGGCTAATATATAGGGGGGTGCAGGGGGGGGGAATGGCGCGCGAAACCGGCAAGCGCAGGCCCGTAAGCTATTGCAAACGCTCAGGAAATGGCGCGCTCACTCCGCAAGCATTGCGCGCGTTGTAAGCATTGTGCGCCTTATCTGCAATGCAGACACTAGCCAATCAGCAGCGCGCGGGCTTTGTCATAGCGGGCTTTCACGTCATCCAGCCCTACAGCGCCGCCATTGACCGCCTTGCGCAGTTTAGGCAGGTCGCCGCTGTCGGCAACAAAATTGAGGCCCATGCGGGACCACCAAACGCAGGCGCTCTCAGCAGCCCCCGCCGGGGTTCCAATGCTATCCACCCACGCATCGGTTAATTCCCGCCCCAGCACGTTAGCCACGCGCGCGTATGACCAGCGGCCCGTAAGCTGGATTAGCCCCCGGCCTCGGTAGTTCCAGCCATCGCCCGGCAGCTTGTTGCCTAGGTTCTTGCGCCCCCAGTCTCCACCGTAAACCTCGTTAGCAATCGCGCGTTCGTCAGCCGGATGGCCTGGCCGCCTACAGGCATCAAGCGCCCGCGTGGTGGCGCGGGATCCGAACACCGCCGCGAGCCTGTCAGGCGAATAGTCCAGGCTCTCAATCAAGCGCCGCCCGCCCTGTGTCTCATGCCCGAAATTGGCTAGGGCCATGGCCGCACGGATAGGTTTCGCGGTCATACCGGCGCGCGCCATGTGTTCCTCGAGGATGGGCGCCCACATGGCTGGCGCAGTCCAACCTAGGCCGGTGAGTAGTTTCTCGTCGATCATGGTTCCACCATAAATAGATAGCGGCCAGCACTGACAGCATTGCCAGGCCAGCCGCGGTTGCAATGAGTTTATGCGCGGGCAGTATCATGCGCGCATCATAGCACCACCACCAAGAAACAGGTTCCCGCCAGCAGAACAAGGAATGCCAGGCCCTCGGCAAGGGTTTTGAGTGTGTTCATTGTGCGGTCCCTTTCGCTTTAGCCAATAGTTCCCGCGCGGTTTCAAGCATGCCATGCCCGGCTTCCACCGCGCTAGGTGCGCCATGATGCACCGCAAAGCCTAGCAGCCTTTCGCACATGTCAAGCAACTCTGGCGCGGCGGCTATTAGGCAAGCATTGGCGCGAGCAGTCTGTGCGCCCAAATGCCACCCGGCCCCGCCCACTGTAGCAATCGGCACTTGAGGCGATACATTGATGGACAATGCGCCCGTGTAGGTTTCCATAATGGCCCAAGGGCCGAGGGTATGCGTCATTGTGCGGCCTCCATCTCGGAAAGAATTTCTTGCACATAATTCATATGCCATTTCGCCATCTCGCGCGGGTTGCCGTAGCCTGGCCTATCCTCGTCAGGCATATGGCCCATGGCAATGCAGACGAAATTCGCCATGGTGGATAGAGCATTGAGCAATTGCTCCTCCCTCGCAGCCATGGCCGCGCTTTCCATCTGCGCCGCATGGGCGATGTGTTCAGCTTCCGTCATTGTCAGGCCCCCTTCGCTTGGAGTTTCCGCCACTGCACTACACCGCGCGCTTCATAGCCTTGCACCTTGCACTTGGCGCAATAGCCCATTTGGAAGCCGCTAGGGCTTGTGCCAATCCACACGGCGGGCTTGCTGCACTCGTGCCCATAGGTGCCAGGCTCGGCGTTGTGGCAAAGCCCGTCGGTTGCATAAAGTGTCATTGTCTTTCCCTCATTATCGACCACCACCATGGCAATCGGGGAAGATGCACGCCACACCGGAGCATGGCGCCATCTTGCCGGATTGTCAGGCCGCTATCGCCAAAGGTTGCGACGCTTGCAAGCCGTGGAGATAATCGGCAGCGCGTTGCGCTTGGCTAGCAGCTGAGAAAATCAAGCGCTTGTCATTCTTCAGCACCGCCAGCCAGGAAGCGATATAGGCCGCATGATCGTCGCGCGTATCTGGCGTTATGCCTAGATCGGCACAAAGAAACGCAGCGCCCAACTCGGCCACCAACTCTTCGCGCGCATAGCCTTCATCACCCCATTTCACGCGGCCCATATCGCGCGCCAAGCGCTTGCCATGCTTAGTCCAATGAACCAACTCATGCGCCAGGGTAGAAGCATAACTCTCCGGATCCCGGAAGGTTTCAAAGGCTGGCATCTGCACATAATCCGGCCCCTCAGCATAAAACGCGCGGTTGCCACCATGCCTAATCTCCGCGCCGGTTGCAGCGTAGAACCGATCAGCGGCTTCTATGCGCTGCAATGGCGACAGAACGGGGCCGTCAACCAAAGCCGTGAAACGCGCCGGCAGCCCCTCGCATTGTTCAGCATTGAAGACGGTATAGCCTTTAAGAAACGGGATAGCCTTCTCGGTTTCGTCCCCTTTGGCATCCGTGCCGGTTTTGATTATTTTGCTGGCGTAAACTACCAATTCTCCGCACTCACCCTTCTTTACATTCCCGCCCAATTCCTGGGCTTGCTTGTACGTAAGCCAGGTAGGGCAGGAATAGCCTTTCATGGTAGCAGCGGACCAAAGCATCAGCACGTTGATACCCTGATAGGCCACGCCATTGCCACGCAGCGGCCGGTTAATCCGCCCCGCGGCATTCTCGGCATTCCATGGCCGCATCCACGGCTTAACGCCACGCTCTAGGTCCGCAACAATCTTGTCAGTGACACGAGCGTAGATGTCAGGCTTGGCAGTATCTGTCTTAGGCATTGTGCGCCTTTCCTTTCGTTGTCGATGCCACCGTGGCAATCGGGCAAAGCGCAGGCTGCACAAGCAACCCCGCCTTGCCGGATAGCCCCTAGGCCGCTTCCGCCGTCTCAACCGGCGGGTTCCACGCTGTCCACACCGGCCTAAACACCTTGTCGATGCCATGGCGCGTAGGCATCAGCACGCCAAACCCGGGGACGTCTTCGCCAAACCCAACCCACGCCGGATCATCGCCGTTAGGAATGATGCCGCACTTAGCGCCATACACCGCGCCGACTTTGCCAAAATCAGACACGTAAGCCGGATCAAAATGCGCCCATGCGCCAATGCCAGAGTGCTTAGGCAGCACGCGGCGCCAGGTTGGGAAACTGCCTTCGATCGGCTTGAACACGAAAGCGTCGCCGCAATAGTCGATGCGCCATTCATCGCCGAACTGCGTCAATGTGCCATGCGTGATCCGCTTGTGCAGCTTGATCCGCTTGACGGTATCGGCTGGCACAATGATCTCCCGCGCGCCAGGTGCATCATAGCCATTCATAACGCCAGCCCATTCAGTTGCCGCTATGGCAATGAGCCGGTGCCCATCGGTGGCGATTGCCAGCACGCCAGCATCACTAATCTCAAGGCATACGCCATTCAGATAGTAGCGCGTTTGCTCAGTGCTCATGGCGAAAGCGCATGCCTTCAAAGCGCGAATATCAATATCCATTGTTGCTTTTCCTATCCCAAATCAGCTGCATCATTGCCGCTGCCAAATCCGCCCCATTGAAGCGGATTAGGTAGCGGGGGGGGCGAACCCCCCTGCCGGATTGTCAGTCGGCATGCTGCCAATTGCGTGATCCGATCATGCGCAACGCGACAATCTCTCCGCGCTGATAGATCACAATGGTATGGTCGATAAAACCATCACCAAAACGATCGGTAGCAGCGCGTTTGGCCGCCGCCAGGTTGCCGTGGATTGTGATGCAAGGCGCAGCAGCAAGTGAGTGATGCTTGATTGTGGCGATATAGGTCATTGTCTCAGCCCCCCTCAGTAACCGGTCATGTAGACGCGGTATGATGCGCCATGACTGACAACATGGAACGCGATACCTTGGCGAACGAGCTCCGCACAAAACTGCGCCAGCTCTGCGATGTCAGTGAAATCAGCGTATGGGCTGCTATGAGACATTGTATTGTTCCCTTTCCGGCTTGATTGCCTGTTCGCTAGGTATACGTCCGATACGTCAGTGTCCAGCAGGTATTTCGTTAAAGATTTTTAATCTTCTAGATACCCATCATGGCACGCATCTTGCATCACGCGCGCGCACGTTCCTTATTACGTCTATGTCGATATATCGTCTCTGGCGTCTCCAGCGTCCCCACGTCACCACGTCCTCATCGAGCTCGCGTCCCTATCGTCTCCATCATCCCACCACATCCCCATCAACCTGGCAGTTAGGTCAGCACCTATGTCATATGTCGTACTACAGACCACGCAATGGCAATCTGATAGGCAACGGCGTCTCCCATATCCCGCGCACACGCGATTCTGAGCGTGCTACAGGCCCCTCTGGCATATGGGGCGCTAGGGTGGTAGCGGAGAGCGCTAGACCAGGCTGTACGCCCGTCTGTGTGGCTTATATGGACAGTGGGCCTGACCTATTGCAGCGATACAGCACCCGCACACCGGCGCCAGCGCGCGCCCGTGGCCGCCCGTGGGCCCGTGGGGGGCTAGAGAGCGTGCCCCTTTCCTTGTTCCCCCCAAGAAAAATATGGTTTCTGGGTTCTGGTTATATATATACGTTATAACGTAGTTGTCAGAATGAGGGTTTGGTTATGGATACTGTGGTGATGAACAAGGTGCTGGATATGTATGCGTCTGGTTCACTCGTGCGCGTCATCTGCAACCGGCACAATGTAAGCGTTAGTGGTGTGATGCGTGTGTTGAGGCGTGCTAGGGCTGAGGGTGATGTGCGTGTTTTGAAGCGTAGGCGTTTGCAGGGTGGTGAGCGTGGTCGGATGATTGGTGGGATGTTGGGTGTTGAGGGTGGAGTGACTGCTGCTGAGATTGCGGAGTTGTTGTGGGGTGATGATTTGCCGAGCACCTGGCGTAGTGTGGTGATTATCGAGATGAGCAAGTTGAGGAAGTCTGGGGTGGTTGTTAAGTGCCTCAAGGGGCGTTATGTATTGGCATAAAGTTTAGGGGCTAACGTAGTGAAGTTTGACCTCCAAAAGTTTTATCAGTTTTGCTCTCAGTTGCAGATTGAGACGAAGGAGAAGGGCTTGCAGCGGCTGGACAAGCTGTTGGGCACGCAGACCTATGTGATGAATGAGATAGCGCGTGGGCTGGAGGAGGACATTCACTTTTTCACCATCCTCAAGGGCCGGCAGCTTGGCGTGACGACGATCAGCCTGGCGCTGGATTTGTATTGGGTGTTCACGCATCCGGGTTTGGGCGCCACGCTGGTGACGGACACCGAGGAAAACCGGGAGATGTTTCGGTCCACCTTGGGCATGTATTTTGAGCATTTGCCGCGGCAGTTCAAAATCCCGATGGAGGGGCATAACCGCAACCAGTTGGTGCTGAAAAACCGCAGCAGGTTGTTTTACCAGGTGGCTGGCTTGCGAGCTAAGGGCAGTCTGGGGCGCGGTAAGGCTATTACCTATTTGCATGGCACGGAGACGAGTTCATGGGGCGATGAAGAGGGTTTGGCGTCCTTGCTGGCTTCGTTGGCTGAGACCAACCCGGACCGGCTGTACATGTTTGAGAGCACAGCGCGCGGCTTCAACCTGTTTCATGATATGTATGTCACGGCCAAAAAGGCTCGCACGCAGAGGGCCATTTTTTGCGGCTGGTGGCGAAACGAGTTTTACACCGCAGACCCAGAGACGGCGGTATATAAAACATATTGGGATGGACGATTGACCCCGGAAGAGAAGGAGTGGGTCAGGGACATCAAGAAGCTGTATCAGTTTGAGATCAACAGCCGGCAGATGGCATGGTGGCGGTGGAAGCTGGCTGAGGGCATTAAGGACGATGCGCTAATGTATCAGGAGTTCCCGCCGACTGAGGACTATGCGTTCATCATGTCTGGCACTTCGTTCTTCAGCACCTCGCGTTGTACGGATGCTGCGAAGGCTGCCAAGGCCATCAAGCCGGATTACTATCGCTATGTGATGGGGCAGTTGTTTCAAGACACTGAGGTGATGAAGTCTCAGGAGCGTCTGGCAACGCTGAGCATTTGGGAGGAGCCTGTAGACAATGGCTATTATGTTATTGGTGCCGATCCTGCTTATGGCAGCAGCGATTGGGCTGACCGCTTTTGCATACAGGTGTTTCGCTGCTACTCGGATGGTTTGGAGCAAGTGGCGGAATTTGCCACCAGTGAGTTGAACACCTACCAGTTTGCGTGGGTGATTAGCCATTTGGGTGGTGCGTACAAGAACAGCATTCTTAATTTGGAAGTGAATGGTCCCGGCCAGGCCGTCATCAATGAGTTGCGGAATTTAAAGCGTCAGGCGGTTGCCATGGGCGGCAAGGACGGCACCAGCCTGATGAACGTGCTAGGCCACATGCAGAATTACATCTGGCGCAAGAACGATACGCTGGGCGGCCTGTCCAACAGTATTGGTTGGGTCACTACATCTGCAAGCAAAGAGCGGATGCTTAATTACTTGAAGGATTACTTCGAGCGCGGGATGCTCATCGTAAAATCCATGGATACGCTGGATGAGATGAAGACGGTCACGCGGCAGGACGGCACGATTGCGGCTGCTGGGCGTGGCAAGGACGATCGTGTGATTGCCAGTGCGTTGGCGGCGGCGGCGTATGCTGAGCAGTTGCAGCCGCGGTTGATAGCCATGGGCCTGACTAAGCTGCGCAACCGTGCGCTGGATGAGTTGGACGCTGAGGAACGTGGCCGGGAGCGGACGGTGGTGAGCAAGTACCTCAAGAACATTGGGCTGGGTATGTGATGTTTGCGATCAGGCCAAAGAGGGAGTTGCTGGATTGGTTTGGCCGGTTTTGGGCTGACACTGAGCGCGGAATCAGTATGCCGCTGCTGGTGGAGTTTACTGGCGTAAGCCAGAAGACGTTTGAGGAAGTGGTGAAGCGCCGCAACCGTCCCATGCAGGATTGGGTGCAATCGGCGCTGAGCAAGTTTGCGCATGAGTGGGAGGCGGGCATGATCGAGGTATATCAGCGCCCCAACCGCACAAAGGCCATCAGGTATAGGCGGGAGCCTAAGTTGGACATGCGGCCAAGCGTTGGGCTGCAAGTTGTGGACGGGCAAATCCGTCTGAATGTGGGATTGAAAAACCGGGCGAACTATATGGCGCCCACGTTGAAGGAACAGTTGAAATGATTAAGCGCCACTACAAGTGCCCTAAGCATGGGTTCTTTGAGTCATGGGAGGCTGTCTGCACGCATGGTTGCTTGGACGGCATCAAGGTGGCTTTCCTAAAAGCGCCGGCGTACTTGTCTGACAAGACCAAGCGCAACGATGCCAATCTGAAAGGCCTGGCGCAGGAGTTTGGCATGACCAACCTCAAGAGCACCCGCGAGGGCGAGCATCAGGACGGCTACCTGACCCGCAACAACGCGCCGGTAGTGGAGCAGCCCCCCGAGCCTCCCCGCGGCTCTGGCGTGATCTGGGGCGGCGGCGCAGGGCACAGTATGCAGTCGGTTATGGGCGGCGCTATCAAGTCGGTGCGCGGCGAGAGCGTGGGCTTCAATCCAAGGGACGCTGGTGAATTGCGTGGACCGCGGACGGCAAGTTATGTAGGAGACCATGAGCAACTTACAATTAAGAGGGACTGATGCCTGCACGCGTTGAGATCACCGACGCCTACTTGCAAAGCAAAATACTGCCCGAACCAATGTCAGGGTGCTGGCTGTGGGATGGTGCCTTTTTTGCCAACGGTTACGGTCAGGTAAGTACAAAGCAGAAAAGCCGACTGGCCCATAGGGTTGTGTATAAGTTTTACGTTTGCGACCCGGGCGAGAAATGCGTATTGCACAAGTGCGACAACCGAAGTTGCGTTAACCCTGACCACCTGTGGTTGGGGACTAAAAAAGACAATAACAGTGATCGATCTCAAAAAGGCCGTAACGCAAAAGGCATGGCGCATGGACTAGCCAAATTGTCAGACCAGCAAGTCGCCTATATCCGAGATAGCGATTTGAAAACCATTGTGCTGGCTAATATGTTTGGCTGCACTCGGAGTTACATCAACCGGGTCAAGAAAGGTTCGAGGCGGTGATAATTCCCAAAGACCCGATTGAGCGCGAAACTCTGTATCTTGATTTGATCCAGAAGTGCATGGTGTCTCGGGAGGAGCGCAAGGCCGACTACAGCAGCCTGCGCTCTTGGTATTTGTTTGGTGCTGGCCCGGAGGAAAGCCCGGCGCACTACAACAAGATTTACCCGCACATTGACCAAGTGACGGCGTTCTTGTTTAGCGCGGACACCACGCGCTTCAGCATCAACCTTGGCGCGTCGGTGCCAGAGAACGAGCACACCAAGGTTCCGGTGCTGACTGCGGCGCTGAACGACAAGTGGCAAGATTCCAACGGCGACCAAGTGTTTGCCATGGCGATGACGTGGGCGCTTTGTTATGCCTGCACCTTCATCAAGCTCGTTGTGCGCAATGGGTCGATCCATCCCTACATGGTGGAGCCTGGCAGCGTTGGCGTGCTGCGCGAGGATACGCCATACACCGACCGCCAAGAGGCAATGGTTCAGACCTACTACATCACCAAGTCTGACCTCGCGCGGCGGCTGTACGGGCATCCCAAGCGCAAGTCGATCATGGACCGTATTAGCGCGGCGCAGCATCAGGTAAGCCATGTGCCCGAGGGCCTTGACCGCATTGTGATGAGCCAGACCAACCCGACCATCTACGGTACGGTCAACCTGGATTTGTACGGCTACAACCGCATGAAGGCTCAGGTGGCCGAGGATACGGTTGAAATGCGGGAGTTGTATCTCTGGAACGATGAGATCGACGACTATCAGGTGGTCACGATTGCCGAGCCTGACGTGATTATCTACGACCGCCCCGGCGAGCAACTGTTTATGAAGGGCGAACTGCCGTTTATCCAGATCACGCCCAACCCGCAGTATGACTACTACTGGGGGCAATCTGAGGTGCAGAAGCTGATTTTCCTTCAGCAGATGCGCAACAAACGCATGACTGAGATTCTAGACCTGTTGAGCAAGCAGGTGAACCCGCCCACGGCGTTGATGGGTTTTACCGGCATTCTGGACGAGAAGAACTTTGCGCTAAACCGCGCTGGTGGCTTGCTGTCCAACGACATGGCGCAGGGCAAGGTGGAGCGGCTGGCGCCTGAAATGCCGGCTGACTTGTTCCGCGAGATTGACGCCATTGACGCAATGTTCAGTGAGGCGTCGGGCATTTCCTCAGTGTTGTCTGGCCGCGGTGAGTCTGGGGTTAGGTCACAGGGGCATGCCTCTCAGTTGGCGCGGCTGGGATCGTCGCGCATCAAGAAGCGGGCGCTGGTGATTGAAGACGCGCTGGAAAAGATGGCAACGCTGTATCTCAAGTTGATGCAGCAATATGACCGCACGCACTTCCCTGATGTGCATGGCAATAAGTTTATCGCAGAGCAATTCACCAAGGACTTTATGGTGAAGGTTGACGCGCACTCCAACAGCCCGATTTTCATGGAGGATATGCGGCAGTTGTCGTTCAACTTGTTCAAGGCGGGGGCTATCGACAAAGAGTCCTTGATTGATTTGCTTGACCCGCCTATGAAGCAATTGTTGAAGGACAAGTTGAAGAAGCAGGCCGCTCAACAGAAGGCTAACCCACCTCCCGAGGGAAAGCCGCCAGGCAAGCAGGGTAAGTGATGGCACAGGATTTTAAGATCAAATCCGACCAGCCCAGAGCGCAAGCCAAAGATGTTGCGCGCGGTAATCCTTCGCCTTCCATCGAATACAGGGTATCTTCCATACGCACCCTAGGTAACAGGGCAGCGCCACGCGCTAATGCGCGTTCGGAAAGGAGGTGATACCATGTACAAGTCCGTCAAGCGCGGTAGCCGCAAGGGCCGCTAATGCCGGTTGTTCAACTCTAGCAATGAAAGGAGGTCTCCCATGCGTCGCAAGGGTCGTAAGGCTCGCCGGTAACTAACGCGCTGCCTTGAGCAGCCGTTAATCCGCGACTTCCGAGCGGGACCGGAAGATAAAAATAGTCCCGCTTGACTTTTGCTTTCTGCTGGTGTTACGCCGCAATTGTTATTTTGGAGCATCAAGTGTCCGAAAGCGTTATGAGGCTGCTGCAAAACCAGCGCCCGAAAGAAGCACCGGAACTTACTGCGCCCGCGCCGGGCGAAGGGGCTTCGTCTGCCCCGCCGATGGCGTCACCTATGAGCACGCCGGAACCTAAGATGGGTTCACGCGAAGCCGCGTTGATTAACGTGGGCATGGCAATGGATTTGATTGAGCAGTCCCTTCCGGCAATTGGAAGCGAGACTGGCGAAGGCCAGAAGCTGGTGGCGGCGCTGCGCTCGCTCACGGGCGCGATGGGTCCGCGCCGGCAGAAGGTTGGCGAACTTCAGAACGCCGAGATTCTTCAGTTGTTGCAGAACCTACCGCAAGCCGGTGGTGCAACGCCTGAAATGAAGGCTATGGCCGGTATGCCTGCAATTCCGGGTATGGCTGGTGCGGGCGGGCCTCCGGGTATGCCGCCGCCGCCTCCGGGTGGTCCTTCGATGCCGCCGCCTGGCGGAATGCCGATGCCGGGTGGTATGCCGCCTGGTGCTCCCCCAATGCCGGGCGCGGGTGGTCCGCCTCCGGGTATGCCCCGATAGGAGTTTGAGATGGACCTTTTTAAGCCACGCGGGGCTTCTAATCCCCGCCGCCCCACCGACAACAACCAGCAGAACGGTCAAGTCATCAACACCCCGCGTTATGCGGAGTTTGGTGGCCTGAAGAACGCGACCGCTACCGGTTCCAAGAACCGCATGGCGATTAAGCCACCCGGCGACGGTAAAAAGGTTATCTAGTTATGGCATCTCTTGAAGACTTGAGCTTTGAAACGCGCGATGAACTGGCTCGTTTGGCGCGCACGCTGGCTGAGAACCCGGACACTCGCAAGGATTTCTTGCGTCTGACCAAGAAAGCTCAGCCGGGCTTGAACATCCCTGAATTGGAGATTGAGGAGTCGGTGGCGCGTTCCACCTCGGCTTCTGAGGCTCGCATTCAGATGCTGGAAGCCAAGCTGCAAGAGAAAGACGCGCTTGCTGAACTTGACCGTCGTCGGCAGTCGCTGATGAAGCAGGGCAAGATTCGCAGTGAAGACGAAATCCAGGAAGTGGAGAAGGTGATGCTTGAGAAGGGCATTACCAACCACGAAACGGCGGCGGATTACCACCGCTGGATGAAAGAAGCGGCGGCGCCTACGGCTTCGTCCTTCAACATGAATGTGCTGGACGGCAAAGCGCGCGATACTCTCCAAGCGTATTGGAAGAATCCGCAACGTGCAGCGCGTGACGAGGCGTTTAAGGCTCTTGCGGAAATGCGCAATCCGCGCCGTCCCATCGGTCTCTGATGCGGTATCAACAATAGTTAGGAGAAAGTCATGCCAATTGGTGGTGGTATTCTCCCCGCATCGGGGAGCACGCAGTACACAGAACTGACCTACCTTACTCGTA
>Ga0209085_1000971_pt1 | contig 18884 bp, 15 predicted proteins | sample C_131016_EF_Meta_FD_187310 | JGI IMG/M metagenome (GOLD analysis project Ga0209085, IMG submission 187310) | Freshwater microbial communities from Lake Croche, Canada to study carbon cycling - C_131016_EF_MetaG (SPAdes) (version 2) | ecosystem: Environmental > Aquatic > Freshwater > Lake...
CGGATGACTGTGGGCGAAGCATTTGTTTATCCCACATCCCGACTTGCAAATTATGTTCGCCCAGATGAACTACATCAGATTTTCAATTTCGATTTCTTGTTAATTGATTGGGATGCGGAGAAGATCAAAGAAGCGGCTTCGCGAGTAATGCGAGAACTTGCAACGGTTGGTGCACCGCCTACCTGGGCACTGAACAATCATGATTCACCGCGACTCGTTTCACGACTAGGCTCGGCAAGTAAGGCGCGGGCGCTAGCACTTATCGCCGCCGCTCTTCCCGGATCTCTCTATATCTACCAAGGCGAGGAGTTGGGTCTGCCCGATGGGGAGATACCTCTTTCGGCACGTAAGGACCCAATTGCGATTCGCTCCCAGGGGTCAGATCTAGGCCGTGATGGCTGTCGCGTGCCGCTTCCTTGGAGTGCTCTCGAAAAGAATTTCGGATTCACCACCGGAACTCCCTGGCTTCCGCAGATGGGTTCCTACGTCGAATATGCGATTGAAAGCGAAGTGCATGACTCAAAGAGCTCCTTAAATTTCTATAAGAAGACACTCCACCTGCGAAAGATTCATCCTGCCCTAGGTGGTGAGGGATCGGTGACGCTCCTAGAAAGCCAATCAGGTGTACTTGCCTTCACTCGTGAACCTGGTTTGGTAGTTGTCGCAAATACCTCAGAGAATAAAATATTTATGAAGATTCAAGCGTCATCAATTCTTCATGTATCAAACGCTGGGGTGAGTCTCGCGGCAGAAGTATTGGAACTTCCGCCGAATACGACAGCCTGGCTACAACGCTAAACCCTATTTAACGGATCCAGAAAGCAATCCGCGGACAAAGAACCGCTGTAATGAAAAGAAGACAGCCAACGGAATTGCAATCGAAATAAACGCCCCTGCGGTCAGTAATTGCCAGCCAGAGCCATATTGACCAACCAATGATGCAAGCTTGGAATTGATTGGAGCAATTTCTTCAGTTCCAGATGCAAAAGTGAGAGCAACCAAGAGATCGTTCCACACCCAAAGGAATTGGAAGATTGCAAATGCGGCGATTGCTGGGACAGATAATGGAAGGACGATCTGACGAAATACTTTGAAGTGGTTGGCTCCATCAACATACGCAGCCTCCATAATGTCTCTTGGTAGCGAGGCGATGAAGTTGTGGAGTAAGTAGATGGCGAGAGGAAGAGCAAACATGGTGTGCGGAAGCCAGATACCTGCGAAATGTCCGGCGATACCCAGTTTTGGAATCAAGGTGAAATGGCCAATATGAGCACCACCGGTGAATAGTTGAAGTAACGGGATCAAAGACATCTGCAACGGGATGATCTGGAGGGCGAAGATGAAGAAAAATACAAAATCGCTTCCCTTAAATTTTACCCAGGCTAAAGAGTAAGCAGCCATCGTTGCAACAATGATTGGGATGATCACCGAAGGGATAGTAATGACAATAGAGTTCACCACGTAAGGCAGAACGCCGTCACCAATGGAGAGTTGGGTAGAACTTCCAAAAATTACGGCGTGATAATTGGCCAAGGTGAAATGTGGATGTAAAAAAACAGTCCACCAACCAGTGGCATAAATATCTTCCTTTGATCGGAAGGACGAGACGAATAATCCAAAAGTCGGGATGGTCCAGAGAATAGTAATTGTCCAAACAACGATCGCCGCAATCTTTGATGAGAATAGCTTCCGTCCAGGGTTGTGAACTGCGGGTTTGCTCATCGTTCAGACCTTTCTAGGCGTAGATTTCGCATGTTAAATATGAGAACCGGAACGACTAACAAGAAGAGCACAATTGCAAGCGCAGCACCCTTACCTTGATTAAATTGCACGAAGATCTGCGAGTACATTTCATTAGCAATAACGTTTGTACCAAAGTTGCCACCCGTCATTGTTCGGACGACGTCAAATATTTTAAGCGCGCCCACGACCTGCGTGGCAAGAACGACAATAAACGTTGAGCGGACCGATGGGAAAGTGATGAAGCGAAAGAGGCGAAAACCAGAAGCGCCATCGAGAGCTGAGGCCTCAACGATATCGGCAGGGACAGCCTTAATTGCTGCAGAAAGAATTACCATGGCAAAACCGGTCTGGACCCAGATAAAGATGACCATCAATAAAAAGGTATTTAGCGGCTTCTCGAGTAACCAATTTTGAGGATGGCCGCCAACAGTCTTAACGACCGCGCTCAGAAGTCCCACCTGTGGTTTAAAACCATTGCTGTAGTTATAGACAAACCGCCAAATAATTGAGGCACCGACAAAAGAGATAGCCATCGGCATAAAAATCAGTGACTTTGGAACAGATTCACGTTTCATTCGATCCATAAAGATTGCGAGTGTCAGACCTAATAAGGTTGTAAATATCGGCACAAAAAGCATCCAAAGAAATGTGTTGAAGAGGACTTTTCGCATGTCAGGATCTGTGAAAATCCAATCGTAGTTGGAGAGCCCAACCCATTTTATGGAATCCTCACCCTTGAAACTAAAGATGATTGTTTGAAAAGCTGGAACTATAAGTCCCAACATGAGCAGAACGACCGCTGGACCTAGGAAGACGACATTTGCTATCGGTTTTACTTTCCGCCCGTTAGCACGACCGGCTATCCAAAAAATTACCGACATAATTGCCAGAAAGCCAAATACCGCAATGAGCACTTGTGCGAACTTGGGACCAGACGTGCTGAGAATTGTGCTCACTTTTCGCCCTTCGTGTGACCAATGCAATCAAAAAATCACAAAATAGAAATATATAGCTAGATATAGAAGCTAATTCTAAATGAAGAACGGGGTCCGATCTACATCGGACCCCGTTCCGTACTAACTACTACTCAGCGTAATTACGCCTTTGGCCAAGCAGCATCGATGGCAGCTGCAACAGCCTTGATTGACTTTCCTTCGCCGAACCACGCTGTGAACTCGGTCCACATCTTTCCGGCACCAATAGCTGCAGGCATTGCATCTGAGGCGTCGAATACGAATGTTGACTTTGGATCAGCTAGGTATTTAGCAGAGAGACGATCGATTGGATCCTTGTAAGCAGCTAGTGGAACACCGCTGTTCGCAGATACCCAGTGATCGAGGTTAACGCGAGAAGTTGCATAGGTAGCAGAGCTTAGGTAAGCCTGAACTGCTTGAACTTCTGGACGTGAAGAGAATGCAGTGGTGAACTCACCGCCACCTTCTACTGGTGTTGTTACAGCTGGGTTGATTCCTGGGAGGTAGAAAGCGAAAACGTCTCCGGTTGGTGAAACGTTTGTACCTGCTGGGAACTGGCTACCGTAGAAAGAAGCCTGCTGAAGCATGTTGCAGTCACCTGTTGGGATTCCTTGACCAGCGTCTTGGAATGAAGTGGAAGCAATGGCCTTAACATCGCCAACATATGCAGGGTTTTGCATGAAGCTAGCGACCTTTTTCATGGCAGCAATGATCTTTGGATCAGAGAACTTGATCTTATGTGAGATCCAGTCGTTGTATGTCTGTTGTCCATACATGCGGACGACAACTTCTTCTAGCCAGTCTGTTGCAGGCCAACCAGTTGCTCCGCCAGATCCGATACCACCGCAGAAAGCGATCTGCTGGTTAGCAGCCATCTTGTCTGCAAGTGCCATCATCTCATCCCATGTTTTAGGGACTTTATAGCCATTTGTCTTGAATTGCTTTGGTGAGTACCAAACGAGGGACTTCATGTTCGAACCAAGTGGTGCAGCGTAGAACGTTCCGCCGACCGATCCAAGACCCTTCCATGATGAGCTGTAATACTTGGTGACGTTTGCGACGACGCCAGCTGGTGCAGGCTTTACTTTGCCGGTCTTAACCATTGCAGCAAGAAGTCCTGGTTGTGGAATCAGTGCGAGGTCAGGAGCGTTACCACCCTTGACGCGGACTGGAAGAAGAGCTTCAAATTGGTTTGAGCCTTCGATTTTAATTTTGACGCCGGTGCACGCAGTGAAGTCAGCCCAAGCAGCCTTCATGGTTCCGAGCTCTGGATCAAGAATTGATGTGAAAATTGTGACGGTCTTTCCTTTGATGCCACTGTAACCTGCAAATGGATCGCAGTTGTATGCAGCATGAGCTGATCCAACGCCTACGATCATCGAGGTTAACAATGCAACAGCTGCGACGCCCGCTGAAGCGATGCGTCCCTTTTTGTTAATTGTCATTTTTGCCCTTCCGGCGGCCGCCCAGAAACCCCTTGGTTCCTGATACCGGCTGAGGTGTCATTGTCCGATATCGAGCGTTAACGGTGCAAGGTAGATCAGAGAAATTTAATTACGATTTCATAACGATTTACGGATGCATAGCCGTCTTCATAACTGAGGGCTCAACCTATGTTGGCACCATTTTGAGCGATAACCTGGGTATACCAATGAGCAGAGTCTTTAAGGGTGCGTTCTTGGGTTCGATAATCGACATGAACCATTCCAAAGCGTTTTTCGTAACCTAATGCCCATTCAAAGTTGTCTAAGAGAGACCATTGGTAATAGCCCTTAACCGGTGCACCCTGGGCGATCGCCTCAGATACCGCCTTGATGTGGAGATTAAGGTAGGAGATCCGACGATTATCGTGAACACGACCATCTAGATCCGGCTCTTCAGGATAAGCACAACCATTTTCGGTAACATAAAAATCAGGGCAACGGTCCCCAAGTTCATCTGACCATCTCACCAGAAGTCGTCGAAGTCCATCAGGTGTAATTGGCCATCCCATATCAGTGAGTTCACCCTCGTGCTCTGTGTTGATTTTCAAACCAAATAGCGCAGAGATGTCATACCAACCCGTGGCTGCCGGATCCGCGACTCCGATCCGTTGATCGTTATAAAAATTCAAACCAACGAAGTCATTTTTTTCTTGTGCCAACTCCATATCACCAGGAAGAACGACCGACATGATTTCGGAACCAAATTTCTCCACGAGCACTTCTGGATATTTTCCATGGAAATAAGCATCTGTCCACCAACGATTTGATTGAGCATCCATAACGTCAGCCGCATGAACGAGTTCGGGATTATCGAGATCGTCGGGATTGAAATTACTCTGGTTAATGACAGGACCGAGTTTAAGATCATCGCGAACGGCACGCATCGCCTTTAAGGCAACACCGTGGGCGATAACCGTGTGATGGGCGACTTTGAACGCCCTCGCACGATCTTTAAATCCGGGAGCCATCACACCAATTCCATAGCCCAGCCATGAAACGCACCAAGGTTCATTAATTGGGGAGAAGCTCTTAACGCGATCCCCAAAGTGCTCAGCCACTGCCGCTGCATATCGTCCAAATGCTGCCACGGTCTCGCGAGATTCCCAACCACCTTTATCCTGGAGAGCTTGTGGTAAATCCCAGTGGTACAAGGTAACCAGTGGTTGAATTCCGGCTGCAATTAAGCCGTTAACAAGATTGTCGTAAAAGGCAAAGCCGCGCTCTTCCCGAATATCATCCCCATTGGGAAAGAGGCGTGGCCAGGAGAGAGACATGCGGTAATGCTTGATCCCTATCTCCCGCATGATCGCAATATCGGATTCCCAAAGGTGATAGTGGTCGCTGGCAACATCACCTGTGTCGCCATTGGCGGTATTCCCTGGGGCTCGACTAAAAGTATCCCAAATGCTCAAGCCGCGTCCATCTTCGCTGGCCGCGCCTTCGATTTGATAAGCGGAGGTAGCTGCGCCCCAACAGAAATTATCTGGAAAATTAGCCATGTCCCCATCCTTGCGAACCGTAGTGTTTGAATCAAGTTGAAGGTATCAGAACGCATCAAGCACCTCCTCTTCATATCTTCTTCACTCCAAATTTACCTACTGCTTTTCTTGCTCGATTACTTTCCTATCACAACCGTAGAAAGGTGCTACCCATGTGTGAAGGACATTCTCACGATCATTCTTCAGTAGAAGAAGTTTCAACAGTAAATGCCTGGGACGATACAGATCGTCCAGTAGATGACTTGACGATTTCTCGTCGTGGTTTGATGGGAGCTTTGGGAGTAGCAGCCGCAGCGGCAACTCTTGCACCACTCGGAGCAGCTCCAGCTGGGGCAGCCTCTCGCGTCGATGCACGCAAACGTGCGATTAATCCATGGAAGCCATATCGCTACCACCTTTCGGGTGACCACCACATCCATACTCAGTATTCCCGAGATGCGATGCACACAGTGGAAAAGCAAGTAAGTAAAGGCACAGAGAACGGACTGGACTGGATGGTCATCACCGACCATGGCGGAACTGCACACCAGAAGTATTCAGTAGATTTAATTACCCAGGACATCAAAGCAGCTCGTGCAACACATGGAAACACCGCAATTTTTCAAGGTCTTGAGTGGAACGTCCCAGGAGCAGAACACGCAACCGTGATTTTGCCACCACACACCACTACTCCAAGCGTTCTTAAGCAATTCGAATTACTTTTTGATGGCACTGTTCTTGCTGATGCAAAAAAGATTACAAATGCAAACGCGTCAGATGGTGAACCGTATGCCGTTGCAGGTTTGAAGTGGTTAGCTGACCAAGTCAAGAGTGGCGCGGTTCCGTTAGCTCTCATGTTCGCCAACCACCCAACTCGTAAAGGCCTTGACTCTCCAGCAGAGATTCGCGCCTGGCGCGACGCTGCCCCTGGTATTGCCATGGGCTGGGAAGGTGCCCCTGGTCACCAAGCTGCTGGAATATCGGCAAAAAATGGTGGTCCTGGCTCAGGTCGTGGCTACTACGACAACGCCTTTGATGAAAAATATTCATATGAAGGATATCGACCAACAGCAACCGAGAATCCGTTGCGTACATACGGCGGATTTGACTGGGGAACGGCGCGTGTTGGCGGTCTATGGGATTCCTTCCTCGCCGAAGGAAAGCCTTGGTGGATCACGGCTAACTCCGATTCTCATCAGATGTTCCAAGAGACTTTCGTTGGTGGAAACCTGACATCAGCTGGTGCCCTAGATACCAACGCCTATAACCGCACAGGAAAATATGCCAATGCAGTTGATACCGGTAAGCCAAACACAAGCTATGGAGATTATTGGCCTGGATACTACTCACGCACCATTGTCAGTTCTATTTCAAAATCATATGTGACCTTGATGAAAGCGATGCAGTCCGGGTTGATTTTGACAACACATGGTGGCCTCATTGACGGTGCCGATATTCGTATTTCTACAAGTGATGATCTTCAAGGTGTTACAACAGGCGGACGCACCTTCGTGACAAAGGGCGGAACTGTCACCGCGACAATCACTATTGATCTAGCCTCACGACCAAACTATGCGGGCTTCGTACCGCTATTGAAAAAGGTTGACCTCATCTCTGGTCCAATCACCGGTCCCGTCAAAGATCAACAGACAATGTTTGCTCCCAACACAAAAGTGGAGAAGACATTCCAGGTTTCACAGACCAGCGGACAAGTGGTTCTGACCTACACTTATAAGAATGTTGGAAATTCCTTCTACCTTCGATATCGCGGTAGTGATGGAAATATTCTTGCGGCTAACGGAATTGATCCAGCGATGGATGTTGTTGGGGATTCTGATCCATGGAAAGACTTGTGGTTCTATTCAAATCCAGTCTTCATAGATGCAATCTAATATTCATCGTAAATTTGAGACTGATAAACGCTAAGTAATGCCACTCTCAACAAAGAGAAGTGATTCCTGGGTCGCCTTTGACTCAGGAATCACTTCTCTCTCTCGTAGGCACCTCGAAGAGACAATAGTTAATCATGCAGCGAAAATTGGACTTGGGCTTGATTGGGTAATTACTTACCAATTAACTTCTGGCGCTCGTAGGATAGCTTTTACGATTTCATCTCAGGATTCTCTAACGCTAGATCAACTCTTAAGCGATTTGAATAATCACTTCCCAAATTTTGCTGGAGAATTCGAACTCGATGAACTGGTGCAGCAATCTTCTTCAAAACATTCTGGCCGTGCAGTAGTTTTCCCTATTGACGTGGATATCACCTCTTCAATCACCGCTAAAGAGCTAATCAAAAATTCCGCAATCGATGCAGTTATTGCAATTGGTGAAGTATTACCGGTCAATGCCCAGATTCAGGTTAACGGCTACCTTCGACCAACCTTTAACAATGGAAAACTCGAGTTGTATGTAGAACGAGTTGCCGGAGATCTCTATGCTCCGATTGAACGCGAATCACCACATGAATGTTGCGGTGGCCACGATGATGAGGGTCCAATCTCGCTCTAAGGCATCGAAATATGTTAGCCTTAACGTAGTTTATTGACGTGAAAGGCCTTCCCAATGCTAGAAAAATCTGATCGTCCTTGGGGTAAATACGAAGTACTTCAAGAATCAGCAACTCATAAAGTTAAGTGTATTTGGGTTAATCCTGGACAGAGACTTTCTTATCAACGCCATGCTAAACGAGCCGAGCATTGGTTTATTGTCCAAGGAACAGGCGAAGTAACGATCGATGGTGAAATCAAACCATTTAAACCTGGCGATACGGTGGAATTTGGAATCGGGGTACTCCACCGAATTGCAAATACTGGTGGAGAACAGGTCGTTTTTGTGGAGGTTCAAACAGGAACATATTTTGGTGAGGATGACATCGAGCGAATCGAAGATGACTTCGGGCGCTAACAAATCATTAGATGTGATTTAGTCGATACCCTCGCAAGTGCTACCCCTTGAAATTCTGGTTCTTTCCAGAAAATAACAGCGGAGAATCCTCTTAGGTAATTAATTTACTGCTGAGAAGGATGGAAGTTCCGATGGAGCTCGTACGTACACCTAAATTTTTAAGGATCGCCTCTCTCTGCCTTACTCTGGGCGTGCTAGCTCTTCTCAACACCAGTCACGCTCCGGCAGCAACAATGCAAGCTATAAAGACTCCGCTAATCTGTTACAAGGGCACAGCGAGTCAATCACTTAAGAGCGGCATACTTAAATGTCCTTCGGGTTGGACAACAACAAGACCAACAAAACCTACCAATGCTACTAAAGCTACTAAACCGACTGTGCCAACCACACAAGCACCTGGGAAGTCTCTATCAATTTCGGCCACATACACCGGCAAAATTGCAATGTTATGGAGTGATAGTGGGGTAACAGCAACTTCTGTTACTGGAACAGGAGCCGGCACCACATTAGGTCTGACGCAATTAACGGGAAGTGGTTCTTCTTCCCCATCAAGTAAATGTGAATCAGTTAGTGGTGCTGGCGTAATTTCGGATGGGATCAATACCTTGAAAGCCAACTTCGATCCATCTGCTCAGGGTTGCGCCAAGGATGGTGAGGCACCAACCACGATTAACATCAACGGCAATGTAGTAATTACAGGTGGAACAGGTAAATATGCCGGAGCGACGGGAACATTGAAATTCTCAGGTAGCTTTCCAATTTCGTCAACAAACGCAGGAACAAGCGAAAGTACCGCATTAACTTTGACAATAACAGGAAGTTTTATGACCAAGTAAATCAACATGATAATGAATAAATATCAAATGAAAATAACTTCATAGATTGATTACATTAAGAAGGAGAAAGAAAAATGAATAGACGGTTACAGAAAATAATAGTTGCGGTATTCGGAATCATCACGATAAGTTTTATCGGACTTTCACCTACTTTTGCTGCCAACACCCCAACATTAATTCTTTCTGGTGGAAGTGGAGTTTTTGGATTGGATCCGGCAATTATTGTGGCTACCGCTAGCGTTGCCGGTAATGTGGCATTCTCGGCAAACAGTGCGCCGATAGTTGGTTGTGAAAGTGTCGCTACTACAACCCTTTCTCCCTTTATCGCTCGATGTTCGTGGGTGCCTTCTGCATCCGGGGCAACATCATTAGGTGCTCTACTTACTCCGACGGATGTGATTGGCAACGAAAGTGCGACCGCACCTCTTTTTGCTGTCAAAGTAGGGACACCGGTACAGGGAGTAATAACCTCTCCAATCAACCTGTACGTGGATACGATCATCGCATCTGGTTCAACTGGAGCTTTAGCACCGCGTTTTGGCGTGAGTTGTGCAATCACGAGTCAGTTCATCGTTGGTCAAACAATCGTCTTTCGAGTCTATGGTAATGATTCAGATTTGGGTGGGGCGGTATTAGATAGTAGCAACGTCGCTAGTGCTTACGTCACTGTTGCAGGAATTGCTAATCCGATACCACTTACTTACGGCAATCACAGTGGTGTCGCATTCTGGGCAGCTGCTCTGAAAACCGGTACAACTCCTGGACTCTATGGCACATTAGGAGTGGTTAATTTCAAAGTAACCGTCATCACAAAAGATAAAAATTCGATTAAAGTGTTATCAACGAAACTACAAGCTCGAATCGTTAATGGGCAACATGTCAAAGATGCTAGTGGCGCAACAGTCTATGACCGTGTTAGTTATTATCGAAACGTACCCGTTAATCCAGCTCTTAAAGGCGCTATTGGGGTTTGGCAATCGAACTTCACGCCATCATCGCAAGTAACTCTCTACGCCATACCAACCAATTAATTCCACAGAGCAAAGAAACTAGGGGTTCACTATGTATAACGAGAGACAGAAGCCGAAATATCACTATCTATCTTTGATTGCACAAGGGGTGGGTATAACACTTCTCTCAATGTTCTTGGTAACCCCGGCTTTAGGAGCCGACACGTTAATAACACCAGTAACTCTTGTGCAGCCAACAGATATTCCTGATGTAGCACCGCTTCCATTTACTGGAAAGACGGTCCCTGCTTTTTCGATTCCGGCAACAATCAGCAATCTAAGCGTCTCCCCTAACCAAGGGGTTGTGGGAGATGCTTTCGTGGTCTCTGGTAGTTCACTACCTGCTAATTCAGTAATTTCATTGACTTGGGGAACATCTACGGGTACTTGGGTAACTGACATTGAACCTAGTTCGGTTAATTACCTAGGAATCTCCTTCACAAAAATGACCTTGGGTATGTCCACGGTTACGACCGATTCGAACGGATCATTTAGTTTTTCAACAATGGTCCCTCCTGATTTCGGCGGTATTCACGATATCTACGCTGTTTTAGATGGAGTTGCTGTGGCACATGGTGGCTACCAGATAAATAGAACGCTGACTGTATCTCCCGTAAGCGGCCCTATTGGAACTCCAATTACTGTTACCTATACCGGGATGGGTGCAAGTCTCTATACCGCCGGCGGGGCGGTTCATTGGGACAATGCTATGGCGGGCGAGGAGCAGGCAATTTGGACTCGCGGAGTTGGAAAAGTAGTCATTTACGCTGCTGGTCCGATTGGTGTTCATTATGTCAATGTTGGTAATGCCATTGGATTTACCTATCTGAACGTCATCCAGTCCCCAATCCCCTTCACAAACGGGGGATCAATACCTTTTACCGTGATAAGAGATGCTGGAATTTCTGCGCCGACGGAAACTTTTCCAGCACAGGTAACCGCGACCTCGAATTTACATACAACGTTAACTACAGTCGGTTTAGATCCCTCAACTCAGGCGACAATGACTTTGTCTCAAAAAGATGGTCCAATCCTTACAAAAGTTAAAGTCATTACATCTGCAATAGCAGTGGATGGTACATATCAAATGGTTTGGTCGACAGTTGTGGGTAATAGAGTCAATTGTCCAACAAGTACCTGTTGGGCTTTTAGTTCAATTCCTTTGAGTACCGTCGTTGTGAAAAATGGAACATCGACGACCGATATAACTATCCCTGACAATTTAGGAGGTTGGCATGTTATTCAATTAATGAAGGGTAATACGATCGAGTCTCAGGCTCCCTTTTATGTCAAAGAGAGCATCATGCCCTTCTATGACAAAAATGGTAAGCAGGCTGGGATGGGGATCGCAAAATTTGATCCCTCCACCGCCCCTGAAGTTATTGCCCGTGGCCAAGCTGGTTTACCGGCGACATCGTTTAAAGCTGGTGAGGATTTCACTATCAGCATAAAGGGTGTTGGTTGGACTCAATTAGACAACACTTTGGCTGTTACTTACGACAACAGTTACATTGGTTATGGCTGTGGTTTTAATTCAAATGGATACATGGTTGTTCGGCTTAAAGCAACCGGAGCTCCGGGTACACACATTATAGATTTACATCCGTTGCTCTACACGAACCAACCATCCTTTGCGAACACACCTTATGGGATGTTGCCTGTGTTGACATCTGATCGTGATTTCCCCGGCTTAGCTTTGGGTTACCAGGTACCCGCATTTCACTTCGAAATAACCATCAAACGATGACGTCGGGATTTTTTCAAGGGCCACCACCAATTCCAATCACCTAGGAGAACCATGATGCTAGGCAGAAGAACGCCTCGTATGATGGTGGCATCAAAAACAATCCCACAGACGAGCCCAACTCCCAGTTCTTGCAAACCAACAAAGTGACTGAATACTAAACCGCAAGCCGCGGCAATAAAGATGATTGCACTGGGGGTTATGACAGGCGCGCTCTGAGTCACTCCCAGGGTAATTGAATCGTCCTTTGAATAACCCTCATTTTTTAGCTCCGCTATCCTAGAAATAATAAAAATCTCATAATCCATCGATACTCCAAAGAGGATAGCTCCTTGAAAGAGTAAGGACCAGATCTCGATTGCTCCCGGATGATAACCACCGAAATACTCCATAATTCCATGAGAACTAAAAACCATACTTACCGCCGCCATTGATACAAAAACAGATATCAAAGCAAGAAGAATAGATTTCAGGGGAAGAAATATCGACCGAAAATACCATGCCAAGATTACATAACAGATAAGCAATGCAGTAATGATGGTTTTTGGTATAGAACTCTCAATTGAATTAATCAGATCAGACCCTTGTGCTGGAGCTCCACCAAGATACATGGTTGATTGCACCGAAAAGACTGATTCGCTCCAATATTTTGACTTCAGTCGATGAGTTAAAGCAACTGACTGCCAGCTTCCTAGAGAGTGGCGTGAAATAACAATTAACCTCAAATATCGACCAGTTGAATCAACATAAGGCATATGGACGCCTGATACCACGAACTCTACCTCTGGGTCACGCAGAATCCTCATTGATAAGGTAAGGCGAGCTTTCTCAACGTTGGGTTCCTTGGCCTTCTTTGGACTCCCTAAATCAATAACCATGTCAATAGGTGTTAAAGCACCAGCACCTCCAAGTTTAGCAATTTTCAGCATACCAACAGCAGAAGGTAGATTCGCAGGAATCGCTGTTAATGAACTAGGGGTTACTTGTAACGACAATAAAGGAATTAAGCAGAGGACTGTTAAAAAGGACGCTGAACAGAGAGCAACAATCGGTCTCTTTGTCATCATCGAAATACCTTTGTGGAGGGTTAATTGCCAATTCCTCCCAACATTAAAGGAAGTGGGCGTTAGATAACTAAGTAGAGCTGGAAATAAAGTGATACTGGTAACGATTGCAATAATAGGAACAGCTGCACCTACAACCCCCAAGGAGGTGATGAAAGGTATTGGAACGAAAACAAGAGAAACTAGCGATGATGCCACAATGAAACCTGAAATACAGATAGTTTTCCCAGCGCTCGACATAGTCAAAATAGCCGCTTCGTTGACAGTCAAACCTTTGAATAGTTCCTGTTTCATTCGAAAAAGCAAGAGCAATGAGTAATCAAGGGCCATGCCGAGCCCAATGAGTACGGCTACATTGGGTATGTAGGAAACAACGGTTGCGCTCTGGGAGATTACGTAAATCACACCAAGCGTCACCGAGATGGTTCCTATCGCACAAATTAAGGGCAAAAAAGTCGCTAAAGATCTACCGAAAATTAGTAGTAAAAATAAGAGCGCAAAAAGAATTCCAAGGGCCTCTCCTTTATGTAAGTCGCGTTTCAAAACAGGTGTAGCGTCGTGAGCTACTGCAGAAGGTCCTGTGACTGAGGCGTGAAAGAGTCCCGCCATCGATAATCTATTCCGAAATTGGTCCGTATAAATAGCTGCATCGAGAAGCGAGAGTGCGGATCCAATACTGACAATTAACGTACCGTTGATACACCTCTCAGCAACAAGGTGTGAAGTTGGGATTATTTGAGCGGCCGTAATTATGACCCCTTCGGTTATTGAAATTTGAGATTCGCTCCGAGAGTTACAATCTAATGTGACAATAAATGATCCTTCGATGTTCTCATGAAAATTTTTTGTGAGAATCAAATTGGCGAGATGAGAGCTACTTCCTGGGACATCAAGTGCTACAGACAAACTATTATCAAGCTTGGAACCGGTTACCAATCCAGCAAAAATCAGTATAATCCAAACAAAGATTACGAGCTTACGATATTTAATTGCTACATGAGTTACATAAGCAAGCATGGTTAACTATATTGACTGCTATGGTTTATATGTGTTGCTGAATAAACTCCCAGACAATGCTCATAAATACTCTCATGGCACGGTAGCTGTTGTAGCTGGAAGTGCTCAGTATCCAGGAGCTGCGGTTTTAACTATCGGTGGTGCTAGGCGTGGCGGGTCGGGATATATTCGCTACATAAGTCAGGATAATTTTTGTAAATCGCTAGTTATCACCACATTTCCCGATGTTGTTTGTGAGGATAATGTGAGTTCTGTCGAAGTAGATGCGTGGGTAATTGGTCCGGGTAACCCACAGCCTATTTACAACTCAATTTCTAGCCCCATCACTTATTTAGTATTGGATGCAGGGGCGATACGTGAGATTAAAGAGTATTCCGCTAAATTTATAGTGGTAACACCTCATGTTGGTGAGGCGAGAAAAATTGGCTTCGAATCTGGTGTTTCAGAGATCGAGCGTAAAAAATTGGCACTTAAGATGGCAGAGGAATTGCAGTGTGTGGTTTTATTGAAAGGTCGTAAATCGGTCGTGGTTTCGCCTTCTGGGGCATATTTTGTTGACGACATTGCCGGACCTGAATTGGCAACCGCCGGCACTGGAGACATTTTGTCTGGTTTGATTGGATCAATGTTGGCCTCTTGGAAGCCTGAGAATGTGAATGAGGTAGCGGAGGTGGTTTTTAAGGCAGTAACGGCCCACGCGTTGGCAGGGAGAGAGGCGGCAAAGCTCATAGCACCGGTGACCGCCACCGATATTCTAGAGCGTTTACCTTATCTTCTCCGAAATTATCAGGAGAACACGATAGATTGATCTTAGAAAATAAATCATCTCTAACTAAAGAGGGAGTTATGAAAATTGTTGGCTTAGCAATCACTTTACAACTATTTTTCTCAACGTCATTCGCTTGGGCTGATAACGATAACGGGCGCCCAGAAATATCAAATATTGGTGGGGAAGACCACAGTTCCGGAGTCACGTTAGTGATCGTTATTGCACTGCTTGCTATTGGTTTTGGTGTGGGTTTACTGGTTGGTCGTAAAACAAGTCGTGCTAACAATGGAAAATAAAACAGGAGAGAGTGATCTGGATATGAAAAGTATGAATCGGTTTTCAGGCAGCATTATTTCATCCATTATTCTTGCGCTTGGACTCGCTTATGGCCTAACAGTGGTTGGCCAAGGATTAGCCGCTAAAGCTGGTAACTCCGTAACCGTAACCGGGCAATCTCGCACAACGGCGACTGCAGATAATGCTGTGTGGACGCTTAATGTTCAGGAGAGTTCTCCTGATGTCGCCAACGCTGTTACTAAGGTTGGTAAAAGTGTGACATTACTTAAAAAGTATCTGACAGATGGAGGGGTCTCTTCTACTGGAATTCAAGTAGGAGGGGTCAATACCAGCTCAATTAATGAATATGTCAACGGCAACCCGACGGGAAAAGTCTTGTCTTATCAGGCTTATCAAAATGTCATTGTCCGCTCCACTGATGTAACTCTTATAAATAAACTAAGTAACGGTATTGGTGCCTTGTTGCAAACCGGTGTGAATTTAAATAACAATGGACCTCAATTTTATGTCTCTAATCTGGCCACTCTACGTCCGGCACTATTAGCTCAAGCTATGGTTGATGCGAAGTCTCGTGGGCTATCAATGACAAAAGCTGTTGGTTCCCATCTGGGAGCGGTAATCGCCGTCTCTAGTGGGCCCGTACAAGTCACATCTCCAGATTCAGTCGATACATCTGGTGGTGGAATGTATGACACGACAACTATTCCAAAAACTGTCACAGTTACAGTTTCTGTTAGTTTTAAAGTGAACTAAGCAAACCATTCGGGTTCTTGGAGCTATTTGCGGGGTTTTTTCTTTTTCGGTTGCTGACGTTGGCGGTTTTGTTCTGTTGCAATTTTCGCTTCTAATTTTTCAGCTTTATCTCGTTCTGATTCTGACATACCCTCGCTCGTCGCAGTTCCAGAGTTTGTCGAAGTGGAAGCTTTTTTCCGCTGTAATTCCTCATATGCTGGGGATCCCGGCGTAGGATTACGCTTGATTACATAATATTGTTGACCAAAAGTCCACAAGTTTGTGGTTGACCAATATATTAAGACTCCAATAGGGAAGTTAACACCTGAGATAGCAAAAATAAAGGGAAATACGTACAACATTATTTTTTGTTGCTGCGCCATCATATTATTAGAGGAATCCATTTTCGGCATTCCTTTAACCATAAGCTGGTGTTGAGTTGTAAACGTGGTGGCGGACATGAAAATAATTAGTCCCATTGTGACAATTTTTGTCATTGTGCTGTGACTGTTGAGAAAACTATCAGCAATAGGGGCACCGAAAAATTTTGCGTCGTGAGCGGTGGTTAATAATGATGGAGTAAGAACACTAGGTACATAGGAATGTTTGCTGGCAACACCGCTAAGCACACGGAAAAGGGCGAAAAAGATCGGGGCTTGGGCGATTAATGGAAAACATGATGCGAGAGGATTAGTTTTATGCTCTTTATAGAGCTTCATCATCTCTTCTGATTGTTTCTGCCTATCATCCTTATGCTTTTTTTGAATCTCTTTCATTTTCGGCTGTAGTGCAGTCATAGCTCTTTGGGATTTTATTTGCTTAACAAAGAGAGGAATGAGTGCAATTCTGATCAGTACAACTAAGAGCACAATTGAAAGGGACCACTTTAAAGATTCGTGTGACTTAGATCCGAATACCCAACCTAAAAGCGTGTGAAAGGTGACAAGAACCCAAGAGACCGCAAAATACAGGGGTTGTAGAATGGCATTCATGAGCGTTCTCCTTGTAGGTTCATGTAAATAACTCTTTTTCCGCCCGCATAATCCACACCACCATGAGACCAGGGATTACATCTCACGATTCGCCAAGCTCCCATCGCCAAGCCTTTGATACCAAACTGATTAATAGCGTCAATGGTGTATTGCGAGCATGATGGAAAGTATTTACACCGAGGGGTGGCATGGTTGGAATAAGCTACTTGCCATAACCTAATTGGTGCAATCAACAAGGTTTTTAACTTAATCATGATCGGTGCCTAACTTTTTTATAACTTTGGCCATCAGTGCTTCTAACTCTAATCGGTACTCCTCTGAGTTTTTTAAAACTCTGATGACGATCTGGGTGTTGTTCGGCAAGCTTTGAAGATGACCGCTCATCGCGTGTCGGATCTGCCGGGCAATTCTATGCCGGGTCACTGAGCCGCCCACACTCTTGTTGATAATTAATCCAACTCTCGAGGGCAACCCCACATTGGTTAAAAAATAAAGGGCTAATAACGAAGAGTTGGCCCTATGACCGGTTTTTGTTATCTGTGAGAAATCCCGAGCACTACGCAGCCTATTCGGTGCAGGAAGCACGAGTTATGCGCTGATGTGGGTGCGACCTTTAGCGCGCCGCGATGATAAAACAGCTCTTCCACCACGTGTGGCCATGCGAGCACGGAAACCATGTTTTTTGGCACGGCGGCGGTTGTTAGGTTGGTAGGTACGCTTCGTCATAATTCTCCTCTTTTCCCCCAGTAAGGATTTAGGGGAGTGCATGATGGGCGCCTACTAGGGCCACACCGGAAGGGAAAGATTAGCCGAAATCGTGTGGATAAACCACTTGCGCTTTTCGGCGCATCCCTCTACCTTCATGCTCTATCCACAGGGCGACTCTCATAAGCCACCCAAATACCACTCTAAAGGTGGGGTTTAGACCACAGGCTGTGGATAAGTTTGTGGATAATTGGCGGTGAGACCAATTTTTTGGTCCAGTAGGGGGAAGTACTGATTATGGGTTTATTAGAAGAGGTAGATCTCGATACGTTGTGGGGATTGGTTATCGAGGCTATGGCTTCAGAATCACCTCAACATCGGGCGTTCTTAGCACTAACAAAACCGTTGGGTTTACTTCAGGGTGAAGCTGGTGCCACATTGCTTTTGAACACCCCTAATCAGTTTGCAAAAGATTTTCTAGAGTTACGAGTTAAATCTGCTCTCAATGAAATTTTGACAACGCATCTGGGTCAGAAAATTAATATCGCTGTAACTGTCGATGAAAATTTGGAAGAAGATTCTTTTGATGATGATGTAGATGAGGATTCGATACCAACGGGGCAATTCAATAATCAAGGAATTCAAAATCGAGGTGGGACTGGACGGGATCTAGATAACAAGCAACCACTTGAAGAATCGCAACTCAACCCACGATACGTTTTTGAAACTTTTGTTATTGGAGCGTCGAATCGCTTTGCTCATGCCGCTGCGGTTGCCGTAGCTGAAGCGCCAGCAAAGGCTTATAATCCGCTCTTTATTTACGGTGATTCAGGATTAGGTAAAACTCATCTTCTGCATGCTATTGGTGCCTACGCTAAAGAATTGTATGGTTCGGTTCGGGTTAGATATGTGTCGTCGGAGGAGTTCACGAATGACTTTATTAACTCTATTCGAGATGATAAGGCTTCTGTGTTTCAACGTCGTTATCGAGATCTCGATATTCTCTTAGTGGACGACATTCAATTTTTAGAAAATAAGGAACGTACCCAGGAAGAGTTCTTCCATACTTTCAACACGTTGTATAACTCAAATAAGCAGATTGTTATTTCGAGTGACCGTCCCCCAAAACAAC
>Ga0209085_1000972_pt1 | contig 18859 bp, 49 predicted proteins | sample C_131016_EF_Meta_FD_187310 | JGI IMG/M metagenome (GOLD analysis project Ga0209085, IMG submission 187310) | Freshwater microbial communities from Lake Croche, Canada to study carbon cycling - C_131016_EF_MetaG (SPAdes) (version 2) | ecosystem: Environmental > Aquatic > Freshwater > Lake...
CCCCGACATTCAATTCTATGATTATACCAAGATCATCGGTCGCAAGCGCCTTCCTAAAAATTATCACTTGACTTTCTCCGAGGCAGATGGTAATGATGCCGATGTTGCCAAGGCAATTGCCAGTGGTATGAATGTTGCCACTGTGTTTCGCAAGGACCTTCCTGAAACCTATCGTGGTCGCCAGGTGTTTGACGGCGATGATAGTGACCTCAGGTTCCTTGATCCCACTGGTGTGATTGTCGGCCTCAAGGCAAAAGGCCGCGCTCGCCGAGATACTTCAGGTTTTGTGGTTGACATAGCAGCCTAGTGCTGCTATAACCTCCCTATCAACAAGCAAGGAGCAAAAATAATGGGTGCTACTACTTTTGTAACAGTCGGGCATGGCAAGACCGCCACAGAGGCGTTTAAGGCTGCTCGCGAGGATGCTCAATACAGTTATGGCCATGATGGCTATACTGGCACTATTGCCGAGAAAAGCAATTTCCAGGAAGTCACGGTAGCTTCCTCTATACTCGAGGATCGCAATGCGCTTAATGCCAAGATCGAGGACCTTACTGACACCGTGTTTGATGACAAGTGGGGACCGGCTGGCTGCATCAAGCTAAAGACTGGAGAATATGTGTTTTTTGGGTGGGCATCAGAATAACGGTTGACATGGTAGGTGCTCTGTAATATATGGAGCATCTACCAACCAAGGAGAAAACGCAATGACTGAAGGTCGAGGAATTTGTCCAGTCTGCAACGGCAGCAAGCGGACAGCCTGTGAATATGATCCCAGCACCCAGTGGCTCAGGAGCGTTGCCTCCTATGACCCGGAGACGCACACCGTCGAGTGCCGCAATTGCGGTGGACAGTACCAGTGGGGATCTCCGACAGGCGAGGTCCGTTTGCGCAAGGACAATGGCGAGCCGTGCAAGCACGAATATCGTGGCTATAGCAAGGGCCGCTGTTATACCGGATATACCTGCATCCACTGCGATGACAATTATTCTATTGACAGCGGCGATTGACCTGTTATAATCATCACATCAACAAACAAGGAGCACACTATGACCAAGCAAGTATTCCGAGTCCATGTCCGAGAGTCCGAGCGCGGCTGGGGCAGCGACAACTGGCACCGGGACTTTGATACCCGAGCCGAAGCCCAAGCCTACTGGGACGATCTAGTTCGGGAGTACGGAGGCCACAAGGTTGCTCCTGACTTCTATATGATGCCCCAGAAGCTGGAAGAGGTCACCGTTTAACCAGGGTGCGGGCGTGGCGGAATGGTAAATAAAGATTGACACGGAACAAGATTCTGTTATAATAGCGAAATAATGCGAGCGTGGCGGAATGGTAGACGCCCGAGACTTATTAATTTGAGTGCCTAAAAGGAAACTTTTGGAGTAGAACTTGTCAAAGTCGGTGAAGGCTGTTAAATGCTAATACCGAGCGAAGCTAGGATAGAAATATCCTTGAACGTGTAGAGACTTGACGGCAGGCATCTAATGCTATGTGCTATGATGAAGGTAAAGTCCAGACCACAAACTGCAAAGGTAGTGAAAACTATAGTGGTAAGAAAATCTTGTGTCTTTATAGACGTGCGGGTTCGAGTCCCGCCGCTCGCACCATTACTTTCTTTTGTTTTTTCCTCTGTATGTTGGCGTTCTTGCATGGCAATTTGGACAAAGCAAACGAAGATTTGATAACTCATTATTTGTGTTATCTCCGTCAATATGATCTAATTCTAATGGTATTGTCTCTCCCATCCAATCAGTTAGATTACAACTGACACACCTAGCCTCGAATACAGATGATCGGAGCAAATATTGCTTTAACTTGAATGACTGGGTAGTTGACCCTTTGGTAAGATATTCATTTATATCTTTTCTTCTTTCAGGAAACTTTCTTCCTGACATATTCATGCCAGTAAAATGTGATGTATCAATATCAAAGTGTTTAACCGCTTTATGAAAGCAATCATAATTCCCTCCATATGGAGACACGCCTAGCTTAATTAAACATTCTCGAATGGAAACTGATGTTTTAACTGCATTAGTTAATTCCAATAGGGTATATTTTCTTAATTTCATAAAGTATTTATGTAAACTCCGGTGTTTCATATTTTTTGTGTTTACCAAAAATAATAGTTGACACTATCTCCTAGGCTGCTATAACAGCCACATCAACAACGAAGGAGCAATACCCAATGACACGTAAAGCAAAAGACAATCTCGCTCTTGAATATGATGAGGCCGCGCTTGCCGAGCGCGATGCACTGGTTGCAGTCGAGACCGATGACCAGATTCTCGAACGCCTTGACCAGCGCTTTGAAATCCTCAAGCAAATGACACTTGCCGTCAAGCAAGGCGCAATGCGCGGCATGATCGTCTCTGGTCCTCCAGGCGTTGGCAAGAGCCACGGTGTAGAAGAGGTACTGCTTCGCCAGAACCTGTTCAACCAGATCGCCGACCGTGATCCCAACTATGAAGTGGTCAAGGGCACTCTTTCTTCGGTCGGTCTCTATGCCAAGCTCCACGACTACAAGGAAGCCGGTGACGTTCTGGTATTCGATGATGCCGACAATATCTTTTTCGATATGCTGTCGCTCAACCTGCTCAAGGCTGCTCTCGATAGCAGCAAGAAACGAGTCCTTTCCTGGAACACCGACTCTCGCCTGCTACGTGGCGAGGGCATTCCCAATCAATTCGAGTTCAAGGGTTCGGTGATCTTTATTACCAATATCAAGTTCAGCATGGTCAAGAGCAAGACCTTGAAAGAGCACCTTACCGCACTGGAATCGCGCTGTCACTATATTGACCTCGAGATGGACACCCAGCGCGAAAAACTGCTCCGTATCAAGCAAATTGTTGGTCAGGGCATGCTCAAGGACTACCACTTCAATGATGGTGTGTCTGATGACATCCTTAACTTCATTGACCTCTACAAGGACAAGCTTCGGGAGCTTTCCCTGCGTATGGTACTCAAGCTGGCAGACCTCTACAAGAGTTTCCCTTCTAACTGGGAAGCTATGGCAGAGAACACCTGCATGGTTCGAAAGTAAGGGACTGTGGGGAGTTGAGTTTACTCCTCCCCACTTTTTTGTTTGACAGGTGATCCTAACCTGCTATAACTCACCTATCAACTGAGGAGATCGACTATGACCAAGTTTCGCACAGTGGAAGAGTTTGAGGAAGCCTATGAGGACGGCCGACTTGATATGGAATATTCCGAGTTCATCATGGACAACTGCGGCGGTGATCGCATCATTGGCAACGGCGATATGCTAATCGAAGCCATGGAGGACTTTTATCTTTATGAGGACTTCCGCGATTCCATGCTTGACAATGTGGTCCCGGACTACTATCACAGCGCATAAGGAGAAAAAGTGATGGGATACTACACCAAGTTTGAAATCGAAATCAGCGGCGAAGGTGACAACTGGGTCACCGGAGTTGACCGGGACGGCAATGTGGTCGAGGTCAATACTGGCATTGACCATGATGCAGTACTCCAAGAAATCACGGACCTCTCTGGATACCACTCGATCACGGAAGAGCCTATCAAGTGGTATGAATATGATGAGAATATGCGCGAGGTATCTATTAAGTATCCTGCCCTCTTGTTTACGCTCCACGGCGAAGGCGAAGAAAGCAGTGACCTGTGGTGTGCCTACTATCAGAATGGTAAGTGCCAGCGGGTAGATGCAGAGATCACTTACGCACCACATGATCCTACAAAGATGAAATAAACGGTTGACAGGTCTTCCCGGCCTGTTATAACAGCCACATCAACAACGAAGGAGCAACACAATGACTGACCAAGAACTGAACGCAATCACTGACAAAGAACTGATTGCCGCCAAGCACTGTGCAACCTTCATGCAAGATGATCGTGCGAACCGTGCATACTTTTATGAAACCTCAACCAACGAGTATGCCAAGGCTTTCCGTCGGCATGCAGAATCCACTTCGGATACTATGCGCAAGGCAGTGGAATACATTCGAGAAGGCAGGGTTGATCTGGCTGCTGCATACCTCGAAGGCTTTATTATTCCTGATACAATCAATGTGGAAGCGGATGTCTCTGTGTTTCTTGATCTATATTACGCAGGCGACAAGCGGTATCTTGATAGTGCTGTTAATGATCTTGAGGCACTTCAGGCTGCCGCCGCAGCGCATGGTCTCAAAGTTTCTTTTGAAGATGCTTGACAAGACCAGTGTGCTCTGCTATAAGTAGAGCACACAAACAATGTGGACCCTTAATTCAGTAGGTAGAATAGCGGACTTTTAATCCGTATGTCCTGGGTTCGAGTCCCAGAGGGTCCACCAACTGTTTAGATGAATTGTTTCGAGAGAAGCCCGGCGGTTTACCGGAGGCTGGCAGAAGGCGCAACTGCGGCGAGACAATTCTTCTAAACAGTTTATATAAAGGAATTAAACATGACTGAGGTCATCAGTGTTATTTGCATCATTTCTATAGTCGGTATTATATACTTATTATATAAAGGAATTATACATGACTGAGGTCATCAGTGTTATTTGCATCATTTCTGTAGTCGGTATTATATACTTAATGTTCAAAGTTCGGCAAGGTCAATTCTTTTTCAATCACACGCAAAAGATCATTGATGATATCCATCACCGTCGAATGGCTCTTATTCGGGATCACATGGATCCTGACCTGGTTCTTGTTCTTGACATCAAGGCTTCCTGTAAGTTACTTGATCTTTCATGGCCTTGGAACTATGACTTTGAGTCGATGATGGTGTATAAAGTCGCTGATTAAACAGTTGACAATGCCGAAATAACTTGCTACCTATATCCACATAAGGAGACATAACATGCCTAATTGGTGCAATAACGTCGTAAGCATGGTGCACGATGATCCCGCAATGCTTGAACGCGCTCGTGCAGCATTCGCACAACGCAAGTTGCTCGATGAGTTCATTCCATGCCCCCAGGCATTGCTCGATCCTCGATCAACCACACATGGTGGTCCAGATGCAGACGCGCAGGATCTCATCCGTGCAGAGAACATGAAAGCCTATGGTTACGAGAGTTGGTACGACTGGCAGGTGGCCAATTGGGGCACCAAGTGGGACATTGGCAACGAGGACGGTGCTGATATTGTGGGAGATGTTCTGCAACTCTCGTTTGATAGTGCATGGTCGCCGCCTGTGAACGCATACTGGACCCTTGAGACAATGGGATTTGGTATCGAGGCCTTTTACTACGAACCAGGCATGGCGTTCTGTGGTTCGTGGATCAACGGCATTGAGACACAATATCAGATTCCTAACACTGCCAAGGAAGCCGAGCAGATTATTCCTGAAGAGATTGACCTTGCGTTTGATATTGTCAACTCGATGGTAATGTGGGAAGAGGAAGAGGAAGCATGAGCGCACAAGACAACGAAGTCTACCGAGACCTCATGGACTCGCCTGTAGAAGAACTTGCAGTTGCTATCTGGGGAGTCTCCTCTGGTGTCTCGCCTATGGATGACCACGAGATAGTATCACGAGCGGCAGGGAAGGTCAAGATGTTGAAGGCATGTCTCCGACCCTCCTGAAGGCCTGCCTTGAAAATTAATGGTTGACAGTGGCCAGAAAGGTCGCTAGAGTTGCCTCACAAACAGCAAATGGAGCAAATCACATGGAAAAAACTTTTACCTGGGGCGGTGTTAGCAAGGGTTATACCCTGAAGTTCGGTGTGCGGTGTGCTAATTCTGACGCAACCCAGCTTATGATTTACAAGGGTTTTACTGACATCGATCTGATTCCCCTTCCCCGTGCCATGACCCGTTCCGAGGTCATCGAGTATTTCCTCAAGATTGACTTTGCAAACGGCAATCAGGAAATCCAGGCAGTGATCGAGACCGCCGCAAAGCGCCGTGGTATTCCTCTGCCGGTCAAGGACAATCCGGTGGAAGAAATTGTTGATGAACTCGAGGAAGTGGTTGCATAAACCAAAAACTTGATATAATGACTTTTTGAGACCAGCATAGTGCTGGCTCATTCACTAGGAGAAATACCATGAAGACCATTCTTTCTGCATTTGGCATTGTTGGCGTTATTATCGTTGCCATTCTTTTGCTGGTATTCGGCCCGTTTGTGACCATCTGGTCACTGAACACCTTGTTCCCCGCTCTGGCAATTCCTTACACTTTTTCAACCTGGCTCGCGGTGATCTGGATTGGCATGGCCGTTCGCGGTAATACCACTACCTCGACCAAGGCCTGATCATGCGGGTCAGTGTCAGGGGTGAGGCAGATAGGCTTACCTGCCGCCGCCTTATTCGAGCAATGATTGCCAGAGACAATGCAAAAAGCCCGTGGGCAAAAGAATATTGGGGCAAGGTCACTGCCGATCTACGCGGCAAATTGAATTAATGATTGCTCCTGGGAAGGCGTAGTGAACCTTTCCAAACCCGAAGGCTCTGGCAGAAATGCTGGAGCCTTCAACTTTTTAGTTGACAACGGCATTGGATCCCACTATTCCATAACTGCAACCAAGCAAGGAGCTAAACATGAATGAGTTCTACAATGAAATCGCTGACCATTTCCAGGGTTACCTCCGTGATGATGTGGTTGACGCAATCGAATTAGCCTGCGTCACAGGTGCTGAGTGGGAAAATGATCCCGATGACTGCCTTGACCGCGTGACTGGTGCTATCGAGGAACTCTTCACTGACGATCTGCCTGAGGCGGACTATGATCCCGACTGGGCACAGGAGTGGTATGATTTTGGAGAAACTTACTAAGGTTTAATGCGAATGTATCCGGGTTTCCATTCGGGACCCGGACATTCAAACGCTCGTTTATTCCTTGAGCCATTATTCCAGTATTTCTTTCCTTTATGACAGGGTGGTTTAAGACCATTCAACTTGTTGTAATCATTTAATCTATTTCGTCGTACTGGATCCTTCATTGCGAGTCTAGTTTTTTCACTGACTATTGCCCGCGCTTCATCGCTCCATCTTCCAAGTTTATTCTTTTTTCTGTACTCATCATTCTTTTTTCGTGTCTGCCTATATTGTTCTAGCTTTTCTGGATTTTGCCACCAGGCTAATCCAGATTCTTTTTCTTTTTGTCTCACTTGACTGATTGATTTTTTAAGTTTTTCAGCCACATCAATGTCATAGCGACCACCTCCACATTTTTTATTTTCTAGAATACCGGTTCCTATGTCTTTTCTGCCATACCAATTTATATATCTGCGCTCAATTGCAAGCGCCCCAATATTTGTCAGTCCAGTCTCCAGAAACACGATTAAAGAATGATCTTTTGGAACTTCGACTAAATGATTTAGACTATAGGCTCTATGTCCTTTTCCTTTACCGATATAATAAGGAAGGCCAGTTTCTTTACAAATATATGCATACACATAATAAATATTCACGCTGATTGCTCCTATATGGCATTAGAACCAGTGGATATTCGAGTATCGCGACTGGTACCCATATTTATCAATTTCTTCCTCATTTTTAATTTTTTTAGTTGACACTAGCATCTCCGGGTGCTAGTGAACGCCTATCAACAGCAAAGGAGAAACCTAATGAGCACTTACCAGAACGAACCCAAGCCTACCGAAGAGCCCCGGGAAGGGTATCGGTGGGTTCAGAATCTCTTGAGCGGCAAGTGGATCCAGGAGCGCATTGACACTCCATGGTCCTGCTCGGTCCAGTCGGAAACTTACTGGTCGAGTTGAATAGTGGTTGACACTAGATCAGGGATGGTCTAGTGTCAATTCATCAACAGCGAACGGAGCATGTATGTTTAATCATCACTATACCACACCCAAGGGCGTCAAGGTAGAAAGCAGCCTTCCTATGACTGAGGCCGACCTGATCGAATATGATGAGATGATCGCGGGATACGAGGATTGGACTGATGAGCAGTATGAGGACTGGGCTGACCAGATGGCCGAGGAGCAAGAGTCTGACGGTTATGGCTGGGAGCGAAGGGCACTCCAACAAATCACATAAAGTGGTTGACATCATTTTCAATACAGTCTAAACAAGTTTCATCAACAAGAGGATCATAGTTTGTGTTTGCAGTTGTCAAAATGCCAATATTTGGCATTTCCAGCAGCAAACCAATTTCCACAATGAGGGCATTCGATTTTAGGTTTTTTCTTTCCCTTCAAAGATTCTGATATTTTTTTAGAATGCTCGGGAGACTGAGATCTTCCTTTTTGAACGTCACTTCTTTTTCTTCTATGATCGGAAGTCTGTTTAATTCCTTTTTTTGCAAGACCTTGATTTCGGCAATGCTCTTCGGAATGTTTTTTACCGGTAAGCGCAGTTTTAATTTTTTTGATTGATTCTTCCGATAGTAATCGACCGTTACCTATACACCGATTAAGCCACTTGGAATCGTTGGACACATTCATTTTTCTATGAACATTGTCCTCCCAACATATTGCGGTGTGAGGATCGATGAAGGTTTTTCGAATTTGTATGACATCGGGTTCTCCGTGAAGTTTTCTAAACTCTGTCACATAATCGGAAGAAGTAAAGTAAGTTTTCCATAAATCAGACGGATTGCAATTTTTTGCATACCTAACGCCATAGTACCACTTATTATGACTTGACCACCCAATCAAATAGGTGTAAGGTATATGGGATCGATAAATAGTCATCGCTGGGCTCCTGTTGCTAGGACTAGAGTCAGTGGGACGGCAATCCGCGACTGACACTTTATTTATTTTTTCTTGACACATTAATTCGATTATTCTATAAATGATTTGCAACAACACATGAAAGGAATTATTTATCGGATTGGATATGTATCTTAATGCCAAGCGTTATATGTGGTACAATGAGGATGAACTCAAAGACCTGGTCGGCGGGGCGTTTCCCGAACTGCCCGAAGGTGCCAAGGTCAAGACAGTGACCGCTGAGGTTGGCTACTGGCGCAAGGCCAATGCCATTCACAAGTGGTTTGTGGAAAAGGTACAGGCAGGCACCGACGATTGCGGCGACTATTATGTAAGTCGAGAGCACCTCGAAGAACTCCGCAATCAGTGCCAGAAGGTCATCGATGATCCCAACCTTGCTGAAAAGACTCTGCCTACCCAGAGCGGTTTCTTCTTCGGCAATACCGACTATAACGAGTATTATATCCAGGACCTCAAGGAAACGGTTGACATTTGCAATCGCGCACTGGCGTTGCCAAAAAACTGGGATCTGGAATATCATTCGTCCTGGTAAAAAAGTGGTTGACACTAGCATCTCCGGGTGCTAGTGAACACCTATCAACAACGAAGAAGGAGTAAACATATGTTCAAGATCAAGCCAGACAGCGTCACTTCCAAGATCTATGTTGAACTCGGCAATCAGGCAGGCATTACCGCCAAGCAGGCAATGATTCGCTATAACATTCCGCGCAACACCTTTCACACCATCATCGGCGCCCTTCGCAAGGAAGGCAATGATATCGTGAGCATGTCCTTGCGCTCGCCGGTAAAGCAGGCGCGTGGTCGTCCCGAGAACTTCTATCGGCTGTTTGATATCGCGTAAAAATAATGGTTGACACTAGCGGGGAAACTCGCTAGTGAACACCTATCAACAGCAAAGGAGCAACTAATGAACGTTTCTTGTTTTCAAGGCTATCTCTATGCCAGTTATGATGAACTGGTTGCCGCATTTGGTGATCCTGATATTGGTCCCAATGAAGACGACAAGGTGACCTGCGAATGGACACTGATGCTCGACGGCCAAGAGTGCCGTATCTATGACTACAAGACCGGCCGCACTCCCATGAGAAGGTATGAATGGCATATCGGCGGCTATAATAAGCGAGCAGTCACACTGGTCGAGAACGCATTCCGTCAGCGCCGCAGAGCAGCCTGATGGGACTGTGGGGGCGTTGAGCAGGACTCCGTCCCCACCTTTTTTCTTGACAACAGAATCTTAGTCAACTATAACCAACTTGCAAACACAAAAGGAGCAAACAATATGACTGAAGTTGCAATCAAGCTTACCGCAGGCACTGTCGTTGATCGTCAGATGCTCAATCGGGTCAAGAGCGAAGACCTGGCAGCAGTGATGGCTGGGATCTATGCCGATCCCAAGACGCAGGTCATTGTCGTGGACAATGTCACACAATTCTTCTCGACCAAGAACCTGATCGCCGCTCTGGATCAGAATGCCGCAGAACTGCCCCTGATCCTGGAACACCGTGGCATCACGCTCAACGCAGATGACATTGATGTGGTGCGCCAGTTCTCCGAAGTCAAGCAGCATGTCATGGATCGGATTGCTGCACTGACTCCTCCGCCTCCGCCCTACCCGTTTGCTGATGTTCCCGACGACTGGGACATTGAAGCCAAGATCAAGTTTAATACGGCCAGTGTCCGCCGCATGAGCGATACTTCCTACTCGATCTCCAACAAGGCGCTCAAGGAAGTCTGGGAAGCAGCGGCAGGTCACTGGACTGGTGGCGACAAGGTCCATCGTGGTACGCTCTATGTGCGCGCTTCCGGCTACAGCAACTATCTGGAAGTCTATGACAACCACATCGCGATCGGCTGCCAGAAGATCCAGCGCTTTGAACTTGAACAGGTCGCTCTCCGCATGGGCTGGGACTTCCCCGCCGTCACAGTCGAGAACTGATAGAAAGTGGTTGACACTAGCATCTCCGGGTGCTAGTGTCTTCCTGTAAGCAACGGAGAAAACATATGAACCATAGAATTCCACTGTTCTTTAAGATTTGGTTTGCAATCTGCGCCACACTTGCTTTTGCGATCATGTTTTCCACTATCTATGTTATCCTTCATCCCGAGATGATTGGTAACTATGCTGGTCAGATCGTACATGGTTATCAGGAGTCAGCGCAATGAAATATGTTGTAGCCGTTATCGGTGCACTAGTATTGGCCACGGCAGTTCAAGCCATTGGCTATTATGGGTTTGGCTATGATGCTAAATTCCTTGCTGGTTGGTGGTCGTGTATGCTCTATACCTTCATCGTTTACAGGAAGTAATATCATGAAAGCTATCGAATACTGGGAAGTCTCTGAGGAGTACGACCGCACTTCGACCCACATCGGCAATTTCCTTAATGAGGCAGATGCCGTAGCGGTTGCCGGTGGCAAAAACTCCGTGTATAAGTCCGTCACGGGGAAAACAATGTTTATCTTTGAATCTGTTGAGGATTTTCAAGAGAACACCCGAGAGAAGATTCGTGCCCGAGCATTGGCCAAGTTGACTATTGAAGAAAAAAAGGCACTGGGGGTTGACAACTTCAAGTAGGCCTGTTAGACAAATCTTGCAACACAAGAGGAGAACCACGATGACCACCTATTATGTCTACGGCGATTATGGATACAACTCGGAACAGGAACTGTATCAGTCCACCTGCCTCCAGGAAGCTCGGGACTTTGCTCGTGATTATACTCGTTGGGGCGACTTTGGCGGTTACAACCAGATCGAAGTCGCATGGTTCACCGATGACGGCGAGTATATGACCGATGCTCGGTATTTTGCTGACGATGGCGACGGCTTCGATGCTGACATATATGATGATGAGCCCGCATACGATTATTATTCGGACTAATCATTTTAACGGTTGACAGTCTCCCTGTTTGCTGTTAGATAGAGTTCACACGCAAACAAGGAGACTGTTATGACCAAGACCCGTAATCCCGTCGCCGGCAATGCTCACCGCTACAACAAGCGGCAGGTATTTGTGGACCGCAAGAAAGAAGAGCGCCGCAAGGCCTGCCGGGGGAAATACGATGAGTAACATAGTTGATTTAGAAACCTTTCGGAGACGACGGGCTCTCCTGGATAGTTCCTCGGACGACGCAACGGTATTAAGCGATGGAACCCTGGGGGATCTCACTGACCTTCTAGAGATGATCAAACCGCTTGACAACCTAAAGTCTATTAATATTTTGGGAATATGTCCAAATCGACTGGATTACTTGGCAATGATTGCCGAAGACATCTTGTCCAAACTGGATGATCTTGGCTACTTTGAAGAGGAGGTTATCTCAAACGATAACGATATTACAGAGGAATGAATATGTACACTATTGACGACATTGACGACTTATTTCCCGGAGACGAATACGGCACTTTATACCGAGATCTATACAAGGATTATCATGGTGAATGGCCGCGTGATTTAGTATGGGAAAGTCCCGAGGATTTTCTTGAGGAATTCGACCGCGTCCTGGAAGATGATTGGTCAGACAGTACTGCCATTGAGGAAGAGGAAGACAATTGGACTATCCTTGGCGACGAGGACAGCGGTGATTTCCTTGATGATCTTGGCTATGACAGGCGAATGAATCGAGATGACGAATGGGATTGACAGACTAAATTGTGCCTGCTATAAGCAAGGCATAACTAAGGAGAAATCGAATGAGCCTGGATGTATCACTGATCGAAACCCGCCCTGTTGAGGTATACTCTCGCAACATCACTCACAATCTCACCGACATGGCAAAGGAAGCAGGTATCTATCAGCACCTGTGGCGTCCCGAGGAGATTGAGATCGAGTTTGCTCACCAGTTGATCCTGCCTCTTACCCGAGGACTGGAACTGCTATTGAGTGATCCTGCTCGATTCGAGGCGTTTAACGCGCCCAATGGCTGGGGAACGTATAAAGATTTCGTAGGCTTTGTCGAGGACTATCTGATGGCATGCGAGGAATCTCCTAATGCTCTGATCGATATTTCTCGATAAAACATGTTGACAGGCAGGCACTAGGCTGCTAGTGCTTGCTTGTAAGCAACGGAGACAAGCTATGAATATATTTGAACGTTGGTTCCTTCGCCGCATCATCCGCCGTGAAGTCCGTCAGGGTTACTTTCACGATCTCAAGATCACCGCACTGTATCGCGAGATCCATGATGCTGCCAGGCGGGAATTCTACGAGGACAATGTCTTTTCACGCAACGAATATTTGCGCGAATGGTTTGAAAATTCGCTTGACAAGGCACCTGATCTTCGCTAGTGCTTGTTTGTAAGCAAATGGAGTTAGACAATGATTTATTGCACTGATGCCTATACCTACAACGATTTTATTGGCGATGCTATTGCAACAGGTGGAGCATTGGTCGTCCTCGCAGGAGCCCTGGTGCTCTTTGCCGTTGCCTATCGTATCTTTCGGGACTCGTGATCATGGACATGCAACTTCTAAAAAAGGACGCCGAGCAGGATATGGAATACTACGATAGCCTGCCCGGGGATATCCGCAAGGTCATTAGTGAGTATGGAGAATTTCCGTTTCGTGGCGAGGATACTGAGGACCTGCGGAGGCGCTGCGAGCGTTGGCAGCAACAGGAACAACAATTTCTCTTGACAACCTTCATGTGATAGACTATAAGCAAGCAACACCGGGAGATTGACAATGGAAACACTAATCGCACTCAACGATAACGGCGCGGCAGTCTGCCTGTTCTGGTGCCTGTTCAATGCGGCGGCCGGTGTTGATCTGGCACTAGGCTAAGGAGAATAACAATGAGCGGAATTTACGGAGCATATGCCAACATCCTGTTCGATACACTGTTCACCGAGGAATGTCAAGATTTAATCGGTGAGGTCCAGGAGATCGTCAAGGTCAACGAGATCACCGATGCCGAGATTGACCAGTGGAATACCTTGTTTCTTAAGTTCAAGGATCGGTTCGACCAGGATCGCATGTTCACTTTGAAACGAGTACAGGGTGCGATGCTTCGTCGCTTCAAGCGCGAAGGTCATCTCTATTCCGTAGGTGATTTTTCAAGTAACTGCTCGACATTTCCTTTGGCGTTATGTAAGCCCTTAACCAAGGAGATCTTCAATGATTGATAGTAACCGATTTGACCAACTCTGTCGCCAGCTGGAACGCTACCAGCGTGACTACTCCTTGGCCAAGAACACAATCGAATCCACTAAGCGAGAGTTGGCTGAGTTTGTGCTACTAAACGCCGAGGTAATCGCAAAAGGCCAAGCCGTCGATCTCTCTGCCTATGAAGAATCCATCACGGAAGCCGAATGGGACATGGGCTATGCAGCCAAGACCTTTGAAGAAACCAAAAACCAGTTAGCAGCCATGGTCAACAGAATTGGTCTCCATGAATAAGGCAGCAAATAACTTGCTACCTGTATGCAGGCACCACAAATACAGTTGACATAGGATGTGGTAGTGTGTATAAGGCACACACAAGCAAGGAGACAGCGATGACCAAGCGAATGATTAATGTACCAGTGGGCACACCCGAGATGCGAGCAACGAACTTTGGCCGAGGTACACGGCTAGTGATTACCAACCGTGTTTCAATTTATCCTGATGGCACCGATGTCGAGAAGTTGATCAAAACGCTCCAGGAGATCAATGATCTATTGGACAAAGGCTACACTAACCTCTCGATTGAAAGCGAGCTTGATTGCGGTTGCTACCACGAATGCCGTTGCAGCCCTTCGTACTATGTATGGGGCACACGCGAGGAAACGGACTTGGAGTACAACTTCCGCATGCAGGAAGAAGATCGTCGCGCTCGCGAGGATTTGGAGCGTGATCGCAAGTCCTATGAAGAACTCAAGAAACGATTTGGAGAATAACATGCGATACAATCCTCGTGGAAGCCTCAGATTCCTTGTGCTCTTGTCAGGGTTTGTGGCCATGATGGCAGCGGCTATGGGATATATCCTCATGGCCGCCACCACATCTAAATGGATCGGGCACTACTTCGATCTTCCATACTTTGTCTCTGACTTGATTGGTATGGGGATATTCTTTCTTGTGCCCGTGGCCATCATTGCTGGCTTTGTCCAAGACTAAAGGACACCAACAAGGATGGTAGTCCGGTCCGCCACGCCTGTCAACCGAAAAAAGTGGTTGACACCACCCAACCGCCTGCTAGAAGGCTCCCAGAAAGAGGAGAACCACTATGAAAATCCGAGTTTATGATATCCACTGGGAAACGGACGGGATCGAGGTTGATCTCCCGGCCGAACTCAATTTCGAGGTCGAGGACCACGAGTCGGTAGAGGATGAACTCTCCGATCTGGTTTCGGAGCAAACCGGATTCCTGCACAACGGTTTTTTGTATGAGGTGGTCGATTAAGGGTTGACAGTGCTGCGAGACCTGCTAGAACGGTTCTCGCAGCACAACAAGGAGCACTGCAATGTCCACTCTGTATGTCAAAGTTTCTGTCGCTCGCCGCCCCAACTCCGGTAAGCGTCGTGCAATTCGCATTGTCGCTTCCTATGACCAGCGCCCGACCAAGAACTCCGTGCAGTGGTACGCCGAGCTTGGGTTCGGCCAGCTTACCGATGCTGCGCTTCATGCGTCGGTTCGCAAGTTGGTCAATGATGCTCGCGCAGCACATGTGAGCCTGGATGTCAAGAACGAAGTTTATAAAATGATGTAAAAAACAGGTTGACACTAGCATCTCCGGGTGCTAGTGTCATTTTGTCAGCAACAAAGAGGGAATACCATGAGCCGTAGTTTTCGCAAGACCGATCGCCGCGATGACAATGATTATTTCGATCCGTTCTTGGCTCGCAAGGCCGAGCGCAATCGCCGCGCCGCTCGCAACCGCAAGGACTTCCTGGTCGAGGACACAATTGATCCTTACTGGCGATAATAACGGTTGACACTAGCATCTCTGGGTGCTAGTGTCCTCCTATCAGCAAGGGAGAAACTCAATGAAGCTGTTCAAGTTTTCCGCAGAGCACATCACTCGCAAGCGCGGCGAGGCAATCTGCCGCCACGTCGAGGACGTCCTGGGTTTGAGCGTGTATCACGCCGGCATGGATGACACCTTCGAGAACTTTTTCCACATCGTGGTCGATTGCACCGATCGGGACGCCAACCGCATTCAGAACCACATCTGGACGCACAACGGCGGCGCTTACTGCACGGTGCAAGAGAACTGGACCGAAGAAATGGATCAGGACGCTTCCTGGTTGTAAAATAGCGGTTGACACTAGCGGGGAAACCCGCTAGTGATCTCTCATCACGAACGAAAGGGGAATACCATGAGTCTCTACAACCTCACCCACACCGTCAATCAGGCAGTCGAGGCGTACATTGATGCGCACATGACCGAGACCACTGCCGAAGCACTGGGACTCGATCCGCGCGCGGGCCACCGGATCTGGCGGAGCGATGATTGCGTGGCAATCTGGCGCGATACTCGGGGTCGGTTCGACTACTATGCCGGCGGCGAGTATGTCAGAAAGGAGTACGTCCAGGAGTTCGGTGACTGGGTGTTCTATAGCTCCGAGGACGAGCGCGTGGCAGGGTGGCTGGAGCGCACGGAGGAAGGTGACACCGATGAGGATCCTACCGAGGATTTCAACTACGTCGGCAGCCGGCACCACTACTAAAAATAGTGGTTGACACGGTGGTGGCACCTGATAAAAGGGTGCCACCAACACAGCAAGGAGCACCACCGTGAATACCCAAGCCAATTTCACCCAGCTGGTCAACCTTTGCCTGGATATCGCTAGAGAAAAATACGGCGATTTCGGCACGGTCAAGATCAGATATGACCTCCGTGGCCTATCAGCTGGACAGGCAAGGTGCCATCGCGACCGAGTCACTGGCCGAGCATATGATCTGGAGCTCCGCTTCAACAAGGAGGCGATGGCCAAGGACTGGGACCACCTTGTTAGGGAAACGATCCCGCATGAGGTCGCTCACCTGGTGGCCTATGCTCGGCCTGAGCTGGGTGCCAAGAATCACAATGGCGGCTGGGTCAGGATCGCCAGATCACTGGGTTGCCGGGGAGAAAGGTGCCACACCATTGGCCTTACCCCGGCCAGACGCCGACTCCGCTATAGGTATGTTACCGACAGTGGCATGATAGTGATTGCTGGTCCCAAGCACCACAAGCGCATCCAGGAGCATGGCCGTCTGGCAGGGCTCAAGTGTGCCCTGACCGGAGAACGTCTTGACAGGCACCACTTCAAGGAATCAATTGCCGCCTGAAAATTAATAGTTGACAACCCGGTGGCACCTGATAAACGGGTGCCACCAACACCAGAGGAGACTACCAATGTCGCTTTTCAATATCACTGAAGTCAAGGCCCGTACTGCCGCCGCTCGTAATCCGGTTCCCTCCACGCCGCTCACGGACAAGCATCAGCGGATTCTCGATGCAGTCAACAGCGGCAGCTGGGGTTGCCAGGATTTGTCGGTCCGCGCACTGGTTACTGCCATCACCGGCGTCAATTGCATGGCCAGCGCCAAGACGCCGTATGTTGTGGGCACCATGATCGTCTACTGTCGCGGCGCCTCTGAAACGCTCCTCGTCCGCAAGGTCGACTCGGACGGCGATGCCATGATCTTTACTGCCACTGGCGAGACTGAGATCCGCGCCGAAGGTCGTGTCTTCTTCTCGCCGCAGATGTTCGAGGACGGCGTGGTCCGCTGGGCAACCGACGAGGAGATCGATGCCTTTTTCTCAGTTGCCTGAAAATAGTGGTTGACACGGTGCTGGGGCCTGATAAACGGGTCCCAGCAACAACGGAGATTTCGTCATGTTTCAAGTCACTGATAACAAGGGCTTCCACGTGGAGTTTGCAAACGGATTCACGGCAAGTGTCCAGTGGGGCATAGGCAACTATTGTGACAATAAGTTCCACTCAGGGCGCTGGGGAGAGGAGGTTCCTCCGTCACGGAATGCCGAGGTAGCAGCATTTGATCCCGAAGGCAATATGATCGACATGGCACACGGAGATCAGGTCCAGGGCTATCTCTCCGCTGACGAGGTGCTCCGGTTCCTGAACGCGGTCGCCGCGCTGTCATTCGAAGGCATGGACGTTCCCCTACTTCCTGAAAATTAACGGTTGACACAGTGGTAGGGCCTGATATTCAGATCCTACCACGTCAACACGGAGACACCCAATGCCCCACTTCAAGCACGATTGCATGACGCCTGGTTGCTGCACCTACGCAGGCAGCTTCAATCACCGGGACGTTTATGTCTCTCGGGATCGCACCGTGATCCTGCGTTACAGCGATGAAGGACCCGACTACTCCTCCATGCCATATGAAATCGCTGCGGTCATTCCGGACCAGCTCTGGGGCACGGCGGTTGATATGATCGATGATTTAAGTGGTTGACACCACCGCCTAGCCTGCTATTCCACAATTGCGAACACCAACTGGAGACAACCGATGATTCCCGCTACCGATGCCGAACTGATCACCGACTTCCGCGCCTGGCTCACCACCAAGGATCCGCTTGAGGAATATCAATACGTGGACAACGAAGGGTGCGCCTTTGCTCAGTATCTCCGCGCATGTCTGCCTGACGAGGAAATCTCCGTCGGCGTGTTCTCGTTCTCGATCAATGACGAGGAATATCCTCTTCCTAAAGTGATCGACCAGGCCGTTCACCTGACCCAGGGATCGATCCGCACCTTCGGCCGCGCTCTCCAAAAGCTGGATGAATTGCTCGCTGAAAATAGTGGTTGACACCGCCACCTAGCCTGCTATTCCACACTTGTCAACACCAACTGGAGACAATCGATGATTCCCGCTACTGATGCCGAACTGATCACCGACTTCCGCGCCTGGCTCGCCACCCGGGATCCGCTCGAGGAATATATCTATACCAGCAACTCATATTGTTGCTTTGCACAGTATCTCCTAGACCGTGGCGTGGAGGAACCACGTGTTGCGGCATATTCCTTCTGGGACGGCAAGGACTGGCGTGACCTTCCTAGCATCGTTGAAAAGGCAGTTTGCTCCTTGGACGAGGACCTCAATCGCACCTTCGGCAACACTCTCCGTGTTCTCGACCTCCTGATCCTGGATCCCGCCGCCACCGACGAGGAATGCCTCTAAAAATATGGTGGTGTCAATCAAATAACTGGTTGACACCACCACCCAGCCTGCTATTCCACAATTGTCAGCATGACAACGAGAGGAT
>Ga0209085_1000974_pt1 | contig 18827 bp, 17 predicted proteins | sample C_131016_EF_Meta_FD_187310 | JGI IMG/M metagenome (GOLD analysis project Ga0209085, IMG submission 187310) | Freshwater microbial communities from Lake Croche, Canada to study carbon cycling - C_131016_EF_MetaG (SPAdes) (version 2) | ecosystem: Environmental > Aquatic > Freshwater > Lake...
GGACTGCCAGAAAGCGAAAGCATAGAGGAAATAGTTCTAATGTCGAAACTCGAACTTTTGCTATTTACAGCACCGCTTAAGACTTAACCGAACGGTATTGCCCCCTAACCACCCAAAATAGCGGGAGGAACCGGAAGGAACAGCTAAAGATTAGCCAGAACAATATATTTATATTTATGTCTATTATTAACATTCCAACTATCTGGAATAGTAATGATCACTATAATTCGTTATTCAAATTATGGGATAACATAAACCAAAATTCTATAAACCAATTAGAAATAACTTTTGATTTTAAAGAATGTAAATTTCTGAGTCATAACGGAGTTGCTTTTTTAGGCGGACTAGTTGAGCTTATTAAAAATAGGGTGGTCAAGTCCAATTTGCTGATGACACTCTTAAACCAGAAGTTTCTACGAACTTAGCTAAAAACGGATTTTTACAACAACACATTCAAAAGGATTGTCCTTCATGTGAAAATGGAAATTCTATTCCTTATCGTAGAGACACTACACAAAACAGTTAAATCTTTACCTAAAAATTCTACCTTATCATCTACTGAAGCTCTTAAATGGGCATTATGTTCGGGTAATAGCACGATAGGCGATATAGGACGAGATATAGTACTAAATTTACTGCAAGAATTTGTGAAGCATAATAACGGAATGATGAAGATTTATAGTAATGACAGTTATCTTAATATTAAAAATGCTAAAATTGAATATCTACAGAAGACAATAGATTTTTCTGGAACCCTTGTAGATATAGGCTTACTGACCTTTGGTCAGAAAAATCAGTGCGATGAAAGCTCCTACTCATTAACATCTGTAGGCATAGAAACAAAAAACTGTTTATTCTAGAGTGGACGCAAAAATGGGTTATTATAAAGTACATGAAATAATAGGGAACTTCGCCATCGCTTTTGATGACGGTCAAACATTATATAACCTAATCTACCCTCAACTGAAAAAGGGGGATACAGTAGAACTTGACTTTGAAAACGTTAAAATCTTTGCGTCTGCGTTCTTTAACTATGCCATTGGTCAACTTTTAAGAGACATTGAACCAGACACACTCAACAGACAGCTAAAATTTATCAATCTAACAGCAGTTGGTGAAAATACTTTAAGACAAGTAATCAAAAACGCCAAACGGTACTATACAGAGCCACAACATAAAAAAGCCGTAGATGAAGTACTAGAAGAATATGTAGCCAATTGTTAGTAAAATCTATGACTGCTAAATGTGAAAGTACAAGCTGAAGTAATTGACATTACAAAAGATACTCCCTACTCAAGTGATACTTTTTTAGTAGACACTAACGTATGGTTATATCTAACTTACTCTAATGCCAATTTTTCAACCGATTCAAACTATCAGGTAATTTTATCTAGAACAATCGCTAATTATACTAACTATCTTGGTAAAATAAAAAAAAATGAAGCAGTATTAGCTTATTCAGGTTTAACTCTGGCAGAACTCTCTCATGTTATTGAAAAAACAGAATGCGATATATACAATAGTCAAACAGGTAATAGTATTAAACTTAAAGATTATCGTAATGATTTTCCCACTGAACGAGTTAATGTAGTAGCTGAAGTTCAATCAGTGTGGGAACAAGTTAAATCAATTGGTATTGCAGTAAATCTTAATATTGATGAGACAGTTATTGTTAACCTTTCAACTCTTTTTGAACAATATCCCTTAGATGGCTATGATTTGTTTTTATTAGAAACAATGAAAAAAGAAGGAATTGATAAAATTATTACAAATGATAAGGATTTTTGTACAGTTTCCGGAATTAAAGTTTTTACGTCTAATCAAGTAGTGATTGCAGCCGCTCAAACTCAAAATAAACTAAGAACAAGATTAAAACTTCCTAATGAACAAAATCCAAGATATTTGTAAAATCAGTAATTATCTCTTGACCTAAATAATAATTAAACTATCCTTGTTTGTATTGCCTTTGCGACCATTTCTACCTATTTTGGTGTTTGTACCTTTAGAACATCCCCAAGAACTCATCCACCACAGCCTTAGTACTTTCATAACATTCTGTAGCAGGTAAACCTCGCAATTAAAATACCCTTTTTTAGAAGTAGACGATACCTGCTGTAGTCTCTCATCGCTTGTCTATTCTCATTATGGTCTTCTCGATTGACTCTAGAGAAATACCTCCAGTCAGCCTGTAGTATCTCACAACAAAAAAACTAAAGTAAAAGATTGCTACTTATATTAAAGTACATAATAATAAAGATATAAAGACAATGATTTTAACTCAGGTGTAGTATGACTAACAAGAAAGATGACTTAAATTATGAATGGTTAAAATGTGAAGGAGAACCCAACCTCTGGTTTGACAGGTTCTTTTTCTTCTATATTCCTGCGAGCTTTCCTACTTCTTACACAAGACATAACCCCTTAACTGCAGCCTATAAATATTGGTTGGAAGAAAGAGCCAAGTTAGGAGATAAACAAGCCCAAAAGAAACTAAAAGACTCTAACATTTACCCAGATGATAATTGGGTCAAAGCTTGTAGCTTGTATAATTGGGAAACCAGAGCCAAAACTTTTAAAACTAGACAAGTTTATCTTAGAATTAATGAAAAAGAGGATCGCCTTTTTGACATTTTAGACTTGAGATTATCTAGTATAACGTTAGCATCAGAGATGATTCGTAATATGTTGTTAAAAGGCAAAAAATATACCGACCCTAATTATGAATTTAAAGATGAGCACCATTATCGAGCCACTGCTAACGCTATAGCATCTCTTATACGCTCTATGGATGAGAGTGTTGAGCACCTTTGTGGTTTATCGGGAATTGAGAGCCTTTTGAATGAAAAGATAGAAAATCAGAAAAAAATAAGGGGTTAAGACGAGGTAATTTTAGGTTCAACTTAACAATCCCATGCTCCCCCCGAGCCAATACTTTTCGGATAAGAGAAACTCCTGTTGGTAGAGAGAGGGAAGGGAGGGAAGATAGGGAAGTGGACGAGGAAGAAAAACAGTATAATATTCGCTTTTTAACAGTACAAATTAAGAAAAAAGCCTATTTTTTAATAGAACAATCTTCCAAGTCTTCCAAGTCTTCCTTGTCTAGTCATAACCAAAATCTAAAATACCTACCCTTGTAAGCCCTAAGGAGGGTTCCTTTCTCATTTTGTTCTAAAAGAAGGTCTCTTGTGAGAAAGATAAAGTGTCAAATTTATGGTAGAGTCAGGGCAATTTATCTTTGTGAGGTTTTATGAACTTAAACAAAATTGTTTTATTATCTGGTCTCGTTGTTAATAGTATTAGTTTTATTTCCTTTTCTCTTTCTGCTTCAGCAACAAACCTTTTTGTGTCCAATGATAATAATACTATACTTGAGATAAAATCTGGTACTAATACAGCTATCCCTTTTGTTAGTTCTGGTTTGAGTCTTCCAACTGGTTTAGCCTTTGCTCCAGTCCCAGAACCCCTAAACATTTTAGGAGCAACAACAGGACTAGCCCTCTTTGGAACAGTCTCAACAGCACTAAAAAGAAGAAAGCTAACTAAGTAGTAAGAATTATATTAATACTAGAGAGTCATCATCCCAAGATTCTCTAGTATTTTTATTACGGTATTTTATTGCTAAACTCTAGATGGTATCCTGTTTCCCCTAATCCCTCAATGCCAAGGAAGAAGAAAGAAGCACTTACAGAACCACAAGCGACTAAACCAGTCCCTCCTGTAGAGCCTAAAGTAGACTACTCTGAACTCTGGTTTGCCGAGAGAATTGGCAGTAAAGTAGAAGCTGTCCAAGGGAAGGATCTAAATAAAACAGCAACCTTGTTTCATTGCTTTTGGGGTCCTTTTCCAACCAAGGAAGAATGTCTTCCAACAGTCGAAAAGAAGCAAGCAGCTATTGATGCTGAAATTAAATTGCATAAAGCAATAGAAGCCGCAGAACCTGACCCAATTCCTTTTAAGAAAAAGGAGGAAGGAGATCCCATTGCGGAAACTACAACAGCAGAGAAGCAACCTATTATACAGCAATCTAAAATAAGTTACTCCCCAGATCAAGTAATTATGATTCCAGGTTTAAACGCAGAAATCACAGTTAAATTCAATACACGTCCTTCTCTTCCTGAAACAGGCAAGAGCATTTTACTAGAAATAACAACAGAACAGGGATTCACTGTTAGAGCGAATGTAAACCGTAAAACGCTTAAAAAACAAGTAGAAAAGATGGATACCTTTACTGAATGGATAGCTGCCCTTTCAGGTAAGATAACTCGTATTGACCCTAATGGGGTTGTCGAACTTGAAGGAGCTGGGGTCGTGGTCTTCGAGAAAAAACCAAAAGAGGAGGCTGTGAGTGAGGTAGAGGGTGTTATTCAACAACACCCCTAAAAATGACCTTTTTTGAAAAGAAGCCTAAAAAAGCCTTAACTCTTTAGGCTTAATGATTAAAATTCTAAAGGTAACTTTCCTGTATTATCATCATTTTTACCTATCATTTCCTCCCTTAAAGCCTTAATCTTATCTACATAATACGACTTGTTATAATCTCCCGTAGTTACCTCTGTAGGCTTATTTCTTGAATTATAGCCATAATAGAAACTAACAGTCTCCCCTACTTGTCCTATGCCCATATCTACTAGATTCTTTTCGTTTTTGGCAATCTTCCTAGTGATAGTTAATTTCTCAATAGGATAGTTGCCTGATTCTAACTCAGTGATGAGGTTCTGATAATAGCTTTGGGCTTCCTGTTCACTCGCTGCATAAGCTTTGATGTAGTTGACTTTAAACTCTTTAAGTAAAGGAAGATCCGTTCTTTTAGCCCCTTTAATAATTGGTTCTTTCCAGTCTGGTCGGTAAATTATGTAATTCTTGGCTTTCGGAACAGAAGCTACACAACCAGAATATTCAAGGTCTACTTTAATACCCTCTGGTAACTCATAACTTAAGCCTTTAACAAGTGTTTCGGGATCATCATAAGAAAAGATAACTCCATCAGTATCAGACTCAATTAAAACAGCCTTATTATTTTTGATTACAGTTTCCATTAGGTCTAATATTTTCCTTCCATAAGCTGTTACCAGCGCAGCCGCCTCATAGTCATTAAAACTATATCCTCCTGTTCCTAAGAAACCGTAAGACCCATTGATCAGAATCTTCAGGGCGTTCTGCTGGTGGTCTGCTTCTCTGTTGCCTTCTTTGGCTAATTTCTTCAGTCTGAGACGTTCTTCGGTCATATATTTTAAAACTCCTAAAAATTTATGTTCGGGATCTTTTTTGCTGCATATTCCATAAGTAAGCATGATGGAAGGATAGAGAGACGAAACGTCAATCTTAGCTACTTTTCTGTGCAGTCCAGGGTTATGTAATGTGACCTTACCTCCCTCATATTGAACAGTTGGATCGGCTGTAGGTTCACTCCCCTTAATCAATGACTGGTGTATTTTTTGTGCCTTCAAAGCTGGTGAGGCTGTAGCTAATTCTTGTAGAGAAATATTGGGTACTATTTTCAACTGATAGTAAACAATAGGTATTAAGAAATTAGCCAAGAGTTCAGTATCTTCTAGGTCATAGGTTAGATAAGTCTTAATAGTTTCAAGGTCTCCCGAATGATAACAGTCTTGGATCTGATTGTGGGACAGTTCTAAGCGTTTTTCGGGTCTTAACTTTAGTGCTAGAACACAAGATTTTAGATTGTATGAGGTTAGCTTAGATGCTGACTTATCCCAGATGCAAGCTTGCTGGAAAGTATCAATTATTTGGACATTACCACAATAAACAGGAGTGAATTTTATAGGAGATCCTCGGAATGAGGAAGCGCTTATAGTCTTCTCCTTATCCCCCAATTTGAAGCTGTGACTTACTCTATGTTTATCACATCTGGTAATAAGGAAGGGTAAGTCGAAGCTAAAGAGGTTGTGACCGATGAGAATATCTGGGTTAGAACTGTTGAGATGTTCAATAGCCTTCTGTAGGAGAATCTTCTCGTCAACATCATCATATATAGTAACCTCGCCTAAATGGTTTCTGAGACCTATCATGATCACTCTGTCGGTTTTAGAGTTTAGTCCCGTAGTTTCGATATCAATATAGACTTTAGTTTTAATATCATACAGAGGTAGTTCTTTTGTCGGTTCCCATTGGGGGATCTGGTTCTCTGGTATGTAGTCAAGGTCTAATTGTTCCAAGTCTACTTCTAGTCGGTTGCCTACTTTTTTGACGCACTTTCTAGGGTTAACTAGTAAATTTGGATCAAGTTCTAGGTTTTCGTACTCTTTAGGGTTAACTAGTAAATTTGGATCATCATTTTGAATATTTTTTTCAGAAAAGTATGACTTGTATGACTCATTGTCTGAAACGGTTACAGGGACGTTGTTTGAGTCGGTCATACTTTCTATGACTGATTTATGACTTGTATGACCGTTACCTCCAGCTTGGTCATAAGTGGTCATACCTTCTATGACTGATTTATGATCGTTACCTCCAGCTTGGTCATAAGTGGTCATACTTTGGTCATATGTGGGTATGACCGCCTCTATTCTTTGTGGAGTAGGGGTTTCAAGCTTTTGGTCATACAAGTCATACTTTTTTATGGATTTAATTCTAAAATCCGATCCAGATTTACTATTAGAAGTAGCGTATCCTAGCTGTACTAATTCACTCATAAATTTCCTAGCATCATCGGCTCCACCCTTACCACAAAAAACAGCTCTGGTAATCATCTTGGTAGTTATCCAGTCTTGCGTATTTTTGAACTTCTCAAGGAATTTAGCAACCTTTGGACTGATAGGGTTAACACCTATCTCGAAGTCACCATAGATGCTTAAGGTATCAGTGATTGTATATTTAACAAATTCTATTGCTGCCAGTAATGTTTGAGCACTAACTAAAGTGTCGGGTTCTTGTTCCCATTGAAAAGCACAAGTAGTAGGTGTGTTCAATTGAATGTTGTTGCAAGCAGCATTAAGAATATGAATGATTGCCGCGAATTTAGGAGCTTTGCTTCTATTTTTGCGATATAAAGCTTTAGTAGCTGGATGCTTGGCATTTGGTCGCATTTCTTCGGTTTCTTTGTGCCAATTTACCCACACATTCCAGGCTTCTTCAGTTAAACCGTAAATCTTTGGCTGTAAATTGTCTATGGTTCTATATAGAGCGTAAAAAAAATCGTCTAGAGAATAAAGCTCTTTTGTTGGTGCAGGAAAAATTGAATCTTTCATCAAAATATTAGTAAATCGTGGCCAGAAGCCGTTTACATCTTCTGTTTCCTTGCCCATTATTTTTCTTAAAGTCCTAGGCTGTATGCCACCAAGTATTGATATAGAGGTTTTAGCTATATAAATTGGTTCTTTACCAGCCCGAATAACATTTAATGGATCTCCGTTATAAAGCGTTAGCCATTTTTCCTGTTCTCCTCCTTTACCACCTGGTTTGTATTGATCCATTGATTTTATTAAGTTAGCCAATTCATCAACAGACGCTAATAAACCTCTATCTGGGTATGGTTGTATATGTCTAGCAATTCCTTCTATGGTGAAGTCAGATGTAGATAAAACTCGATATTCAGGTTTATTGGGTTTAGGTAGATCCTCCCTGTCCTCTGGCTTTTTCTTCCTGTTATCTTCATAGGCTTTCAAACTTTCTTCATAAAGATTCATACGCTCTTTATAGTCTCTATAACTTTCCGCTTGCATCTTGTCTAAAGCTTTGGTTAACATCCTGATTAAAGGTGATTTTCCAGCATCAGAGTCGCCAACTAGGCACAGCCATATAATAAGCGCTTCAAGGTGTCCTGACCCCGGATTAATACATATTAGTGTTTCAGTTCCAACCAATGAGCTAACAACAGTAAGAAGTATAGCGGCTGGTATGATTCCCGGTTGACCAAAAATAGCGGCTTGAGAATTAAGCTGCTCTGCTAACCACCGAGGCATAAGTTTAGAGATGTCAAAATCTTTAGACTGAGTAATACTTTGAACTTCCTTGAGAATATCTTCTTTATCTTCATCATCTAAAGGCGGCTCGTTATCTAAAGGCTCATCATTCTCATCTAGATATTCCCAAGGATGCTTATTAGGAGTTTTTGTACTCCACTTCGATACTGCCCTTTTATGGATTGCATAAACATCTTTTTTGGGGTATTTCGGCTCACAGTTATTAGCACATTCGATAAGAAGATCGTATGAAGATTTTGGGTTAAGTCCTATCAAAGATAAAGAGCGTCTTCGGGCTTCACAATGCCACGCAATATCTCTCACAAGTATATTTCTATCACCTTGACTAGTTCCTGTTTTTATTTCTTGTTGTTTCTTGGTAGAGAGCAAAGGAAACAAGTCAATAGGCTTGTTTAGCATTATGTCTAATATCAACTGTGGACATTCTGCTATTTCGGTTTGACTAGGGGCGCTGTTAGGTAAAAATCTATAGCCACGAGTTTCAGGATGTTCACCTGTCAAAATTTGGTATTGTGCACCAGTTCTAAGTTCTAAGTAATTTTCATTACCTAAGTCTATTTTTTGACTCTTGATTTTGCCTATAAGATTAGGAGGTACTTTGTAAATAGCACCTTGTCTTCCTTCTTTGCCAGAAGTCACCTTGAGAGTTTTAGGTAATAATTCAGTTAAGGTATTTTGGGAACCAAAAAGATATGCAGCAAATTTAGAGGCTATTAGACCATCTACATCAATAGCCATATACATAACGCCAAGAACGATAGCTATAGCTCCACAATCCAAGTCATTTATGAATTTAACTATCTCACTTGGTAAATAATTGTTTTTACCATTCCAGTCAATCTCTTTGGCTTTTTTCTTATTATTTTTAAGCTTATTGTACTTTTCAATCGGGATAAGCCTGACATCAGAAGGTAATTTTGACAATTCCTTCCAATTGATTAAACCCCCCGATGAATTATTATCACTTCCGTTACTGCTATTTTTAATTTCGCCTTCTTCCAACATTTAATTAACTCCCTTATTTTCATTAAGTTCATAGTGGGAAATACAAAAACTAAATTGACCACAATTTGAGATATGACAAGCCTCATTTGAACATGAGCTTTCTGAACATTTAATAGCTGTTTTATACTTGGTCATATTTGCTTGGGAGATTTCTAGGATCTCTAAATCAAATTCTTTAGCAAATTCTTCTGAGCTCATACTAATTAAGTAACCTTAAATTAAAGTTGTTATGTATCGTATCCCAAGGCTCAAAAAGCTTATCCTGTAATGGTTTTACAGATTTGTGGTAAAATCAAAATACAAGATTTAATTATTTTTTCTTGAGGATACTGAAACTAACGATCCTGATGTTTTGGCTGTGATACCTTGCAGGGTAATCACAGCTATTTTTCATTTAGTCTTTTTCTACCTACTTTTTTAGATTGATTAGAAGGTAAAGACTTAAGATAAGCCTCGATCGCTTGTTGGTGACTACTGCCGCCACCGGTGATAAAAAAATCGTGGATTAACTCTTGATTCCACAAAATTTTCTTACCCCCTGGCATTTTTATAAAGTGAATACCTTCTAACAACTTCTTTTCAGTTCGTAAATCATAAAGTTTAGATTTACCTACCTTCACAACTTCTCGTAACTGTGCGGAACTAACGAAATGATTCATATAAACTCCTTATTTTCAATTGAGATGCACTGATAAGGGACTAAAACACTTTTCTTGGCTTTTTAGGACTATCCTTAGCTTAAAAAACTTATTCGCAAAATCACTCAAATGATCTTTTTAATTTTAAACCCTTGCCTAGTAAGGTTTTGAGCAACTGTACCTTATGGTTCGAGCCATGTCATGGTTGGTATATCTTTCAATCGTTCCATCTTCTCGCAAGAGATAACGTTGGGCTTTGTTTTCTTTTAGGAAAGTAGTTAAAGCTACCCTTGCCTTAACCATCGGCAAGTAGTACTCCTTCTTAAAATCCTGATATTTCTCTGCTGCATCTATCAGCACAGAAATAAACAAAGCAGTGTCAGGACAATCAGGATGTTTTTCCCATGGCTTCTCTTTATTTATTGGCCAAGGACTTATTAAACCTTTTAAATTCGTATTTATTTTCTGTTGACAACGAATAAAATCTTTAATTAATGGAATCTTTTCACCGGAATGAAAACTAAACAAAACTAACTTTTGCTCTGAGACAACCCCAGACAGCAAAATAGCTGGGTCATCATCATCCATAACATCTAATTTAGAATATTGATAATTATTATTAACCGAAAGTTCAAATAGTTTCTTTGCACAAATATCAACTTTATAACCAAGTTGGGCTTCTAATTTAACCCATTGTTGATATTCCTTTTTAGCAAAGGTATTAACAGGAGGTAAATTAGAAGGAAATGTCTCAGTTTTAAAGAGTTTGGGGCTTTTATTATATTTGATATGTTCCTCAACCAATTTAAACCATTGTATGTAGACATTCTTGAGAAATTCTATAGAAAAGCGTCCTACCCTAGTTTTCAAATCCTCACTAGGGTTATGTAATATTTCCATTACCTTTTGTCCTTGTTGCTTTGCTTGCGAAGTAACTGGTTTTAACAAAATGTCTATCAGAGGGTCTTTAGTTTTTGAGAAAAGAATCCCTGGATAAAAAGGATATTTATTATCCTTGGTAAACAATTCTTCTGGGTATTTTTTTTCCTTGGGGTTATTCATAACTTAAAACTCCTTAAAAATAGAACGAGATTCAATTACACTAGCATAATGTTTGAGAAGTACTTGTAAATCATGCCCACTTTGAGCAGCAACAGTAAAGGGATTAGCACCAGCAGCTAGAGCGTGACTGATAGCAGTATGTCTAGTAGCATAAGGCTTACGATACTCAATACCACACTCAGACAGAACAGTTGTCCAAGCTCTCCTTCTAAACTCCCGATCATTTATTTCCTTACCACTACGAGAAGGAAAAACTAAATCATCTGGTTTAGCTTGGGAAAGTTTCAGACGATTGTTAAGCATGGCTATAATTTTAGGAGTTAAAATAACCTCCCTAGCTTTGCCTGTTTTAGTAGACTTCCGATTACCACGCGAGACCGATTCCCCAATCCAAACTACAGTCAAATCTGCTGAAAAATGCCTCCATCTTAAAGCAGTTACCTCGCCAAAGCGACAAGCACTACCAAATAAAAAGGTAACAAAATCAGCATAATAACTGTAATAACGATGTTGAGAAAAAGCTAATAATATTCTAGTTACCTCATCTGAAGTAAAAGGCTTAACTGGTTGTCTTGGTTGCGGTTTAATCGTAGCAATAAGACCATCCCAAGGGTTAGGAGAAGATATATGATATTTACCCACAGCCCAAACCCAACAAGCCTTAAGCATCCAGAGATACTCCTTAGCTGTCCGCTCACTCACCTGCTGTCTGAGATATGAAACAAAAGACTCAGTTTTTTGTGGTTTAATCAACTCAGCTTGAATATTAAGAGCCTTAGATAAATGACTCAAACAACCCTGATAACGAGAGAGAGAACCGGGGCATAAATTCTTACTTTTAGTCATGGCCTTAACGTAATGCTCAAAGAGAACAGGAACAGTTACAGCCGTTGACTTAGAACCATTAGAACGCGGTTTATAACGTAGCAAGGTCTCATCAAAATGACCTGCTAGATAATCCAGTTCAATTTGATTAGCAGTTCTTTGAGCAGCCAGACGGTTAGCAGGAGTATCAGGGAGACCTAGAGACACAGATCTATACTTACCCTGCTCAAACAACTTAAGCCTTAAACGTCCTCGGTCATTTTCGATAAATACTTTCATGGCAATTCAAGTTTACTAAGAAATCCGTGATATAATCCGTGATAACTTGAAGCCCAAAACAGCCAAAAACGTTGAATATGGTAGGGTATTTTGGACAGGAAAAAACGGGCTTTCAAGTTATCCTTGAATCCCAAAAGCCTTATGTAGAGAGTGTTTTAGTCTTATCGGGATGACAGGAATTGAACCTGCGACCCCTTCGTCCCGAACGAAGTGCGCTACCAAGCTGCGCTACATCCCGTAAATTGAATTTATCTACATTAAGCTAACATATTTTAGGGGTTAGGTGTTAGAGTTTAGATCAGGTATTATTGAGCTTCAATTTGACGAACAACAGTCAAAGCCGAGTAACTTACCCCTGCTGTTCCTTCCCCAGGATGAGTAGAGTCTCCTACCAACCAAAGATCTTTAACAGGAGTGCGGGTAGCAATGCCAAAAGGTCCAAAGGTAGAGAGTCTCTGTCCAATACCTCCTACAATACCTAAATCTCGTCCTGTATAGTAAGCAAAGGTGCGAGGAGTAGCGCTTTCTTGATGGATAATTGTCTCAGGTGTCAGCTGAAAATAATTAGATAAACGGTTTAGAGCTTCATTTGTATATTTTTCTTTAAGTTGTTGATAGTCTGTTTCATTGCCTTGCCACCATTGACTTACATCTGTAAAAGAAGAAGCAATAATTGTAGCTTGTCCGCCTGGCGCTCTCCCATCACCTGCTTTACTGACAGAAACAAAAAGGGAGTTATTTTCTCCAATAGGGCCTTGATAATCATAAAGGAATTGTAGATGAGGTGGACAATTGAAGGGAATAGCTGATTCTTTTACGCCCAGGTAAATGACAAAGGCACCGGAAGCAGGAGGGAGTTTATCAATACGTTGTACATAAGAAAAAGGTAGATTTTCTCTTCCTATTAATTTAATCAGATTTTGGATAGTAACATTAGCGACAATATGATCTGCTTCTTCTTGCCAAAGTTGATTAGTTTTTAGGTTGCGTACAGTCACCTCTTTGACCTGTCCATTGTCTTGACGCAGTTTCCCGTAGGGTGTATTAATTTTCTCAACTCTGTGCCGCATCAATAACTTTCCCTGATATTTTTGCAATCCTTTTAGGAGTGCATCACTTAAAGCCTGCATACTGCCTTGTAGATGATACAAGCCTTGTGGAGCTTGTGAAAGAGAAAGAGCAGTTGCGGCATAAAGAAGGGCTGTTTCGGTTGCGTCTGTTTGAGAGTATAGTTTTAACTGTATATCCAAGAAAGTCTTTAACCTTTTATCTTGGTCTAATTTAAACAGACGTAAAGCATCTAAAACTGTCATCAAGGCAAAAGGAACTGTAATCATTGTCTCTAAACGTACTGCAGAGAATAATTGCCATAGATCCCACATTGTGCGAGGCGGTAAAATCGGACCACGCGCTTGAAACTGTAAGCTAACCTCAAATAGTATTTTCAATAATTGCCAAAAAGGTTCGCTTTTAGGAAACTGTGTTTGTCTTTCTTTAACCCATTTTTCGGGGTCTCGCCAAATATTGATAGGGATGGACTCGCCTGGGAGAAATACTGCTACAGCGGGATCACAGTAGGTTGCTTCTGGAAGAGTTACCTCTAATTCTCTAAAAATTTGATGATGAATACCACCCTCTTCTAAACCTGCCACCTGTGTGGCACCTACATCGAAGGTAAAACCTCGTCTAGTAAAAGTTGAAGCACAGCCGCCAGGTATTATCGCCTGATCATATACCTTGACTGTATAACCTCTTTTGGCTAAGAGTGCTGCTGCTGTCAGTCCCCCAATACCCGCTCCAATGACTATTACTTTTTTTGACATAGTTTTTTATATTTATTTTAATCTACCAAAAAACTTGTTTAGGCAGTGCCTCCAGCACTCAAATTGAAAAAATTTCTAATTTAGCTTAAACTTGAATGATAATTAATACTTTTTGAATTTCTTAAATAAATATGCCTTTTAAGGTCATTCCAGAAGGAGATGAACGAAAAGTAGAAGTTGTCAATACGAGTGCCATAGATGGAGCCCCGATTGCCTACATTGTAGTTCTCGCAGCCATAGTTACCGCATTATCTTTTATTCCCTTTTCTATTATTCTGGGTTCTGGGGGGGCTATGCCGCTCAGTCAGGCTGTTTTTCCACTCATGGGTTGGTTACTCGGACCTATAGCTGGAGCAACAGCAAGTGGGATCGGGACTCTGGTCGCTAGTTTTTTATCTCCCCTCACAGTTGGCAACCCTGTTTTATCTCTTGTAGGTCCTACGGTGGGAAGTTTTCTAGCTGGAACTATGGTTGTTGGGAAAAAACGTCGGGGTTGGTGGCTTGGGTTAAGTATTATATTACTCATTCCCTTTTTTCTTTACAGCCATAGAGCTATTGGACAAAACGGCATTCCTACCAACATCTTTATCGCAGGGACATTGATAGAATGGTCAGGCTTTTTATTATTCATCCTCCCTACACGTATCTTGTTCACTCGTTGGATCACAAGTTCTAACTTACAGTTAGTGGCGCTTGGTTTATTTGGGGGGACATGGATGATCTCAGGTTTATCCCATCTCTGTGCTGCAACATTGTCCTACTCAATAATTGGTTGGCCCTTGGCAATTTGGAATATGTTAATTCCCGTTATCCCTTTTGAAAACCTCATCAGATCTACTGTCGGAATGGTGATCGGTGTCGGTGTTATAGCAGGTCTGCGAGCCATCGGATTAGTAAAATCTAGAGAAGCTATTTATTAGGAGACTAAATGGAAATCATCGCTCAATTAGATAAAGTTTCCTATCTCTATCCTAGTTCTTCTGATTTAGTACTGAAAAATATTTCTTTAGAAATCCGCAAAGGGGAATTTTTAGGGATCATCGGACCAACAGGAGCAGGAAAAACCACCCTCTGTCTCACCCTCAACGGGATCGTCCCACAATTTTACGGGGGGCGTTTTTTTGGTTATGCTACAGTAGCGGGTTTAGATACTCTTAGTTATCCAGTCAGTACATTTGCCAGATATGTAGGAGCAGTCTTTGAAGATCCCGAAAACCAACTACTGGCTACCTCTGTAGAAAATGAAATCGCTTTTACCTTAGAGAACCTAAAAGTTCCAAGGGAAGAAATTATCGCACGCATTCCTAGGGTATTAGCCGCAGTACGTCTAGAGGGGATGGAAAAAAAACAGCCAAGCGAACTATCAGGCGGTCAAAAACAACGTTTAGCCATTGCGGCCGCTTTAGCTGTGCAACCTGCTCTTTTAATTCTGGATGAACCCACCTCTCAACTTGATCCGGTTGGTTCAAAAGAAGTTTTTGCCACCATCAAGGAACTAAACCGCAGTTTAGGGATAACCATTGTTATGGTGTCGCACGCTGCAGAAGAAATGGCAGAAAATGCTGATCGGATCGCCATTTTACGCGAAGGAATGATCGAGAAGATCGGGACTCCCGCAGAGATTTACTCACAAGTTGAATACTTAGAACAAAACGCCCTGCGTCCTCCTCAAGTGGCTCAAACCTTCGCTTTAATAGCCCGAGAGAGAATCTCAACAGGAAAAATACCTGTAACTCTCAAGGAAGGATTGGCCCTTCTTGAGCCCCTAAAATCCTACTATCGTCCTTCGTCCCTAGAATCTACGTCCTATTCCTCACCAACATCTCCCCTAATCTCAGTCAAGAATTTATCCCATACTTATTTATCTGGGACAAAAGCACTAGAAAATGTTTCCCTCGATATTCACTCTGGGGAATACCTACTAATTATTGGTCAAAATGGAGCAGGGAAAAGTACCCTAGTTAAGCATTTTCTCAACCTCCTCTCCTCAACAAAAGGACAAGTTTTTATTGAGGGTCGTCCGATAGAAAACTTGTCTGTGAGTGATTTATCCCGTTCTATAGGCTATGTCGCTCAAAACCCCGATAATCAAATTTTTAACATCACAGTAGAAAAAGAAGTTTCCTTCGCCCTCACTAATCTTGGTTATCCAGTTAAGGTTGTAGAAGAGCGCACTAGCGAAAGTTTAGCCGCAATGGGATTACTAGAATCTCGCCATCTTCATCCCCTCTCCCTCTCCAAAGGAGACCGCGCTCGCGTTGTGATCGCTGCTATTCTGGCGATGGAACCGAAAATTATTGTTTTTGATGAACCCACTACAGGACAGGATTATCAGGGAGCGAAAGCAATTTTAGAGGTGACCCGACAATTACATCAGATGGGCAAAACTATAATTGTGATTACCCACCACCTTTATCTGATGCCTGAATACGCCCAAAGGGTGATTATTATGGGACAAGGAACGATTTTACTTGATGCTCCCATTCGCTCTGCTTATCACGAGATAGACTTATTGTCGAAAACCTATCTCACTCCACCTCAAGCAGTTTTAATCTCGGAGGATTTGGCTAAACTATCAGGACACCGTAGCGATCTATTAACCCCCAATGAAATAGCTTCTTGCTTTAATTATGCAATCTTTTAACTGGCAAACTGTCGAGAGAGATTCCTTTTTTACTCGTTTGGATTTTCGGACAAAACTGACGATCATGATCGTCATAACCCTGATCGCCTTTACTTGGGAGAGTCCCATAGCTGGGGGAATGCTTACTTTTTTAGTCGCTCTATCCTCTCTATTAGTGGGAGTAAAAGTGAATTATTTAGCTACGATTTTAAAATTCATGTTGCCTTTCCAGCTAATTTTACTCATCATAATGGGCTTTTTTAATATAGAACAGGTTAAACATTTGACTGGCAAAACTGAATTAACCACTCTATTAATGATTGGAAATTCGAAAATGTCAGTAGAAGGGACACTTTATGGCTTGAATATTATCTTTAAAACCTTGACTATGGTTTTCATTGTTCCTTTAGTGATTTTTACAACCGATCTTAATAAGATGATTGTCAGCTTAACTAAAGCTAGAGTTCCCTACAAAATAGTCTTTATTTTCTCTTCTACCCTGCGATTATTTCCTTTGTTAGCCGCAGAGTCAAAAGGGATTATTGATGCTCAAAGACTGCGAGGCTTGGCTATAGAACGTATGGGATGGCTGAAAAAGGCTAGAGTTTATGCTACCATAGCTGTTCCTTTAATCTTAAATGCGATGTCTAAATCCCAAAAACTGGATCTCGTCTTACAATCAAAAGCCTTTTCAGGTGATCCCAATCGCACTTTTTTACACGAATCTGTTTTAAAGTTTACAGACTATTTAATTATGTTCTGTTTTGTTGTTTTATTGCTGGTAGTAATTGTTCTTTACTTCTGGTTGGGAGTTGGTAAGTTTCCTTGGTTGATATATTGATTTGATATGAACTAGGTCTATCCAGTAATCATAAAGTTCAAAAGTTTTTATTGCTTTAGTAAATTAAAACTAGTCAAGATGGCATAATGTGATTCCTGTCAATTTTATGTTAACTGCATTTTTAATCATAATTTGTTGGATTTTCTCAGTTTGTTTACACGAATTTGGACACGCAATAGTTGCCTATTGGGGTGGAGATGTTTCAGTTAAAGAAAAGGGTTATTTAACACTTAATCCTCTTAAATATATTGATATAAATATGAGTATTATTCTACCTGTGTTTTTTTTACTCATAGGTGGAATTGCTCTACCAGGGGCTGCTGTATATATTCAAAAACAAAGCTTGCGTAATCGATATTGGCAGAGTGCAGTATCAGCTTCTGGCCCATTAGCTAGTATATTTTGTGTTTTATTTTTGTCCATACCATTTCGGTTAAATTTGTCTAACTCACAATCACCACTTTGGGCGGCAATAGGCTTTTTAATTATGCTGAATATTTGTGGTATTTTGCTTAATTTATTGCCAATACCACCTCTAGATGGTTATGGAATTATTGAACCTTGGTTACCTCGTCAAACACAAATTGAATTTAGAAAATTTAGCAATTATGGAATTATTGCTCTTTTTTTTGCCCTATCGTACTATAAACCTTTCAATAAACTCTTATGGGACTCAACGTTTAACATTTGCAAAAGCATTGGAGTTTCCCAAGAACTGATGTATATAGGACAGGAATCTTTCAAACGCTCATCTGGAATTTTAGTATTAATCATCGTTGGACTTGGGTTTCTGTCGCAACGTTTAAATAATCCCGCTAAATTTTCGTATGAAAAAGGTAATCAATTTCTTAGAACGAAAAAATATGAAGAAGCTATTACTTGTTATAATAAAACTATCAAATTACAGCCTAACTCGCCTGAAGCTTGGTACAATAAAGGTATAGCACTTTTAAATTTACAAAAATATGAAGAAGCAATTACTTGTTATGAAAAGAGTATTAAATTAAAGCCTAATTGGGTTGATGCTTGGTACAATCAAGGGACAGCTTATCTAAAGTTACAAAAATATAAAGAAGCTATTGCTTTTTATGATAGAGTTATTCAAATTCATTCTAATTATATTAACGCTTGGTATAATCGAGGTTTAGCTCTTTTTTATTTACAACAATATGAACAAGCAGTTTATTCTTATGATAAAGTTATTCAAATTGATCCTGCTTATCTCGAAACTTGGCATTGGCGAGGTATTGCATTAGCTGCTTTGAAACAATATGAAGAATCTATTATATCTTATGATAAAATGCTGGAAATTCAACCTAACAATTTATTTTCTTGGAATGGGCGAGGATTATCTCTTGCACATTTGAAAAAGTATAAAGAGGCTATAGCATCTTTCAATAAGGTTATTAAAATCAATCCTTCATTTAGTGATGCTTGGTATAATAAAGCTTGTTGTTATGCCGAACAAAATAATACCATTCTAGCTATTAAAAATTTGCAAAAAGCTCTTAGTTTAGACCCAATTAAAACTTTAAAATATGCTAAAAATGACACAAGTTTTTTATTAATTCGCGAAGATCAAAGTTTTCAAAAATTAATTAATAATGAGCAAAGATAATAATAAATTATACTTAAAAAAATACCAAAATACATAAATAATCTCCACCTGTAAATTTTTCGTTGATAAGAGTAGCTATCGTAATACGTTCTACTCTATTTTTAAGCTTTTTGTGCTCTAGGGTCTAGTTATTGCTAAAATCAAAATGTGAGTCTTAACTTTTTAGGGTT
>Ga0209085_1000975_pt1 | contig 18823 bp, 35 predicted proteins | sample C_131016_EF_Meta_FD_187310 | JGI IMG/M metagenome (GOLD analysis project Ga0209085, IMG submission 187310) | Freshwater microbial communities from Lake Croche, Canada to study carbon cycling - C_131016_EF_MetaG (SPAdes) (version 2) | ecosystem: Environmental > Aquatic > Freshwater > Lake...
TCCAACAACATCTCTCGTTCATCAGATGGCTTCAGACTTTGAAGATTATGGTCTACCGAAGGGAATGACTCATAAGATAATGTCTGGTGAAGAAAAAGAATCAAACAAACCTTTCGTAATTTCAACTTGGCAGTCAATCTACAAACAGCCGAAGAAGTGGTTCGATCAGTTCGATGTTGTTATTGGTGACGAGGCGCATCTGTTCAAAGCCAAGTCTCTTTCAACCATCATGAGCAAAATGACTGGTTGTAAATACAGATTCGGTTTCACCGGAACTCTTGACGGCACTCAAACCCACAAGCTCGTACTTGAAGGTTTGTTTGGCGCAGTTCGTAAAATTACAACAACTGCCGATCTGATTGAACAAAAACATCTAGCTGATTTCAGCATCAAGGCTATCGTTCTCAAGTATCCAGAAGACGTAAGAAAGCTCATGGCTGGAACTGACTACCAAACCGAGATAGACTTTATTGTAAGAAATGAAGCTCGCAATCGATTCATCAAGAATCTTGCTCTTTCCTTGGATGGTAACACTCTGTTACTGTTCCAGTTTGTCGAAAAACACGGCAAAACTCTATATGATCTTATATCAAAGGAAGCTGTTGATCGTAAGGTCTTTTTCATTTCTGGTGCTATTGATGGAGAGAAACGTGAAGAAATTCGGAGAATCATTGAAACAGAAGAAAATGCTATTGTTGTTGCTAGCTACGGAACTAGCTCCACCGGCATTAACATTCGTAATCTGCACAACGTTGTATTTTCTAGTCCTTCAAAGTCCAGGGTGAGAAACCTCCAGTCGATCGGTAGAGGTCTCAGAACTTCTGATACTAAATCGGAAGCTACTCTGTATGACATTGCCGATGACCTGACTTGGAAGTCTAAAAAGAATCATACCATCCTTCATTTCGTCGAGCGAATCAAGATCTATAGCGAGGAAAAGTTTCCTTACAAGACCTACACTGTAGATTTACTCTAATTATTATCATTCACACATTAGTGATTATACCTACATTTATGGAGAAGTCAAGCATTATGTCAGCAAAACCCAAGCGCCACTACGTGAACAACAAAGATTTTTATGAAGCTCTAGTCGCTTATAAAAACAAGTTCGTCGAGAATCCCAATACAAAAATTCCGGATTATGTCGGTCAATGTATTTTAGCAATTTGTAACAAACTGTCAACCAAACCCAATTTCATTGGTTACTCTTTTAGAGATGAAATGATTGCAGATGGTGTGGAGAATTGTATTGCTTCCGTAAACGGATTCAACCCGGAAAAATCAAGCAACCCGTTCGCTTATTTCACTCAGATCGCCTGGAATGCATTCATTAGAAGAATCTCAAAAGAAAAGAAACAGCAATACATCAAGCATAAAAACATGATCAATAGCATGATGATCTCAGAGCTTGATACTGAAACTTTCAATACTGTAACAGGTAACAATCCTCATTACAACGATATTACGAATGGAATCATCGACAGCTTTGAAAAAAAGTTGACAAAAACCAAAAAGAGTAGTATTATACAGGGAGTAGAAAAGTTTGTAGAAGGGAATTCTAATGAGCAATGAAAACAATCCAAAGTACAACATACTGCCGCAAAACATTATTGATTTTGCAATGAACGCTCTGTCTCATCCTAATACTAACGTCAGACAGAACTCGCGTATGCATTTAGACAATATTAAAAAGTTTTGTGAAGAAGTATTGAACAACCGTATGGAAGTGGTTGAGAGAGAAACAACAAACGAAAGGGAGCATTCTACTTTCAGCAACCGTTATCTTAAGCGTCGCTGAATGAAGGTAGCTATATTAAGCGATTCGCATGCCGGCATCAGAAATGATAACGTTGCATTTATGGACATGTTCAAGAAATTCCTTGATAATGTGTTCTTTCCTGAGATTCATAAACAAGGTATCGAGACTATAGTGCATCTTGGTGATCTAGTTGATCGCCGTAAGTACATCAATATTCAGACTGCAAATCGTCTCCGTAAAGACTTTCTCGAGCCGATAGAGCATATGGGTTTTAAACTGCATCAAATCTTGGGTAATCACGACACGTATTACAAGAACACGAACGCAGTCAACTCGGTGCAAGAACTGTGTGATGAGTCTGTTCATATCTACCAGAACGCGACCGAAGTTGTGATTCACGAGACACCTATTTTGTTCGTCCCCTGGATCTGTTCTGATAACAAAGAACACACGATGGAGATGATTGAAAATTCAAGATCAACAATCTGTATGGGACATCTTGAGTTACAAGGTTTCCAAATGTTCAAAGGGAGTATCTGTTCACATGGCGAAGATCGTAGACTTTTTGACAAGTTTGATTGCGTACTTTCTGGTCATTTTCATCATCGGTCCACTGATGGTAGCATTAGTTATGTTGGTTCTCACGGTCAGTTTACTTGGTCTGACTATGGCGATTCTCGCGGGTTTCACATACTGGATCTTCAAAATAAAGACTTGACTTTTATTGAGAATCCATATATAATGTTCAGTAAGGTCTGGTATGATGACTCTTCAAAAACAATGGAAGAACTGCTTGACTACGAATTCACTCAGCACAAAGGAACCTACGTAAAGCTGATCGTCACCAGCAAGACGAATCCGTTTTGGTTTGACAAGTTTTGCGAGAGTATTGAAAAGCAAGGTATTCTCAACCTTCAGATCGTCGATGATCATCTAAACCTGAATCTAGATGAAGACAGCGAAATTGTCAATGAAGCCGAAAGCACTCTTGACATCTTCATGAAACATATCGATCAAGTCAACTCTCCTAATCTGAACAGGGATAAACTTGAACGAGTGATCGTCGATCTGTATAATCAGGCGATAACTGTAGAATGATTCACTTCAAAACAATAAGATGGAAAAATCTCCTCTCAACAGGAAACATCTTCACAGAATTAAGCTTGTCTACACCAGGAACAACTCTGATTGTGGGCGAGAATGGAGCAGGTAAGTCAACCATCCTTGACGCTCTTACTTTTGCTCTGTTCGGTAAGACTTTCAGAAACATTAACAAGCCGCAGCTACTCAACACAATCACTCGTAAAGAGTTGGTTGTAGAGCTCGAGTTCTCTATTCAATCAAATCATTACAAAATCGTCAGAGGCATCAAGCCTGCTGTCTTCGAGGTTTACTGTAACGATAACCTAGTCAACCAATCGGCTGAAATGAAAGACTACCAGGAAGTTCTAGAAAAGAACGTTCTGAAGATCAACTACAAGTCTTTTTGTCAGGTTGTTGTTCTTGGTTCTGCTTCTTTCGTTCCTTTCATGCAGCTTCCTGCTTCTCAGCGTCGGACGATCATTGAAGATCTACTCGACTTGCAAGTGTTCACTATAATGAATACTCTATTGAAAGAGAAAGTGCAAGACAATGCCAGTCTCATTCAGGATAATGAAAACGACCGAAAGATCGTTGAAGCCAAGATCAAGATGGTCAGGGAACATCTGAAAGAAGTTCAATCCAAGAACGAACAATTCATTCAAGAGAAGAAAACTGCTCTTGCTGATGTTGAAAAAAAGATTGAAGAGGCTAGACAGATTAAAAACGAGCTAGCTGATGTAATCAAATCAAAATCAGATTATCTTACTAACCTCGGTAGCGTTAAGAATAAAGTTGAGAAACTGAAAACTCTGAGAGCGCAGATGGAGATCAAAACTGCTTCTCTTTCGAAAGAGATTGATTTTTTCAATAATCACGACAACTGCCCGACTTGCAAACAAGAAATCAGTTCTGAGTTTAGCTGCGAGATCGTAGGAAAACGTGAGGACGAAATCAAAGAAGTTGAGTCAGGTCTGTCGCAGTTGGCGAACAAGTATGAAGAAACCAACTTGGAGCTCAGCAAGATACTTGAAATTGATAAGGAATGCGACGATCTTAGAACCATGGCATCTCATGAAACTCTGAAGATTCAGATGTTTAACGATCAAGTTAGAACAATATCAAAAGAGCTTGATGAAGCTAAGAAGACTTCAAAAGAAAATTCCGATTTGAAGGTTGTTGACCTAGAAAAAGACTTGACAAATCTGTCAAATCATTATAATATACTACAGGAGGACAAGCGTGTCCTGAATGCTGCAGCTTTGTTGTTGAAAGATGGAGGTATCAAGACTCGTATCGTGAACCAATACATACCAGTTATCAACAAGCTGATCAATAAGTATCTGTCTGAGTTTGATCTGTTCGTTGAATTCAATCTAGACGAGCAGTTCAATGAAGTCATCAAGTCTCGCTATCGCGATGAGTTCAGCTACGCATCTTTCAGTGAAGGCGAAAAACAGAAGATCGACCTGGCTATTCTGTTCACCTGGAGAGCAGTAGCCAAGCTTCGTAACTCTCTGAGCACAAATCTTTTGATTCTCGATGAAGTGTTCGATAGTTCTCTTGATGGTAACTCGGCTGAAGACTTGCTCAAGATTCTACAGAATATCAGCAGGGATTCCAACGTGTTCATTATCTCACATAGAGACACTCTACACGACAAGTTCGAGAATGTTATCAAGTTCGTCAAGACAAAATCTTTTTCTAGGATTGCAGAATGAAAATCATCGATTACAGAGACCCTCAGCTGAAAGAGAAGTCAGAACCTTTTGATTTCAAGAACCCACCGTTTGATCCAGTCGAGTTCTCTCAAAATCTTATTAAATTCATGTACGATAACAACGCAATCTGTCTTACTGCTCCTCAAGTCGGAATTCCTCTTAGGATCTTCGGTATGCGCGGCGCTCCAGAGAATTTTGTCTGTTTCAACCCAAGAATTGTTATGCCAAGCAATGATCAAATTCGGCTTGATGAAATTAGCTTGACTTATCCCGGATTACAGGTTAAGATAAAGCGTCCGCAGCATTGTAAGGTTCGTTTCGCTACTCCTAATGGTGAAATTAGAACTGAAACATATACCGGTATGACGGCGCGTGCTTTTCAACAATGTATGGATTTTCTAGATGGCGAGGTTTTCTATCAAAAAGCAAACCCAATCCATCGTCAACAAGCTTTGAGGAAATGGAAACGTAAGTGAACATCTTCTATGTCTCACCTGACCCTGTGCAAGCTGCTCAGTGGATGGTCGATAAACACGTTGTAAAGATGATTTTAGAATCTGCGCAGTTGCTTTCGACTGCGCATAGAGTGCTAGACGGTAGAGAAATCGCTGGTAAGTCAAAGACTGGTCGCAACGCGAAACGTTGGGTTCTTGATGATGCGCGCGATACTGTTCTGTATCAAGCTACGCACATTAACCATCCTTCTGCCGTATGGGCGCGCAAGTCGGTTGAAAACTACAACTGGCTTGCAGAGCACTTTTTTGCTCTCGGCGAAGAATACACCTATCGCTATGGTAAAACTCATAAGTGTTTCGGAGAGCTCAGCTACCAGCTGCAGTCTCCTCCTAAGAATCTGACTAACTATGATATGACGACAATGCCTTCTGCTATGGATCCCGAATACGTTGTCAGCGAAGACCCAATCGTCAACTACCGTAACTACTACAAAATCGGGAAGGCAAGAATGCACTCCTGGAAGAAACGTCAACCTCCTTTTTGGATTATTTGATTATGAACAAAGACGACATTCTACCGCTTTGCATTGCAATTTGTTTTGCTTCTGTGCTCATTGCAATGGTTGCAGCAATATATTTTGGATCAACGTCAAGCTCTCGCCAGTATCATGAACAAGCAAAGCTTTGTCTTGAGGCACGCGGGTCTTGGGTTCCCACTGTAGGCGGTGGTGCCTGCATCGTTAACAACCGATAGGATTATATTATGACATACGAAATTCAAGATTACGAAATCCACGCTCTCCGTAGCATTCAAAAAAAGCTACACGGTCAAGCTACTGCGATGGGTTGGCATAAGAATCCGCGCGAAATTGGCACAATGATTGCTCTTTGTCACTCAGAGCTTTCCGAGGCTCTTGAAGGTGCGCGTAAGAACCTTATGGACGATCATCTAACAGAACGCACGATGCTTGAAGTGGAGCTCGCTGACACTATCATTCGCATTCTTGATCTTGCTGCTCGCGAGGGTCTTGATGTTGCTGGCGCTCTTGACGAAAAACATCGCTACAACGCAAATCGCGCGGATCACCAATTACAAAATCGCATGGCTGATGGTGGAAAAAAGTTTTGACTTTTCCATATATACGTAGTATAATGCAATTAGTCAATAAGGAGACCTCAAATGGTTAAGACACTTGTAATCAAAGCTATCGATGCCGAAGATACCCTAGGCACTTTCATCACTAACGACCGATACGATATGGTGATTCAAGAAGATACTGATCTGTATGCCGAAACAGTAACAGGCGATCTTACTGAAGACAATATCATTTTCAAGTTTCGCAGGAATGTTTTCACCAAGGAAGAGTGTGATTTCGCGTATGCTGGTCTGAGGGAAGCTGCAACTGAGTCGCAAAACCGTGGTCTTGCTGCTGGACCGCGTGGCGATATGCTTGGTGCTGCTGGTCGTAGTGGTCGAGATTGGGTGACAGAGTATCATCAGGACATTCTTGATTTTATCCTTCGCCCCGATAATGCTATCTACCAAGAAGAATCAATCGAATCAATTCGTGCGGAACATGCAGCAAACCCAAAGAAGGAAGAGACTCGCGGTCGCGTTTGGCTTCGTTCCGAAGTTTGCAAGCACTATCCGGAATACCACGGTTGGTTTGATAAGTGGGTTGATGGTCTTCACAATCTGTCACGCGAAGAACAGCGTAAAGAAGCCAACAACGTTCTGAATAATTACATTTCCGAGACCAACTACGCTCAGTCGGTTATGTCTGGTATCGCTGGTTATTTCGACCGTTATCCGCGTATCCCATACGGTCGTGCTACCTCATACACCGAGAAGAATCTCGAAAAGTTTGCGCTTTGCTATCCTTACCTTCGTAAGCTGAATCAACAATTCAAGGAACTAATCCCCGGAAGATGGAAGGCTCAACGTAATGAAGCTGACAAGCTCGATCCTAGATTTCTTATTGATGACACTGTCTTTACTACTCTTACTGTCAATCATAATTGGCGTACAGCCTGCCATCGCGATGCTGGCGATCTCACTGTTGGTTTCAGCAATATTTGTGGAGTCACTGGACCGGAAGGTATGGGATGGAAAGGTGGTCAGTTCATTCTTCCTGAGTATCGGATTGCTATCAATCTTCAACCTGGCGATATGCTTCTGGTTAACAATCATGCAGGTATTCACGGCAATGATGAGCTGATCGGCGACGACAATGATCGTATGACCATCGTTGCTTATTTCCGAGAGAAGATGACTGATCTGAAGGCTTGGGATTACGAGCAGCTTCGTAAGCAATACATCGAAGAACGTCGTGCTAATCGTGATCATAAGTATTATCGTCCGCTCTGGAATGGTGTCTCGCCCTCTATGTGGGAAGAACAAGAATGGCATGACTATATGAAGAAGCACAATATGCAGGATCCATACGGCAAGACAACTTCCAGTCTGGATGCTTTTTTCTGAAAGGTTTGATATGATTGATTATAAGATTGCGATTCCCAGCTACAAACGACCTGAGACTATCAAGAAGAAGACTCTGAAGGTTCTGGAGGGTCATAATATTCCTCCAGAAAAAATTAACATCTTCGTTGCCAATGAAGAAGAGTTCGAGATTTACAGTAAGTCTCTAAAGGATACGCCACACAATAAGATTGTTCTTGGTGTTCCTACGATCGGAGCGCAACGAAACTTCATCGAGCGTTGGTATCCTGAAGGAACCAAGCTTATGATGTTTGATGATGACGTTGAGGAAGTGCAGCGTAAAATCAGCGAACAAAAGCTTGGACCAATTGATGATCTGTACGAGGAAATCATCAAGCGTGGTTTTGATGAGTGTGAAAATATTGGTTCTAAAACATTTGGTATCTATGCAGCCTCTAATGCCTACTTCATGAAGGATCGTGTCTACACCAAGCTTTGTTATATCATTGCATCGATGTTTGGTGTTGTTGTTGAACATCATGATGACCTGCAGAGGGTTACGAATCACGGCGAAGACTATGAGTACTCGATTCGTCAGTACATTCGCAATGGCGTTCTCTGCCGTTTCGACAACTATACTGTGAAGTCTAATTATTACAAAGAAGATGGTGGTCTGCAGACTATCAGAACCAAGGAATACGTTCACGAATCAATTTCTAAGATCGCCGAAATGTTCCCTGAATATTGCACCATGTATATTCGTGAAACTACAGGCAATGCCGAGCTTCGTCTGAAGGACACTCGTAAGGAAGCTGGCGCTAGTATTGAAAGTTTCTTTTTATGAGCAAAATTGACTATAAGTATGATGAAGGGTTGATCCTTCAGGATTTTCTTGCCTATATAGATAAGACGTACGGTGAGCACTACAAAGCATCTGACAACATTGAGTGTTTTGATGCTTGGATCGCATTAGGCGATGCCACCACTACTTTCCGAGACACAGCAATAAAATATTTATGGCGCTACGGAAAGAAAAACGGAAACAACAAAGCCGACCTAACAAAAGCTATGCATTACATCTTACTGATGATGTATAATGATCACTACAAACAAAAGGATTAGATCATGGAAATCTCAATTGAAATTGAAGAACTTCGTAAGCGTAAGCTGTTTCTTGCGGCTCCCATGTATGGTGGGCAATGCGCTGGTATGTTTGCTAAGTCAGTAGCAGACTTGTCGTCTATCTGCACCTCGAACGGTATCGAGCTACGCTCTTACTTCCTGTTCAACGAGTCACTCATCACTCGCGCGCGAAACTACTGCGTTGATGAGTTTATGCGTTCTGACTGCACTCATATGATGTTCATTGACTCAGACATCGGATTTGATCCGCGTGACGTTCTTGCGATGCTTGCGTTACAGGGTGATGATACAGAATACGACGTTCTTGCCGGTCCGTATCCTAAGAAGTGCATCAGCTGGGAAAAGATCAAGCTTGCTGTTGACAAGGGTGTTGCTGACGAAGATCCGAACGTTCTTGAAAAGTATGTTGGTGATTTCGTATTCAACCCGAAGGGTGGTGGCGGAAACATTCGTATTGATCAGCCAGTTGAGGTTATGGAAGTTGGTACAGGCTTCATGATGACTCGTCGTTCTGCCTTCGAGAGATTTGAAAAGGCATTTCCACAATACAGTTACAAGCCTGACCATGTCCGCACCGAAGCTTTTGACGGTTCGCGTGAGATTATGCAGTTCTTTCAGGCTGAGATCGATCCGGTTTCTAAGCGTTATCTTTCGGAAGACTATTGGTTCTGTCAGAAGATGATTGAGATTGGCGGTAAGATTTGGTATTGCCCATGGATGAAGCTGCAGCACGTAGGTTCTTACATCTTCGGCGGTTCTCTTATTGATCTTGCTTCTATCGGAGCGCCTGCAACAGCTGACCCAAGTCAGTTGGGTAAGAACAAGAAAAAGTCTTGACTTTTCCCAAGTTTAGCTTTATAATGACGTTACTATGATATTAAACATGGAGATATATAATGAAACTTAGTGCTAAGACTATCAATGTTTTCAAGAACTTTTCGACGATCAACACTTCGATCGTCCTGAAGCCTGGGAATTTGGTCGCTACCATTTCCCCGAACAAGACCATTATGGCGAGGGCGACTTTACCAGATGAGTTCCCCGAAGTTACCGGTATATTCGAGCTGAATCGTTTTATTGGAGCGTTGTCTATGTTTGAAAATCCGGAGGTTGAATTCGGCGTTCAAACTATTGCGATTCATTCCAATAACCAGTTTATGAATTACCCTTTCTGCGAAGTTTCCAACATCATGGTTCCTCCTGAGAAGGAAATCAAGCTTCCTTCCGTGGATGCTGAGTTCAATCTCAGCAACAAGGATATTCAAAGCGTAATGAAGGGTTTGGGCGTTCTAAACCTTCCGGAAATTGCTGTTATTGGTGATGGTGTGAATATGTATCTTTGTGCCATCGACTCCAAGTCTGGTTCGTCTGGCGAATATAAGATCTCTGTTGGTGAAACAGATAAGGCATTCCGCGCTATCTTCCGTCCTGAGAATATGAAGATCATGGATGGCGACTATCAGGTTCAGATTTCTTCTAAGGGCATCTCTAAGTTTGTTGGTCTCGAAGCGACTTACTGGATTGCTGTAGAAGCCTCTAGCAATTTTTGATGCATATCGGGGAGGGCATAAATCCTCCCCGATTTATGCATAAATCGACGGAAAGAATTTTATGCGTTGGGCTCGTTCTGGTGTTATCCCGGTTATCACCGCGAAAACAGCTGTTAACTTAAACGAATCAACTTTGTTTGGCAAGAAGGGTCTTAGGGTCAAATATTGCACAAACAAAACCTGCTGGACATTACAGCCTCAAGTCTATTCCAATTTCTACAGGCAGTCAGGTCTTCAAAATATGCCAGCAGAACATATACAAGCTAAAGATCTAGAAGGATTTTGTAAGATTTGTTTCGATGAAAGGAAACGTACAAGGCATTCGCGATTGAATAAACAGCCGACTTCAACACTTTCCAATTTTCTATGCGAAGGAAACTGATAATGCTTGAACAATTCCTCTGGGTCGAAAAATATCGTCCTAAGAAGATCGAAGAGACTATTTTACCAGCGGACCTGAAGCAGACGTTTCAGCAGTTCGTTGATCAAAAGAACGTTCCTAATCTTATCCTTTCTGGTTCTGCCGGAGTTGGTAAGACCACTGTCGCTCGAGCCATGCTTGAAGAGCTCGGCTGCGATTATATCGTGATCAATGGATCTATGAATGGCAACATTGATACGCTCCGTAACGATATCCTCAACTTCGCCTCAGCTGTTTCAATGACTGGTGGAAGAAAGTATGTCATCCTTGATGAGGCTGACTATCTGAATCAAAACTCAACCCAGCCAGCCCTCCGTAACTTCATGGAGGAATTCTCTAAGAACTGTGGGTTCATTCTGACCTGCAACTTCAAGAACCGTATCATCAAGCCTCTTCATTCTCGGTGCTCTGTCATCGATTTTAAGATCGGTAAAAAGGATATGGCGAAGCTCGCTGTTCAGTTCCTGAAGCGCACCGAGTGCATTCTCAAGAACGAGAACGTTGAGTACGAAAAGGTTGTGGTGGTTTCCGTAATTGAATCTTTCTTCCCGGATTGGCGTCGAGTTCTCAACGAGCTTCAACGCTACTCAGCCCTGGGTAAGATTGACAGCGGTATCCTGAGCAGCTTTCAGAATGTCTCAATGCAGGAGTTGTTTGCTGCCTGCAAGGCGAAGAAGTTTGAAGACGTTCGTAAGTGGGTTCACGATAACTCGGATCAGGATCAGAACACCATCTTTCGTTCTGTTTACGAAGCATCCGATGCCTATGTCGCCAAGAAGACTATCCCACTCTTGGTTTTGAAGATCGCCGACTATCAATATAAGGCAGCCTTCGTTGTCGATCAGGAAATCAACCTCCTGGCATTCTTCGTCGAGCTGATGATGGAACTTGAATGGCAGTAAAGCCTAAAAAGAAGGAGCCTTCAGACAAGGAGACTCTTTCAACTCTCTTCGGTCAGATTGAGATCAAACCCGAAGTTGAAGAGGAAAAATGGGGAACAGGCACTAACATCTGGTCCTTCGTCAACTCCATCTCAGAGGAAAAGAGCTATCTCTTTGACGATGAAACTGCCAAGGAGTACACACCATTCACCATCAATCGTGCGTTCTCTATCCATATTGATACACTGCATCATGCTTCGCTTATGAACCAGTGTTACAATCTTGAAAAGAAGATGCAGCATGACTATCTTTTCTACGCGCTTCCTAAGAAGGTTCGCCGTAAGAAGTGGCTGAAGAAGAGCGATGAGGAGAAGCGAGAAATCAAGCTTCTTGAAGATGTGGCTGAGGTGATAGGCTACAACTTCAATAAGACCAGAGCATTTTGGAAGGTTCTGTCAGAAGATCAGCGTAAAGAGTTCCTCGCAAAGTATGTTTACCTGGAAACAAAAGACTTGAAGCTGAAAAGAAAGTAATTACCTAAATAAAAGCAAAAACTGCTTTTGTGAGGTAACTTATGACTTTGTTAGATACATTATTGGAGGTGAACATAGCTGAAGAAGAAGATTTCCTAAAGATTAAGGAAACTCTTACTCGTATCGGCGTTGCCTCCAAGAAAGAAAAGAAACTGTACCAGTCCTGTCACATCCTACACAAACGTGGCAAATACTACATCGTTCACTTCAAAGAGTTGTTTTTGTTAGATGGAAAGCAGTCCGACTTCAGTGATGAAGATAAGGGACGCAGAAACTCCATAGCAAATCTTCTTCAAGAATGGAACTTGGTTAAGATTGTGCATAATGAAAGATTCGAAGAGCCAATGGCTCCTATGAGTCATATTAAGATTTTACCACACAAAGAAAAGTCAGAATGGATTTTAGAGTCCAAGTACTCTATTGGAAAGCGAAAAAACAATGTTAAAGTGGCTGAAACCTAAACCCATCATCCTAAGATCAGAGGAGCTTCAGCAAGTCACCGAGCTTCTTTTTCCGCCTCTTGAAACAGTTGAAAGAGACGAGGGTTTGGTGATTCAGGTGGATTATTCTGTAGACAGCAATCTACAATCCGCTCTGTATGATCTTGAAGAAGGGAACAACGATAAGGTTGTTCAGAACACAATCAGAAAGGCGATTGATCAACTGATTGAAGTTCGTAAGATCCTAAGAGCCTATCCCCAACTAGATGAACGTGCCAAGTACGTCATCGTTGACACGCCAGACCAAAACAAAAAAGAGGTGGAAGCCGAATAAGCTTCCACCTCTCATCATTTCTGCATTAGTGTAGCAATATTAACCTAGCGTATCATTCCCCTTCAGCATCCTTTATCAGCCATTCAGCCAGCTCGCGAGCTGATCTGAACGCTTCTTCGGCTAAAATATTACCGTGACACGTCGCGTAAACTTCGCGATCCGAACCGAACATCTGAAAAAGCTTTTGCTGTCCAGCTGTATCATTCCAGTCCGGGTGGGCATTTTCAACCCGCATCCGCGAAAGAACAGGCGCGGATAAAATTTTATTGTGGTGATAATAGATTACATCACCAAGTTCAAACTTGAACATCAGATTTTCTCCTCTCAATTCTTGCAGCAGGTGACCCGTGCCACCTTCTGCCAGTTAGCCGCACCCTTGCGGCGGATCGCACCAATCTTCAGTGCCATGCGCAGGGAAAGCTCGCGCAGGCGGTCCTGGTTGTCCTCAATGAAGTCAACCACATCAAGCTGCGCTTCATCGGTAAGACCGATGTTACGCAGAAGACCATGACGAATCACCTGACGAATGCGGATCAGGTAGTCACGCTTGGTCTTCATCGCCAAGTCCATGTAATGCGCACGAGAAACCAGAGCCTGCAGGTGCGGAGCAAGCTTGCTGCCACGCTCGATCATCGCGTCAAAATCATAGTTGGTGATAAAGATAATCGTGCCTTCAAACTGGAAGCTCTTGGGCAGACGCTCGGCAGTCTCTTCGTCAATAAGAGTACCTTCGGTGATGTAAGAAATCACGCGACGCTCGCTGGTATCACAAGCTGCCTTCAGCAGATTGACAGCAGTGTCATCAAGGAACACCTCATCGGCGTCATCGAACACCAGAACCTGACCGGCACCACGATGCGAGTGCAGCAGCTTGTAAAGACCCGGAGCCTTGATATAACCCTTCACGATCTTGTGGTTGATCGAGTTAGGGTCCCAGGCATTAAGAGCCTTCTCAACCGTGTAGGACTTGCCGAGACCGGCAGGACCGGACACGATCAGCGCACGGGCATCACCCGAGATCGCTGCATCGGTCATCGTCTCAAGAATCTCAAAACGGTCAGCCAGCTTGGCTTCGATTTCGGCATCGGTCTCAACGACCACCGGAATCTGAGCAGGGACGACGTTAAGGATCTTAGCGATCTTAGCAGCGCCATGAGCGCCACGGGGAGCGCGAAAACCAGACTTAGGAACACCACGAGGCATCAGATTTTTCCCTTCACGTTATATTGTCATATTACCCTAAGAAGGATAAAAAAGCAAGAGAAATAAAAATGAACGATAACAGTGGGTTAAGAATTCTAAGAAGCTAAGACGTTGAAAACTAAGAACATTATTTTTACCCATTTTTTTTATTTTTTTTCGAAAAAAATAATCCCTAACGATTTCAATGGGTTGTGAAACGCCGATTGCTAAGTCATTGATTTCATTCAAAAAGAAAAATCTTGCTTTTTTTCCAGTTTTAGGGTAAGCTGACAATATGACGAACGATGAAAAGCTGATCGCCGAATTTTTCGCCCGTGGTGGTGCCGTGAAACGGTGCCGCCCTGGCACCCCTAAAGACCTCTACGGATTAAAATTCCGTGGACTGTTTGGCGGAAAACGATCTTACGAATCTGGGCTTTTGTACCGTTCTAAATGCGCGGCTGGCGAGCTTTTTGAAAAAGGCTCAATCGTCGCTCGCCCATCAACGGTGAAACCTACCTGATTTACAAACCGTTGATTTACCTAGATTTTTCAGCTATAAGATAATCACGAAAATCTAGGTAAATCAACGGTTTAGTGTTTTTTAGGTCCTGACGTTGGGTTAGACCCTATAATCCCCCGATTCGAGATTTCTAACCCAACGTCAGGACCTAAAACATTTTTGAAAAAGGTGCTTGACTTTTTTTCAAAAATAGGCTAATATGATTTTATAAGATGAAAGGAAAAAAACTGATGACCCAATTTTTCGCTGTGAACGCTGAAAATGCCGCTGTTTTTGAGTTCGGTTCGGGCTTTACGTTTGAATCGGCTTATGAATATATTTTGAAGGCTGAAGCTGAATGTTACCCTGAAGCTGAGTTTATGCCGGGTTTTGATTTTATTTTTGTTGATGATGATGGTGATGAATATATTTTTGAAATGGGGTGCTGGGCTCCCCGTGATATGTAAAAATACTGCTTGACTTTTTCACCGATCCCGGTATAATCAGTAATGTGATGAAAGGATTGAAGATGCAGATTCGAACGTTTGATATTACCGGAGTTTCTCTGGTTATCAGCGAGCTTGAGGCTGCCGCACAGTTCTATGGCGAACTATTGATGGGTAAGAACCTCATCAAGAACCTGAAGATTCGGTTGGTCTTCAGTAAGACTCAAGGTAATAGCGCTACATGGGAAGATGATATTGCTCGTCCGCGCGAGTTTACTATCACCCTTGAGAAAGGGATGAGTAAACGTGAAACATTCATTTCCCTAGCTCATGAAATGGTGCACGTCAAGCAGTACGCTACTGGCGAGCTTCGCGACTATATGAGCGATTCTAAGCTGCAGCGTTGGCGCAATGAGAAGCGCGACTGGTCTCAGGTTGAGTACTGGGACCTGCCCTGGGAGATTGAGGCATACGGTCGCGAGCGAGGGCTGTACGTTCGGTACGTTGAGCACGTCAAGGCTCTAAAATTCCTTGACAGCCTCAAAAAAAGTGCTTGACTTATTTTCAAAAATAAGCTAGTATGCTTTTATAAGATCGAAAGGAAAGAAAATGACCGTTTCTCAACTGATGGCCATCCTCCGCGACCAAGATCCGGATGCCAAAGTGTATGTTTTGAATTGGATTTCCGGGATGCACGTCAATCCCGTCGTCGATGTTGGTGATGACCGGAAATGCGCCGTGATCATCGACTGCGACGAATAAACAAATCTTAATGTTTTTTCGCTTGACTTATTTTCAAAATCAGGCTATGATGTTTTTATGATGAAGGAGAAAACGATGAAGCTCTACCTGGTTATCTACTACGTTGATGATGCCTCTTATAGCGTGGCGCTTGCGCGCTCTCTTGATGAGGCTGAAACTATGGCCAAAACCTGGCTTTCTGATAATGGGGCTGAGGTGGGTTCATCTGATGGCTTTTTTGAGGCTGTCCTGATTGAACCTGGTGGGTTCGTCCGAAATGATTTCGTCTGCGCTTTTCTGTTTATTTGAAAAATAACCCTTGACTTATTTATAAAAAAAGGCTATGATGTTTTTATGATGATGGAGCGAACGATGAACCCGATTACTTTGAGCCAGCGCGAATATGCTACGCTGGTTGCCGGTTATGAGCCCTCGGACGAAGAAATCTACGAGCTCATGATGGACTACGAAGATTGGGTTCGAACAACAGGAGACACAGGAGATTATGAAGATGCGCCAGGTCCGTAAGCGTAATCCTATCGCCAGGGCACTCCGCTCTCCGCTCTTCCGTAAGCGGGTTGTTGAGAGCAAGAAAGTTTATAACCGTAAGAAGCTGAAGGAGAATATCGATGGCAAAGCGTAAGACGATCGACGTTCAGTATCTTGTTGAAACCGTCAACGAGGCACTCCGGACTTCGACGACCGATCCTAAGACTCGGCTGGGCATGATTGCCATTCTCGAGGATGTGCTTCATAAGACCGGTAACTATCGCGGTTATCGCTACCTCACGATTTCCGAAGTGCCGGAAGGTGAACATATGCCAGGCGTTCACTACTACGGTGGTGAACCTCTGCCTTATCCGGATCGGTTCTACAACACCGATTATACTCGCATTCAATATCATACGGGAGAATGAACGATGAGAGACTATCCTAACATGTCATACTGCGCTTTTGAGAACACTTCTCAGGCGATCCGTCAGCTGATGCAGATGATCGGCGAAGCCATTGATGATGGCGAACCGTTGTGCATGTCTTCTCGTAATGAGAAGTTTGCATTTCACGAGATGCCTGCGTTGCTTGAAGATCTTACTGATATGCTAAATCAGTATGACGAGCATTTTGCAGAAGTTGAAGAGGATGAAGAACGATGAGTGAACCCGCAAAAGACGAAGCGGAACTTGTTCAGTCCATGGCGAAGGCGATGCACAATGTGGTTTACGAGGGGCAATCCCAGTGGGATAGCATTGGCAGAATTGAGCAGTTTTATCGTGAAATGGAAGCATATGCAGCCCTCGACGCCATCCGTGCGGCAGGGTGGGAAGTAGCGCCGCAGACGGAACTTGACACCCTCCGCGCTGAGAACGCACGGATGCGGGAGGCGCTGGAAGAAATGGCGCGCGATGATTTCGACCGCCCATTTACGCCATCTATTAAGGCGGCAATGCAGAAATGCGCCCGCGAAGCCCTGGAGATGAAGCCATGAGTGATTCGCCATGCCCAAAATGCACTCTGCGCCCTGGTCAGACTTGCTCTAATCCGTATTGTCCGGGTCTGGCTGCTGATAAGCTACTCCGCCGTGAGGTGATAGAGCAAGATTGGCGGAGAGTCAGGCACCAGCAGCCTATGGGTTGCATCTGTCCGCCAACCAGCGAGCAGACCTGCATGAACCCTCTTTGCGCTCGTAAGAACCATATGAAAGGAACGAATTGCGCTCCATGAGTGTAGCTAAGGCATTACGACTACCATCGGCAAGTGTCCTTGCCGCATACGAAACCTGTATGACCAACTGCGCCAGGGACTACGGTCACATAGCTAATGAGGTAGCGCAAGAAGTGTGTGTATTCTTGGCATGCCTGGCCATCCCTGGCTATAGTCTTGACGAGGTATCTCAGCTTTGCTGCAACAAACCCTATTGGAAAGGAACAAACTAATGGCATTCTCTGGATACGTTGACTTGTCGGCTGTTCGGTTGCCGTCTAGTGTAACATTCCTGCTGTTCGTGGCTATCGTCACTGCAGGAATCACTATCGTCAACGTCTTCGGACCGACGCAGCTACCTCAGGGTTCAAAGCTCCAATGTGAGGTTGTGCCTCGATAAACCACATTGGAAAGGATAAACTTATGAGTTATTTCTTCGATTTAGAATATTCAAATCAAGAGGGCGTAACAGTTCAACAAAAAGGCAGAGTCTATAAAGTCCTCAATCGTAAGGGTGAGTTTTCTTATTACGAAATTGCACAGCATACGGTAATTGATGGCGAGAAGTTCGCCTCAGCTGCATTCGCTTGCTTTGATCCAGATCTTTGGCGCATTCCCCAAGAGGATCGTGATCGGGCGCTTACTCGCTTCTCGAAGGCAGCCTGACCATAAAAAAATCTCAAAAAAGTCGAAAAAACTCCTTGACTTTTTTACGGAATGAGGGTATGATGACAATATGATGAACGAGGGAAAAAAGATGTTCGAAGTCACTCTGAAGTCCGGTCGCAAGATCGTGTCGCGTACGAAGTTTTCTAACATGGACGAAGCTTTTTACTTCATCTCTCAGAATGAGCGGAAGTATACCTGCGAGTTCATTGACCTCGCTTATTTCGGGAGTAAGTGATTATGACTGAGCTCGAATTTGAAGAGGCATTGGCGGATCTTGAAATGAAGAATCTTCATTTGTTGGTTGCCCGTGTGCAAAAGCTTCAGGCTGATTATAATCAGCTTCAGGAGAAGTTCAATTCGGCTTGTTTTCTTTTGCGTGAAGCGGAAGATGTATTGGCCAGTATGGATGGTGCGAACTATCCCCTTGGTAGTATTATGCATTTTCTAGAGGAGAATGATAAGTGATATGAAAGCCGAATATGTAGGTTTGGGTTTCGGTAATGCTCTTGCCATGGTTATTTCTTTTCACGAGAATAACCACATCGGTTGGGCAATCCTACACGGTATCTTCAGTTGGTTCTACGTGCTTTATGCATATTTGTTTGTTCGTTGAAAGGAAAGAACATGACAACTTATCAAGGCGTTAAACAAGATTTTAGGTTCGAGTTATATTCGGAAAACAGCGCCACTGAATCCGGTGCGCCAGTTACTGACGTTGTGCACGTCGAGATGCGAGGTGCTGATCTAAACGTCACAGATATCTTGGCTAGGTTCCAAGAGTTCTTGATGGCTTGTGGTTACGCATCGACTTTTACCGAAAAGCGA
>Ga0209085_1000976_pt1 | contig 18818 bp, 17 predicted proteins | sample C_131016_EF_Meta_FD_187310 | JGI IMG/M metagenome (GOLD analysis project Ga0209085, IMG submission 187310) | Freshwater microbial communities from Lake Croche, Canada to study carbon cycling - C_131016_EF_MetaG (SPAdes) (version 2) | ecosystem: Environmental > Aquatic > Freshwater > Lake...
CCCTACCCGCCCGAGCGTTCAGGAAGATCAACGTTGGCTCAACGGAACAACTTTGCGACCAAGAGCAGGCCCCACGTACTCACTATCCGGACGGAAAAGTCGATTATCCGACCACTGCTCCAAAACGTGCCCCGTCCACCCTGCCATTCGTGCCACTGCAAAAATCGGGGTGAAAAGATCGGTCGGAAGACCGAGGCTGTAGTACACCGTTGCCGAATAAAAATCCACGTTGGCCTCTAGTTTTTTCTCCGTCCGCATGATGTGGGCAATCCGCTCGCTCATCTGAATCCACTTCGGCTCTCCCAACTCCGCCGTCAGCTTTTCCGCCATTCTCTTTAGATGGGGAGCTCGGGGATCCAACACTTTGTATACCCGGTGACCGATTCCCATGATCTTCTTCTTTTGATTCATCTGCTCTTTGACCCATGCATCCACTTTTTCCAACGAACCGATCTTCTGAAGCATGTGGATCACCCCCTCGTTCGCCCCTCCGTGCAAAGGCCCCTTCAATGTCCCGATCGCAGTACAAATCGCCGAATAAATATCGGTCAATGTCGAGGCACATACCCGTGCCGCAAAGGTGGAGGCATTCATTCCGTGATCCGCATGTAAAACAAACGCCATATCCAAGGTGGCTACCGCCTCGGGACCCGCCTCCTGACCATTCAAAAGATAAAGGAAGTGAGCGGCTTCTCCCAGATCCCTTCGAATCGGCGGAAGGGATTGCCCACGACGCGCTCGGTGAAAATAGGCCGCGATCACCCCGATCTTGGCCGTAAGGGAAATCTGACGTTGCCGGTTCAGCTCCACATGCTCCGCTCCGATCGCATCATAATCGTAGAGCCCAAGCATTGAAACGCAGGTCCTCAAAATATCCATTGGACCCGCATCTTTGGGGGCCCGGAGAATGTAGTCCACCACCTCGGTCGGTAAATCTCGCTCCGCCGCCAAGGCTTTTTTGAGTTCCGCCAAGGCCTTTGCCTTGGGAAGCTCTCCTTCCCACAAAAGATAGGCTGTTTCCTCAAAACTGATTTTCCCCGCCAACTCGTCGATATCGTACCCCCGATAAATCAGTTTTCCCTCCAGCCCGAGCACATCGGACAACGCGGTTCCCGTGGCGACAATTCCCTCCAACCCTTTAGCTACAATCTTGGCAGGAGAAGATGCTGTGCTCATCTTACTTCCCTAAGGCCTGAGCGACTTCTTTTCCGATCTCACCCAGATTCTTCGCCATCCGAACTCCTGCTTTTTGCAAAGCCTCAATCTTAGCCTGAGCCGTCCCCTGACCACCCGAAATGATCGCTCCCGCATGTCCCATTCGCCGTCCGGGAGGAGCCGTCGCCCCCGCAATAAAGGAAACCACAGGCTTCTTAACTCGAGCTTGAATATATTCGGCAGCTTCCTCCTCCTCAGAACCTCCGATCTCCCCAATCATCACAATCGCTTTCGTGTCCGGATCGGCATGCAGATACTCCACCGCTTTTTGAAGGGTTAAACCATGGATCGGATCACCTCCTACTCCAATGCAAGTACTCTGTCCCAATCCTTGGCTCGTGATCTGCCAGACAGCCTCGTAGGTCAATGTTCCACTTCTCGAAACCACACCTACATTTCCGGGTCGGTGAATATATCCAGGCATAATTCCAATCTTACAGGCTCCGGGAGTAATAATCCCCGGACAGTTTGGCCCAATCAAAACACAGGAGTACTCTTCCAACGCATGACGCACTCGCATCATATCCATCACTGGGATCCCTTCGGTAATCGCCACGATCAACTGAATTCCCGCATCCGCCGCCTCCAAAATCGCATCCCCTGCAAATTCGGGAGGAACAAAAATCATTGAAGCATTCGCACGGGTTGCCGCCACCGCTTCCGAAACAGTGTCAAATATGGGAACGGTGTTTTCAAACTTTTCCCCACCCCGTGCCGGAGTTACTCCTGCGACAACCTGGGTGCCGTACTCTTTGCAAGCGGAAGCGTGAAAGGATCCGGACTTTCCCGTAATGCCCTGTACTAACAACCTTGTATTTGCATCCACTAAAACAGACATCTTACATCCCTTTCTTTCCCGAGGCCGCTGCGACAGCTTTTTCAGCGCCTTCCAGCAACCCCTCAGCAGGAATCAAGGGGAGTCCCGACTCTTTGAGTAATTTTCGTCCCTGCTCCACATTGGTCCCTTGTAAACGCACGATAATCGGGACTCTGGGGGGATTACTCCTACAAGCCGCGATCATTCCCTGGGCCAAAAGGTCGCATTTCAAAATCCCTCCGAAAATATTGACGAAGATAGCCTGAACTGTGGTGTCTGCTTGCAAGAGCCGAAAAGCAGCCGTGATCATCGCCTCGGACGCTCCACCGCCCACATCCAGAAAGTTCGCCGGCTTGCCGCCCGCTGCCTGGATCAAATCCAATGTCGCCATAGCCAACCCTGCTCCATTCACCATACAGCCGATATTTCCCTCCAAACCGATGTAATTGAGATGATGCTCGGCGGCCGCAAGATCCCGCGGATCCTCTTGGGATGGATCCTGCAAATCTTGGATCTCCTTGTGCCGAAAGAGGGCGTTGTCATCAAAATTCAGTTTCGCATCCAGCGCCACCACATCGCCCCCTTTGGTTACGGCCAGGGGGTTGATTTCCACTTGAGAACAATCTTTCTCAATAAAAAGACGGTAGGCGGCATGAAGAAGCCGACACGGAGCTCTGAGTCCGGTCGAAGGAAAACCAAGAAAGATGCTGACCTTGCGGGCCTGATAGGGCTGCAAACCTAATCCCGGATGAATCACTTCACGAAGAATGGCTTCGGGCTTTTTTTCTGCCACCGTCTCAATTTCCATCCCGCCCTGCTGGCTGGCGACGATCACCGGACACCCCGAGGAGCGATCGAGTACAATCGCCAGATAGAGTTCCCGCGCAATTTCGGTCGACTCCCCAACGAGAACGGAGTGAACAGGCTTACCCTCGGGACCGGTTTGATGGGTAATCAGGGTATTTCCAATCATGTGCTTGGCGACCTCCCTGACCTGATGCGGCGTCTTGACGAGATGAACTCCACTTTTATACCCATCGACAAAATGTCCTTTTCCACGGCCCCCGGCATGAACCTGCGCCTTAACGACAAAGCTGTTGCAGGGAAGGCTACGAGCAATGGCCTCCGCTTCTTCCGCTGTTTTTGCCACAGCACCCCGCGGAACCGCTACTCCTGCGGAGGAGAGAAGGTCCCGAGCTTGGTATTCGTGAATATTCATAAAGAAGAAAAACTAATGGTAGGGAGAGTCGAGGAAAGAGGGATTTGAGTCAACTCACCAATCCTACCCATCCTATTCCTGTTTGGGCTCTTCTGTTGAGACCGTATCGGGAGGAGTAGGCTGCAATGCATCACCCCTCGTCTTACTACCACCTCGCATGGTTAAAGGTTGGAGTTCTTTCGCGGAAAAACCGGTCAGACCTCTTTCCGTACTGCTTGCCTCATTGAGCTCCATATTCCCTTGAACTACAGAGGGTTGAATCATCACCACAAGCTCCTGTCTTTGCGTAGTATCTGATGTGGATTTAAAAAGATTCCCCATCAGCGGAATTGTCGAAAGAAAAGGTACACCGGCGACATTCTTCGTGTCTTGTTGTGTAACCAAACCACCTAAGAGAATCGTCGATCGATCGGGCACAATGACCGTAGTGTTCAGTTCTTGGGTATTGATTTCGGGAACACTGACCCCACCCCCAATGTTAGTGCTGTTTTGGGATACCGTGTCATTCGTCTGAACGATTTGAAGACTGATTTCCTTCTGGCTGTTGATCAACGGAACAACCTCGATCTTCAAAACCACATCTTGATACTGGATGTTCGACTGTTGGGACCCTGACGTGGCCGTCGCGCTCCCTCCACCACCCAAGGTGGTAACCGTACTCGTTGGAACGGCGATTTTTCGTCCATTATAAATCGTTGCCTTCTTGTTATTCGCTGTAAAGACTGCGGGTCGAGAGGCGATTCGAAAGCGCGTTGTCGCCGTCAGTGCGTTGATATACAGATCAATCGAGCCGAGAATAAAAGTGGCAATCTGCATCCCTGGCAAAACGCCAGTGGCCATTTGCGCAACCTGACCAATCTGTTGAGCCATCTGAGGAGAAAGCGGAGTTTTACCTGCTTGAAATTGGGAAGTCGGAATTCCGTTCGATGTTGACCCGTAAACTATTGTCCCAGGATCAATGATCTGTTTTCCACCCATCACCGAGGCCGATCCTGTCCTATTCCCACCAATGTACTTTTGCAAGATATTCACGGCAAATTCGTCATCGTTCGTAACTTGCAACTGGCCAATCACCGTTGCTAAGTAGACCTGCATCGGTTTCTTATCCAGTTTGGTAAGGATTGCCTTCACCTTGTCCTTTGCCTCGGGCTGACCAATCACAAGGATCGAGTTTGCCCGGTTGTCCGCGATCAAACGCGTTTTGCCTACGATCAAAGATTCGGCTGATTGCTCTTCTCCCGGTTCAGAAAGCACGTCCGCTTTCTTCCCACCCGAAGATGAGGACGAGCCAGCCTGGCCTCCGGTAACCCCTCCCCCAGCCCCGATTCCTCCGGAAACTTTTCCAGTTGATTTGCTTCCACCTGCCGCCTTGTCGCCTCCCTCATCACCCTGCTCCTGCAACATGTCGGCTAAAATCTGCAGCATGTCGGTGGCCGCAACATAATTCAGGGCGTGTTCGTACGGATCGGTCAGCTCTACCGGAATATCGAACTGCTTGATCAGATTGCTGATCGCAAGAAAATCGAACGGGCTAGCAATTACCAAAATTCGATTCGTACGCGTATCCGCAATCAACTGAATATCCCCAGCAAATCCACTTTTTCCTCCACTAATCGTCACTCCCGCCGACCCCGCACCAGCCGCCAAACCAGGAACATTCGGTTGAGCCGGTTGTCCGGTCGCCGCTTTCGCTCCTCCTCCGCCAGCACTCTCCTCGCGCTTTTCCAAAATCGTTGTGATCAGTTCTACCACCCGATCCGCATTCGCTTGCTGTAAAGTAATGAACTCTGACTTCTTTTCGGGTGCTGGTGTGTCAATCAATTGCCGAACATCAATCAGACGCCGAATCAACGTGGAGTTTTCCGTAATCAAAACCTGATTTGCAACAGGCACAGGAACCAAACTCCCGTATGGATGAAGGGTGATAAACTGCTCAAAAATCGGAATCGCATCCGCTGCTGCCAAATGAGTCAAAGGCATCACATAAGAGGCAACCACCTCACCTTGCGGCAGCTCACTTTCATTCGTGAAAAGAAAAACCCCTTCACTCCTCGGATTCTTGCCCGCCGCTGTATTAATCACTTTCACCGAATTCTTATCCACCGCGATAAACGCATAGCCGTTCAGAAGAAGGGTGGATTCAATCAGACGAATCGCCTCGGCTTTTGTCACAGGCTGATTGAGGGTCAGGCTTAGATTCGCACCTCCCGCCAGCAGGCTGGCATCTTTAATCAACGTAACCCCCTTCAGCTTCTCGTAAACCATCAGAAAATCAGAAACCGGATTATTGGGAAATTGAATCGTATCGGGGGAAACCATTTCAGCAGAGACAGTCACTGGTGCTTTGACCTCTTTTGGCGAAGCCACCCGTTCAGAAGAAAAAGGCTCTTGTGGCTCTTGGCCCCAAACGATCCGACCAAGAAAAAGCGTTGTTCCCAAAAAGAAAAGTAATGAAATAGTTTTCATTTTTTACCCCCACCAGGAATCGGGATGACTCTCCGACGAATAATAGGAGAGGTCACTTGGCCACCAGGACTCTGAGATCTTTGGCCAGGATTTGCCTGAGCCGGCATCCCAGGAATTGGAGGCTGAGATTGTGTTGCGACGGGAATCGGTACAGCGGGCACCCCGCCGCCGCCAATCGCTTCGTACTTTAGGGTCGCCATCTCCGTTCCTTTCTTAACCTTTGCCTGAATCTTCGAAGGATCTCCTGAGGGATCTTTTTTTACCTCCACCAAAATCATTCCCTGAGCAGCAGGAGAAGACTTCATTCCAACGAGAATTCGATCGGGTTTCGTTTTGTTGGCTACCATTACATAATCTTCTCCATCCAGTCGGACATACCCCCCTAGAACCAAATCTTTGGCAAAATCCGCCTCCGCCGTCGCTGAAGCTAAAGTAAAGGGAGACTTCTTTCCCAAGGCTCCAAATCGCGACAGATCCAGAGCCTTGGGCAATCCCGAGGTTGTCTCGGTCGTGCTTGGTAGAATCCCTGTATCATGAGGCACGGCAGTCGTCATCTCACCCCAGACTATCCCCTTCCCGACCAAAACGAGGAGAACTCCTGCGAACCTTGTGAAGAACTTGTTCACTCCTTACTCCTTGTAAAAAATTGCCCTACCTCTGCCTCCCCAACCATTTTAGGTGGTTCAGGGCTGAGTTTAATATTCAGGGCGGTCAAAGCGACTCCCCCCTCAGGCTGATATAACTGCCCTGCCCACTGAATAAATTGCCCCAAACTCCCCGTCAGCCGCATTCGGTTGCTATAGACGGTACAGGCCGTTCCCGTTCGTGGTGCTTGGAGATTTTGCTCTTCGATTTTTAAGCCCGCCGCCGTTGCTGCACTCTGGGATTTCTTTTGAAGAGCGGGAGCCGGATTGTCGGCCGAAACCGTTTTTAAGTTCTTTTCCAGCCACCCCGACTTCTCCTCCCACTCCGCTTTCTGCTCCATCCACCCCTTGGCCTCTTCTAATTCATCCCTCTTTTGGGACAGGGTACGGCGATTTGCCTGATCCCAACTCAGCAAAAACTTCAGCCCCAAGAGATGCACACCGCCCAACAGTGCAAAAACAAGGAAAAGCATTAACTTTTTTTCATGGCGCGTCAGGGTTCGCATCAGTCCCTCCTTCCTCAGTAACTTGGCTCCCCAAGGGAAGCCCCTCCGCTTGAAATCTGGCATTTCCGTTCGGCAATAGGGAAGGCTGTGGATGTTTCCAATCGTACGCTGCCAGCATCGGCTCTTTCTTGAGCCACTCGAAATACTTCTCCGTCTGTTCCAAATCCTTCCCCTCCCCCTGCAAAAGGAGTCTCTTCGTATTGTAGTCGAACGAGGTCAAACGCACCCCCTCAATCTCTGCCGGATCCTTCTCGATCAAAGGACGTGAAACTTGCCACAGCAACTCCAGCGCATTCATCTTGGGATTTACCAAAGCTCCAGCTTCCCTCCAGCTCAGCGCCGCCTGCCGAATTTTTTCCGCATCCACTACGATTCCAGCCAACTCCTGCTCGATCAGATACCGACGAACCAAAGGAATCGAAACGTGAACCAAAGCAGCAGTAAAAAGAACCGCATAAACCGCGACTCCCAGCCGAATCATTTTTTTGCGCTCGCCTTGCTGGGCCTTCACCAGCCTTCGATCAACTAAAACTGTAGGCTCCAGATCCCAAGGACCCGCAGGTAGACGGGGTGGCACCCGGAGTTCGGTTCGGACAGGACAAGGAAGCTGTCCCAAAAACTCCCTTGTTCCGGTAGAGGCTTCGCTATCATCTCTCAGAACCAACAAACTCAAGGGCCCTAAAGTTCCTTCCGCCTCCATCTGGCCCAGGAGAGAAGCAATCTCCGTTGCCGCCCACTTATGCAACTCCTTCGCCAATAAGGGCTGAGTGTGCAGCCATTTTCCTGCCGAATAAAAATCAACAACCCAGCGACCCAACTCCTTCCGTAAGACTGCGGACGCACCCCCCCCCGGCGCTGGTAGAACTCTTCCCGCAATCTCGTGACGGCCTGCTTCCTCGAGTAGCCAATCCTCCTCCAAGGTTCCCACCAAAACGACAACTGCCTCCAACTGGCGTGCTCCAGCCTCTCCATCCCCCACCTCAGGGACCGGCTCCGTCCGGATCGGATCCATCGCCCAAATGGCCGAATCAGGATTTTGCCCCAGCAAGTTCTTCGATTCCAATGCGATCTTGGCCAGCTCCCGTGGAGCAATTCCCTCCTCCACTGGAATCCAAAGAGGCATAGAAAAGAATGATCGAGATGGGAAACAAACCACCGGAGAGGAAAATTCGCCAAGTTTCCGCGGACTTTCCGCTGGCCCAATGCACTGCGCCCCATCTTCCGTCGTGCTCCACGCCTCCCACCCCTCCGGACCTGGGAAAATAAACACCGGCCCTGTTGTCGCCTTTCCTTTCCCTTTCTTCACTTTGGCTACCTTGGCTTTCATGGAGACTCCTCGTCTGTCCATCGGGCCTTCACTTGAGGAGGGCTCGTTTTACGGGAAATTAAGGCCACAACTTTTCTTGTAGCTTCCCCCACCGAACCCGTCGAGGTCACCCGCCAAAGATCTTCTTCCTCAGCATTCACCCGGTCTGCCCATTCGGCGGAGTTTGTTCCCAGCAAATTCTGATTCACCACATCATCTGCCGTTCCCAACGTTTGATCGGGACCAAGCCGTTGCTGAATGAAATTTTGGGCTGCCCCCGGCCCCAACCCCAACCACGCCTCAATCACGTCCTGATCAGCAGAACGCAACGAAAGTTTCCCAGTCCCAAATACCGTGAATTTTTTAATCGCGTCCACCCCCTTTCCTCCCTCCTTGGCCTCCTTGGCCATCTCTGCCCAACCTACCACTTTTTCCAGTTCGTCGATTTTTTCAAAGGGGCCGTTTCTCACATTCACCTCCGTCGCACTATTCGAACCACTACTCAACTGATCCACATCAACCCAGTCCAGCAACGCATCGATTAAGGCGGAGGATGTGGTGAGGTTTACTTCCCACTGCGCAAAAAGATTCTGTAAAATGCCCCGCGCGGTTCCTTTGTTTCCCAAAAGCAGTGCGTTGATATTCACTTTTCCACCTTCCCCCTTCATATCCTCGGTTCGAATCGTGAATTTGACCGGAACGGTTGATTTTCCCACTTTCCAACCCTGCTGCAATCGAGCACTCAACTGCTGGGAAGCCGCTTCCACATCTCCAGGCAAAAGCTCTGGATTCAACACCATCTGAATTCCCGACTCCGCCACGAGCATCGCACGAGCATTTTGAAGAGCCGCCACCTCCTGACCGATCTGCCTCTCCATCAAGACCGCCAATCCCAACATCGCCGTCGCAATCAAACTAACCGCCCACAATACAATGATCAGCGCTACCCCGGAAGGGTGCTTGGATAGAAAAGATCGTTTCATTGGTTCGTATTGGTCATCACCAAGGTTCGTGTCACCGGATCGATCGGAACTTGCCCTGTTGGACTTAATCCCGTCGGGATCCAAAAGATTCCCGAATTGGTTAAAGTGGTTTTCCCCGAGGGACGTTCCAAGACCAAACGAAGATATGCCGGCTTCACAGGCTCGTTCCAGTCCGGCCGATTCATCTTTTCCTGATTCCTGGGATCCCCCGCCTCCCAAAGAAGGTTTTTCACTTCACCCATCAGGCGAAATTCATTCACCTCCGGTTTCTCCTGCTTCCCAGTATTGGTTTTAGTCAGGGACTCAACCAACCACAGATCCTTTCCATCCCCCGTGGGAGCCTTTCTCAACTCAAACGCCAAGACACGCAATCCATCATACCTTTCAGGAAAAATTGCAACTGGAGCATTCGTCACTACTAGTTCATACCCCTTCCTCCCTCCCCGATTCTCAAGTGAAACTTGAGCATTCACCGGAAGATCGAGGCAAAGTTGACGAACCAACGCGAAAAGCCCGCTTACCTCCCGACTTCGCAAACTGGCCTGCGCTGCTGCATTCGCCCCCATCACGGAAAATTGCACCAGCTGAAAGATCACCCCAAAAATCAGGATCAGAATCGTTAGGCCCAAGGTTACCTCAATTAAGGTGAAAGCCTTCTGTCCGTACCCAGTCGTTCTCATCGTTGTGGCCAGATCAGGAAGGAAACACTTTCCAGAAAAGCCCCTTTTTTCGTCGTCGCCTGAATCTGCACTTCCCACCAGCCCGCCATCAAACGAGGAGTTGGACTATTACTCATCCCGGGCAATTCGATCGGTGGATTGATCGGATTGACGGCCGTCTGCAAAAAGATCGTCCCATCATCCCCGGAAGGACGAAACTCCTTGCCGGTCGGTTGCAGGTTATTGGTCGTAGCCAGAATTCTTGCGGCACAAGACTCCACCGCCTGCCGCCGCATTCCCGTCCGTAACAGCTCGACATTAATTCCAATCACCTCGTTCAGAGCCACGGAAAATCCCACCGCCGCAAAAGCGAAGATCGCGACCGCCAACATCACCTCAATCAAAGTGAACGAGGGGGAGGTCCTTTTCATCGTTTCACCCTTGATTCCGTCACGCTTTCCCCAGTCAGGGCACTAAAGGAAAACTGCTCCTCATTCTCCCCATGCTTCAAGAGAACTCGAATCGGTTCCACCAAACCGCCTCCCGTAAAAAGCCACTGATAATCCTCCGGTGTTTTCCACCCATTCTTCCCCTTCGACCGATCCAAGGGTGTCACCACCAACATCTCGATTCCCTCCGGAAAAGCCACTCCACCCACCTCCCCTCCTCCCAGAATCACTCGTTGAGCTCTCCCTGAGCCCAATGCAGATTCGCGCGCCTTTCCTGCCGCCTCTTCCATTTGAGCCCTTGCCTTTGCCAAATCCTTGTCCCCTCCCGTCGAAGAAAGAAAAACCGCCGCTCCCCCCATAAACACCACCCCAATCCCCACCGCCAACATGATCTCGAGGAGAGTAAAACCTTTTTCCTCCCAACCCCCTGGCCGCCGATTCATCCGGCCCTTCTCCTCAACTTACTTCGAGCTGATATCGTCGCCCTTGCCCCCATCGTTCTTACGATCGGGACCCGTCGAGTAAACGCGAAAGCCTTTCGCCGAGGATGAATCAACTTTGTACTGATAATCCTGCCCCCAAGGATCTTTCGGCAACTCCTCGAAACCCTTTCCCGTTCCCACCAACGCCTTCAATCCAGCAGATTCGGACAGCGGAACACCTCCGTTTTTCATCTCATACATCCGGACCTGAGTAATGATCGCCTGCAAATCACCCCGAGCCCTCTGCTCCTTCGCGAACTCCAGATTTCCCGTCAACATGAAGATGGCTGAACCCATCAGAACGGTGATGATTCCCACCACCAACATAATTTCGATCAGAGTAAATCCGGCCCCTTGAGCCGAACGACGATTTTGCATCATTTTTGGTTTCATTCTGTACGTAATCCTACGACTCCACCGCCGGAAGACAATCCCGTCCGCAACTGGGGTTGTACATTTTTTTCCGTTCTCTCGACCACCGGAGGAAGAGAAGCCGAGGAGACCTCCACAATCGGGGTCGTCACCGGCTGGGGGGGGACCATTGTCTGACTGACTTCCCCATAAACCACCTGCAATCGCAGGTTTCTCACTGTCATTGAACCCGCCCCACCCATCTGCCAATCCACCTGATTCTCACCCTTGTGTAAAAGTCCCACAGGAACGTACGCAACAACTTTGCGCCACCCGCCATATCGTAGACTTTGGCCGATCGCTCCTTGCCTGAACCCCGGATCATCCAATCCAGGCAACTCCGCTGCAACACCCATAAGATTTTGGCCGTTCACCGCTAACCAAGGCTCTTCTCCGGGAGGCAATCCTGCCACCTGAGCCTCCAAACGCCCATAAGCCGGAGATCCCGCAATCGGTGCCACAAATCGCACAGGATTCTGAGAGTCGATTTTGACTGGCCCCTCATCCAGCACCGCATCCATCACCCGCCCCTTCTCCTCATCCAAGGGCCGATGACGGCCCACTCCACTCATTTCATCCCCCGGCAATACTTTCCCCGCTGGAGTCAGATAAAGTCCCGAAGGGGCTGCCCAACCTGCCGCCAGAACCAACGGTTCCACCCAAGCCAATTCCACCCGCTCCACGACCGGCTCCGTACCTGTCGATTCCACGATCAGTTGCCCTGCCCCACCCAAACTGCTCTGCTCGATAAGCAAAGTTCGCTGATGAAGGGGGGCAGCCTTTTCATACAAATTCCCACACAGAGTTACCGCCCGCCCGGGGGCCTGCCAAATGACCCTCGCAAAACCATCATCCGGTTCACGAAAAACGACCGTCAAAGCCAACTTCGAATCGCCCGAAGGAGGTCGAACTTGAGCTCGCCACGTCGACATCTGAATTCCCCTCTGTGTGGTCACGGGACCAAACCAAGCCGGCAATGGGTCCCCCGCCTTCCGCACATCCCATACAGCAGGAGGGATCGCGTATCCCGGAGGAGCCTCCGCTGTCCCTAGAGAAATCCCCCAGAGGAGAACAAAGAGCCACCCAAGCCGCGTCAGACGGTTTTTCCATTTCTTCACGCCTCCCACTTTGACAGGAAATTCCCATATTCCTCTGCCCCACCGACCGCTTGCTCACCTTTCCCGTCAACAACCCTTGAAACAGACCGAATAAGTTATTAAAGGCTTTTGCGCATTCCTGACATCGCACCGAAGATACTTGTGATAATCGAGTAGACCACCACACCCACCACCAAGGCGATCACCACGATAATGACAGGCTGAATTAAGGCGGTGATTCTCTGTATTTTTCGATCCATCTCTTTCTCAAAACGGGCTCCCGCCTTGTCCAAAGCCTTCGCCAAATCCCCTGTTTGCTCCCCTACCGCCACCAAATCCAAAAACATGTCCGAAAATCCACCCACTTGGCGCAAAGCCCGACTCAAAGAGTATCCCTCTGAAATCTGTAACGACGCCTTTTCCAAGCGCAACCGGTAATAGGAGTTCGGCGTCGCCTGCGTCACCAACTGCATCGCCTGCAAAAGAGTAACGCCGTTCGTTAACAAGTTCGCTAGAGTTTGGCTAAACTGGGCGTAAAAAGCGGCCTCCAACACGGCTCCCGCCACGGGAATCTTCATCCGCGCCTCATCCCACCAGATCCGACCCAGCGGTTTTTGAATCCACTGCCAAAAGGCCAATCCCCCCAAAGCCAAACCCACCGCCACCAACCAACCGTAATGAACCAGAAAGTAACTCGTCCCCAATAAAAGTTTTGTCACCAATGGAGTGGTCTCAGGCGATTTGCTAAACAAACTTTCCAACTGCGGAACCAGAACCACGACAAACAGCACCATCAACAAAATCCCCGCCCCACTGACAAACATCGGATAGATCAGGGCCTGAATCACCCGCCCCTTCAAGTCGCTCAGCTTTTTCAGATAAAGCACCTGTCTCTTTAAAATCGAACCCAAAGCCCCGCTCACCTCACCCGCCGCCACTAAGTTGCAATAGAGATCGGAAAAACTGGCTGAAGCCGATTTCAGCGCACGCGACAAACTCGTCCCCTCGCGAACCTGATTCCGCAAGCTCTGGGCCACCGCTTTCAGGGCCGACGCCTCCGATCGCTGCTCCATCATTTTTAATGCCCCTTCCAACTGCAATCCTGCGTCCAACAAATCTCCCAGTTCCTCGGTGAAAGCAATGATCTGTGCCTCATTCATCGGTTGTTCGACCGCATAGCCACCCCCACTTTCTCCCCCCGCTGCAATCGCCCCCTCCTCGTTCAATTTGAGGGGCCGCAAACGCAGCTTGCTTAACTGAGCTAAAGCCTCCTGCCGGCTCTTCGCCTCCAACTTCCCCGCAGTTCTGCCACCTCCCGCAACCAGGGCCTCATAAGTAAAAGTTGGCACTTCAACTCTCCTTGTTCTTTGACGCATCCACCACCGTCACACGCAACACCTCCTCGATCGTCGTCGTTCCTTCTGCCACCTTGTCCCACCCATCATCCCGCAAGTTCCGCATTCCTTGGGATTTCGCCATCTCCTTCAATGCCGCATTCGATTCTTTCCGGGTGATCATTTCCTGCAGTTGAGGTGTGACCAGACAGATCTCAAAAATCGCTCGCCTCCCCTGATATCCCGTCTGACGACAACGATCACAACCCACCGCACGATGTGCCGTCGCCGCTTTTTCCAAAGGGATCCCAATATCCTTCAGATACTGTTCGGAATATTTTGCCGGCTCGCAACACCACGGACACAGAACTCTTACCAACCGCTGCGCGATGAAGGCTCGAACCGAGGAGCCGACCAGAAATGGCTCGATCCCCATATCCACCAAACGGGTAATTCCACCGATCGCATCGTTCGTGTGCAAGGTCGAGAAAACCAAATGCCCCGTCAACGCCGCTCGGATCGCAATCTCCGTAGTTTCCACGTCCCGCATCTCTCCCACCATCACCACATTTGGATCTCCCCGCAAAATACTCCGCAATCCCGCAGCAAAGGTCAGGTTGATCTCCGGCTTGACGGCAATCTGAACTACACCGGGAATCTTGTTTTCCACCGGATCTTCAATCGTCACGATTCGCCGATCCTTCGTGTTCAGGGATGCCAGAAAGGTGTAAAGCGTCGTGGACTTTCCCGACCCCGTTGGCCCCGTGATCAAAACGATCCCGTTCGGAAGAGCCAGCAGATTCCGAACACTCGCCTCATGCAACGGACTCAAGCCCATCTGCGCAAAATCAAACCTCTGTTGTCCCAACAACCGCAGACTAATCGACTCGCCCGTGACGGACGGAATGGTGGCGATACGAACGTCAATTGGCCGCCCCTCAAACTCCAGGTTGATACGTCCGTCCTGCGGCAATCTCCTCTCCGCAATATCCAGATGCGCCATGATTTTGATTCGGGAAATCAAGGAGGCTTGAAATAGTTTAATCCGAGGGGGAACCGGGATATTCCGCAAAACTCCGTCGATCCTGTATCGCACCTGAAGATCGTCCTCCAAAGGCTCAATGTGAATATCAGTCGCCCGCTCCTGCAGAGCTTCCCGGATAATCTGATTCACAAACTTGATGACCGAAGCCTCCGAATCGTTCTCATCCAAAACGGTTGTCTCCTGTTCCAAATCGTTGGCTGAAGCAAACTCCCCACCCGCCTCCAGAATCTCATCAAAGGTTTCTGCCCCCACCCCATATCCTCCTCGCAACCCATCCAGCACCGCACGTCTCGGCGCTAAAACCCACTGAGTTTCCCCACCCCAAAATCCCGCGAGAGCCTGCCGAGCCAAATGATCAAACGGATCAAAACAAAGAACCGGTAAAGGTTCCCCCTCCCCAGGAGTTACAGGAAGGAGGCGATGCCTCAGTGCAATTCGTGCGGGAAACTTTTCGCGCAAAGGGGCAGGAATGGGAGGAATTTCCCCCTCCCAAACAGGCAGACCCAAGGACTCCCCCAGTTTGTGGGCGAATATCTTTTCGTCGACCTGTCCCGTCTCCAATAGAGCATTCACCATCGACCTCTGCTCTACGGAAGCATCCGCCACCGCTTTTTCACATACCGGCAAATCTTTCGCGCCCGATTGCTGGGCCAGTTCCACTAAGGATTCCGCCAAGCTCATCAGGCAAGAACCTTGGCCAACCGCTCCGGGTTCAGCCCTGCCAACTCCTTCAAAACAAATTTTCCGTCCTGCCGAATCAACTTCCCATCAAAGAATATTCGACCTCCCCCATGAGCCCGATCCTGCAGATTCACAAGATCCCAATGGATTTGGGAACGGTTCCCGTTATCCGCCTCCTCGTACGCCTGCCCAGGGGTGAAGTGGAAGGAACCGGCGATTTTCTCATCGAAAAGAATGTCTCGGATCGGATTTCGGATGTGCGGGTTCAGTCCGAGCGAAAACTCCCCTACATAACTTGCCCCCTCATCACTCGAAAAGATCTCCTCCAACTCCCGACTCCTCTCCGCCGCCGTCGCTTGCACAATCTTTCCTTTCGAGAAATGGAGACATACCCGATCAAACGGCATGCCACGGTACACCGCTGGTGCATTAAAGGTCACCTGCCCTTCCACACTGGTCTTCACGGGAGCGGTAAATACCTCCCCATCCGGAATATTTCGTTCCCCCACACAGGGGATTACCCCGATGTTACGAATGGAAAATCGTAGATCGGTTCCGGGGCCCAAAATCTGCACCCGGTCGGTTTTCTTCATCAAGGAAACGAGCGGTTTAACCGCTTGGGACATCTTTCGGTAATCCAAATTGCACACCTTGAAAAAAAGATCGGCAAAAGACTCTGTACTCATGCCAGCCGCCTGGGCCATCGCAGGTGTGGGCCAACGCAAAACGACCCAGCGGGTATGGTTGATTCGATAGTCGGAAATCGGACGTAGAATCCGACCTGCCAGCTTCTGCTTTTCCGAAGGCACATCACTCGATTCAAAACTGTTCTGCGCTCCCCGCAACGCAATGAAAGCCTGCATCGTCTTCATCCAGGCCAGTTCGTGTTTCAGAGACAATTTTAGACCTCGCTCCGTTACCCCACGACCGATCTCCCGAGAAATTCGCCCGCTGGAAACACGGACGTAAGGCTCCGCACCCCGGGCCCGAACCGCCCGAATCAGCTCCACCACAAAATCCTCAGGAATCTCCGCCGCCTCGATCCACACCCGGTCTCCTTTCCGCAGGGCGGTGGAATAGCCCGTCAATAGTTCCGTCAAACGGGCATACCTAGGATCGCTCATCGGAAACTTCCTCCCTTAGCAAAGAAGGAGTAGCCTAAATGTGGATGAAGGGTCATCAACATAAGTTTCAACCAGTTACCCTTTTTGGCAAGCTGGTCGGTGCCTCATTTTTCCTTTTTTCGTTCTTAACTTGGGCCGAACCACCTTCTACGACTTTGTCTGGCATTGCCACCATTCAGCTTAAAAACAGCGATTCTCCGCAGAATCTGGGCGGAATGGATCTTGTTCTGGCTCCCCCCTCCTTGATCCCTGAAATCCGCCGTCTGCGAATGGAAACCTGGCGAACCGATGGCTTGGCCGTCCAGCGCAAAGCCGACGGAGAGGAACAGCCCGTTGGAATCAAAATCGATTTCGCGAATGGATACAAGAACCTCGATCTGAAAGCCCTCAGCCAAGCCGCCGCTAACGCAGCCAATGCCCGCACTCGGAGTAGCACTAATGGGACGTTTACCTTTCCCATTGCTCCTTCCGGTCCTCATGCCCTTTATGCCCAGTATAAAAGTCGCTACGCCGTTGCCTACTGGCTACTCGAAGTCAACCTGCTCCCCGGCCAAACGAACCAGATCAACCTTTCTGAAACGAACGCTGCCGAAATCTTTAACCGCTTTGAGAAGAAAAGTACCATTCCTCAATCCCCACGCTAATCACCACCCTTTCTTTTACGAGGGAGCCAAGGAACCCATCGCCTGCCAAAGTTTCCAGTACGCCCCTTTTTTCCGAAGAAGTTCCTCTCCCGTTCCCTCCTCCACTAAACGACCTTTCTCTAAAACCAGAATCCGATCTGCCCGATGCGCCGCATGCAATCGATGGGTCACCAGTAAAGTCGTCGGCCGGCTCATGAGTTTACCCAACACACCCAGGAGCTCCCCCTCGGTCGTTGGATCCAAGGCGCTTGTCGGTTCATCAAGTAAAAGGATCGGGGCATCCCGTAAAAAAGCTCGGGCGATTCCGATTCTCTGCCTTTGCCCACCACTCAACATCACCCCCCTCTCCCCCACCTGCGTTTGATACCCCTTGGGAAGGGCGGAGATAAATTCATCCGCTTGGGCTTCCTTAGCCGCTTTTTCGATTTCGCGGAAAGATGCCCCGGGCCGGCCATAAGCAATATTCTCAAGTACGGTTCCGTTCAGCAAAACGGTCTCCTGCAGAACGAGAGCCTGACGTTCTCTCAGCTCTTTTTTTGATACGTTTCGCAAATCGATCCCATGAATCAGAATCGATCCTTCCGTCGGATCATAAAAGCGGGGCAAAAGGGAAAGCAACGTGGTCTTTCCCGCCCCAGTGCCCCCCACAACTGCCACCGACTCCCCAGGGGCAATTCGAAAACTCAATCCCCGTAAAACTTCATCTCCCCGAGCATACTGAAACCCGACCTCCCGAAACTCGATCGTTCCCGGCCCCGCGGGCAGGCGCGCTGGATTTTTCGGGTCGGGAACATCATCCGGTGTATCCAAAACTTCAAACACCCTTTGTGCGGCCGCGGCCGCTCCCTCCATCGACCAGGCGGTGTAACTCAACTGCTCCAAGGGTGAATATAACATTCCTAGGTAAGCTAAAAAAACGAGCAGATCCCCCAGCGTCATCTTTCCTGCCATCACCTCCCCCGCCCCTGCCCACAACAAAGCGGCCGTGCCCATCGCCAAAAATGTTCCCACCACCAAGGTGCTCGCCACGTTAGTCATCGAAAGCCGGAGATTTGCCTCCAATGCCTGCCGACATTCGCGTCGAAAAAGATCCACCTCGTGGGATTCTCGGCCAAAGGCATGCACCACCCGGATGCTCGAAAGCCCCTCGCTCGCTCTGGCTAGGACATCGCTCTCCTGCGCCTGTAGTGCTGCCGTTTCCTGACGGATCCGACCCGCATAACGGACAATCGCCATCATCAGAAAAGGAATCACCCCTAACGAAAGAAGAGCCAGCAGTGGGCTCATCTTCCACATCACAAAAAAAGTCCCAAACAGGGTCAGCAACGAACCTAGAATCGTCGCAAACCCCCGATTAAAATAGGTCTGCACCGCTTGTGCATCGTAAGCCACTCGGAAACTCGAGTCGGAACTTCTCCGCGCATCATGAAACCGTAGTGGCAAAGACTGAAGATAGGCATACAGCTCTGTTCTCACCCTTAAAAGAGCCTGTAAACCCACCTCGATCAGGGTGTAGGTCTGTGCGAGATTCACCGCACCCCAAAACAGATGAATCAGAACCAGCGCTCCGCAGGTCAACGCCAAGGCGTTGGGAAAAGTCCAAACCTCATCTCCCCACGGGAAACGAATTCCTCCCGAAGGGGACGGTAAAATCGAGTCGACGACAAATTTTAAAGGCCAAGGTTTTAGAAGATTCAGAACGGTTGCCGCCAAAAGTAAGCTCAGGGCAACAAGAA
>Ga0209085_1000977_pt1 | contig 18807 bp, 19 predicted proteins | sample C_131016_EF_Meta_FD_187310 | JGI IMG/M metagenome (GOLD analysis project Ga0209085, IMG submission 187310) | Freshwater microbial communities from Lake Croche, Canada to study carbon cycling - C_131016_EF_MetaG (SPAdes) (version 2) | ecosystem: Environmental > Aquatic > Freshwater > Lake...
CCTCGCCGACCTGCCCCACGGCCTGACGCCAGCCATTGAAAAGCAACAAAGATTCGATTTTGCGAATATCGGCGGCGAGATTTTTGTAGCGGGAGGCCTGACGCGACTGCCGCTTCAAACCATCCACCTGCTGGTCGATCTGGTTGAGCACATCATCGACGCGGCGGATATTCTCCTCCGCCGCTTTCAACCGCAATTCGGCCTCGTGGCGGCGCGAATGCAGGCCAGCAATACCGGCGGCATCTTCCAAAATACGACGACGGGCCTGTGGTTTAGCCGAAATAATCTCGCCGATCTGCCCCTGCCGGACCATCGCATGCGAGCGTGCGCCGGTGGCCGCATCCGCAAACAATAATTGCACATCGCGGGCACGGACTTCGCGGCTATTGACCCGATAATGGGAACCGGCCTCGCGCTCGATCCGGCGGCTCACTTCGATCTGGTCGAGATCATTGAAGGCGGCGGGGGCGGTGCGGGCGGTATTGTCGAGATGAAGGGCGACCTCGGCCATATTGCGCGAAGGTCTGTGGCCCGAACCGGAAAAAATCACATCATCCATGCCGGAGGCGCGCAGGGACTTGTAGGAGCTTTCGCCCATCACCCAGCGCAGGGCCTCGACCAGATTGGATTTGCCGCAGCCATTGGGGCCGACGACACCGGTCAAACCCGGCTCGATCAGAAATTCCGTAGGTTCTACAAAGGACTTGAAGCCGACAAGCTTCAGACGTGTCAGTTTCATCGCGCACTCCCGCTGAGGGAAATGCCCGCATTCAACAGATCACAGCAAAGGATCGATTGCCTTTTCAAGTTCCTCAAGTGACATAGCCCCTTTATACATCTGGCCATTGATAAAGAAGGTCGGGGTGGCATCGATCTGGAAATCCTTGCCGCCGCGCGTTCTGACCGCCAGCACGGCGTCATAAATCGTCTGGTTTTTCAAGCAGGCTTCAAAACTTTCCTGTGTGAAACCGGCCTGCCGCATCAGGTTTAGCAGGGCTTCGGCGGGCTTATCCACAAAGGCCCATGATTTTTGGGTGCCAAACAGCAAATCCGAGACGGGATAAAAGCGGTCATTGCCATTGCAGCGCGCCAGCATGAAACCGGCCACAGCCAGCGGATCGAGCGGAAATTCACGCAAAATGAAGCGGATTTTGCCGGTTTCGATGTATTTTTCCTTCAATTTCGGCCAGACATTGGCATGGAACGCCGCACAATGGGAGCAGGTCAGCGAGGCATATTCATAGACCGTGACCTTGGCCTGTTCATTGCCCAGACTGACATCGCCCAAGGGACCGGCCACAGCCAGCGCCTCGGCACTGAATTTCGGTTCTGCTTTCACCGATGCCCCGCCTAAGGTCATGGAAAGACTGGACAAAGCGGCAGTTTGAGCAAATTGGCGGCGATTGAGCATCAGGGCGTCTCCAAAAGAACAAGTGAACCTGTTGATGGCAAAGAGATGTGGCAAGAGCAAGGCCCAAGACAGGGACAAAGGTGAAAAACCACGCGCGAACCAAAAAGACAAAGTGTCAAAACCACTCAAAAAACACTGAAACGGGTCAAAAAAACGAGATGAACCAGTCTATCCAGCCCCAAAATTGCGTTTTTCCGCTCTATCCCGATCAAGTTTTTTTCGACTGTTCGGCGGTCAGCACACCCGCCCCCCACCTGACCAAAGCCTCGCGCAGACCAGAATCAGCCACCGCCCCGACCCGCAGTTCCGCCGCATGAATGGTTTCATCTGTGGGACGGGCCGGCGGCTTGGCGCGCCGCTTATGCTCGACCGGCCCCTGCTTCAAAACGATCTTGTCGATGCAGCGCCAGCCATAACGCGCATTGATCCGCTCTATCAGAACCGGCACCAGATGCTGGACATCGAGCGCAAAGGCGCTTTCGACCCGCAGCACCAAAGTGGCAGCACCGCCCTCAAGCCCCGCCTCGTTAGCGCGCTGCCGCCGCGGCCATTCAAGTTTGACAGGCTGGGTATGGGCGTCCAGCGGCGCCCCGATGATCTCCGGCCAGCCGGTGACCAGATCAACCGATGCAAAGCCCTGCGCCGCCATAATGGGCTGCAAAAAGGGCTCGACCAATTCGGCCAGCGGTTTGGCACCGGTTTTTTTCATGAAAACAGGGTCTCGATCCATCACATCACACAAGGCCTACCATTCAATCATAAAAGACGGGTGGTGAACAGGCTTTGAACCCCGTGGGGAAAGCGCTATGTCTTGCCCTCATGAAAACAAAGCCTCAGCGATCAACCGTGCCAAGCGCCCAAAAAACAACCGCAGGAGGGCCGCATCCGATCGCGCAGAGGTTGCTTGCTTGGTATGACGCGCATCAACGCGCGCTGCCATGGCGTGCGACACAGGATAGGCCCGCCAATCCCTATCATGTCTGGCTATCGGAAATCATGTTGCAACAAACAACCGTTGCAGCGGTCAAACCCTATTATGAAAAATTCCTGCTGCTGTTCCCGACCGTCGGGGCTTTGGCAACAGCGGATCCACAAGAGGTCATGCGGGCATGGGCGGGGCTTGGTTATTATTCGCGCGCCCGCAATCTGCATGCCTGTGCGCAACAGGTGGTGCGCGATTATCAAGGCCAGTTTCCCGATCAGTATGAGGGGTTGAAAGCCCTGCCCGGCATCGGTGATTATACGGCGGCGGCCATTCTCTCCATCGCCTTTGGCAAACGCGCGCTTGTCATGGATGGCAATGTCGAACGCGTGGTCAGCAGGCTCTATAGAGTGGAGACGGAACTACCCCGCGCGAAAGGAGAAATCCGCGGGCATCTTGATATCATCACACCGGAAAAACACTGCGGTGATTTTGCCCAAAGCATGATGGATCTGGGCGCGACCCTATGCACGCCGCGCAAGCCCGCTTGTTCTTTATGCCCGCTTCAGCAGGACTGTCTTTCGGCCCATCAAGCGGATGTAGAAACGTTTCCGCGCAAGGCACCAAAAAAAGAAAGGCCGCGCCGTTTGGGGCAGGCCTTTGTGGTGTTGCGCGATGACGGAACTTTGTTGATGCGCACAAGGCCCCCGAAGGGTCTGTTGGGCGGCATGAGCGAAGTGCCCAACAGCGCTTGGGCATTTGAGCCTGCCCCTTTCGTAGCCCAAGAGCTATTTCCCTTCAAAGCCGCGTGGCAACGCTGTCCCGACCCTGTGCGACATGTGTTTACGCATTTTGAATTGAATCTGGAGATCTATGTCGCGACCATCCCCGCGCGCCACAAAGCGCCGGACGGCATGCGCTTTGTCGCCCTTGAGGCGCTTGCACAAGAAGCCCTGCCAAGTGTCATGCAAAAAGTGGTGATCGCGGGATTGGCGGCGTTGGGTGTGCGTGTTCAAACACCTATCAAGGATGCAAAGACAAAGTCGGCATCGATCAAAAATATGGTTGAATAATAAGCGTTAAAAAAACTGGATTGCCGCGCGGCGTGCCGCCGCTCGCAATGACGCAGGGGTTGGCAAGAGTGCGCAGGGGGTGCTGGCCGCTCGCAATGACGCGGTGTGAATATGATTTTTTAAAAAATAAATCGTTTTGATGCACTTATTAAACAATGCGGTAGCTATAACAAAGGGTGGCGCGGGGCGCCACCCTTTCAACAATCACAGCAGATAAAAGCGGTACGAAAATTCATCCCTCTTCACAGAGACAAGCGCAGTTTTTCCAAGAAGAAATCGTCGCTCTTCAAAGAGGAAAACTCTTCAATAAAAAAGCTCTTCTAAGTTAAAAGCTCTTCCAAGAAAAAATCAACGCTCGTCAAACAGGTGATGGACGCCTTCGCGCATACGGCTGACCCACCCTTCGGGATGGCCTGCATGTTGCGCCCAGCGCACGCGGTCGCGTTGCTTGTCATCAAGCTTGGCATAAAGCGCCTCAAAGGGCGGACGCACCAGCTTCATGGCATCAACGGTTGCCTGTGCGGTTTTCTCGATCCGCGCCAAACGACCGACAGGGGTTTGATCGGCCCGCTCAGCCTCGGACGGACAGGCTGCTTTGAACACCTGATCCGCTTTGGTCACGGCTGCTTTCAAAGCGTCAAAATCGGCTTTTTGTTCCGGCTTCGGCTGCACGGTGTTTTCAAATTGTTTGATAAAATGCAGGGACATTTCGCTGTTCTCCGTGCACAGCATCATGCCCATGCCACGCCCGCGCATGCCCTCTTGCGGCTTGCGCCCGCCCTCGGCCTGCGGGGGTTGTTGGGCCATAGCGAGGCCTGCCGTACCCACAAAACACAAAGCCAGCAAGGCCGAACGGTAAAGGCGGGGAGAACGGGGTAAATTGTGCATGAAAGCCTCCTGAAAAACGGTTGCCGCCGTCCTGAAGCGGACGGGAATTGCAAATCCGTTTTTCCAATCTCGCAAGCCAATATGGCCCGATTGAGGCAAAGCTCTAAATAAAGCCTTTTGGATGATCAGGCCGCCATGCGACTGCGGATGGCTTTGCGCAAATCATCGATCAGAACCAGAGACCCGGCTTGTTCAATATGCCAAAAGGTCCAGCCGTTGCAGGCAGGCAGCCCTTGCGCCAAAGCGCCGATCTTGTGGATGGAGCCCATAATCTGCCCAAACATCACCGCGCCATCGGGACGGATCACCGCCTCAAAACGCCCTTTGCCATCGCGCAGCACATCCCCTGCTTTGACAAGTCCGGCCTCGATCAACGCCGAAAACGGAATGCGTGGTTCCGAACGCTTGCTCGGCCCCAAAGCCAGCAAGGGGTCTTCAAGCGGGGTCACCGCTTTGATGCGGGCTTTCGCCACATCCACATAAGCGGGGTCGCGCTCGATCCCGAGATAATGACGGCCCAACCGCTTGGCGACAGCCCCTGTCGTGCCCGAGCCGAAAAACGGATCCAGCACCAGATCACCCGGATTGGAACTCGATAAAATAATGCGGGCCAGAAGCTCTTCGGGCTTTTGGGTGGGATGGGCCTTGCGGCCTTTGGTGTCTTTGATGCGCTCACCGCCCGTGCAAAGCGGGATGAACCAATCGGAGCGCATTTGCACATCTTCATTGCCCGATTTCAACGCCTCGTAATGAAAGGTATAATGCCGGTCTGTTTGCGAGCGCGCCGCCCAGATCAGGGTCTCATGGGCATTGGTAAAACGGCGCCCGCGAAAATTGGGCATGGGATTGGCTTTGCGCCAAACAATGTCATTGAGCATCCAGAAGCCCAGATCCTGCAAGGCCGTACCGACCCTGAAAATATTGTGATAGGAGCCGATCACCCAAAGGCTGGCTTGCGGTTTCATGACGCGGCGGCACTCGGTCAGCCAAGCGCGGGTAAAGGCGTCATAATCGGCAAAGCTTGCGAATTTATCCCAATCATCATTGACCGCATCCACCACGCTTTGGTCGGGGCGCGACAAAGCACCTTCGAGCTGCAAATTATAGGGGGGATCGGCAAAAACAAGATCCACACTGGCATCGGGCAAAGAGGCCAAACGCGCCAGACAATCGCCTTGCAAAATCTGGTTTTGCATAGCGGGCACCTGGCCCGCCTGACGCGGCTTCAGCGTGGCAATGCCGGATTTGCGGGCAACCGCTTGCACCGCGTCTGACTTGCGCTGGATACGCTTTTGGGAAGATGGCCTGACTGTCATACATGCGCCCTTTATATCAAGGGGCGAAAATCAGGCCTGATTGGTAAAGGAAGCCCTAAAGATCGGCTCTTGGGCGGGCATTGGGGGCAAGGCTTCGCGGACATGGTAAAGGATGGGTTAACAGATATGGGCTCAAAGCCCTGATGGGGTCTTTTCTTTCAAGGGGGCGAAAGACAGTCGGTGATGCGCCGTGGGGCCATGCTGTGACAAAGCTTGCACATGTTTTGCAGTGCCATAGCCCGCATGGGCTGCAAAGCCATAGGCGGGATAATGCCGGTCAAGTGTTGCCATCATGCGGTCGCGGGTGACTTTGGCAATGATCGAGGCTGCGGCAATGGACAGCACTTTGCCATCCCCGCCAATCACCGCCTCGCCTTGGGCTGCAAAGGGGGGAAGATCACGCCCATCGACCAGCATGACATCGGGTTTGACCGACAGGCCCGACAAAGCCAAAGCCATGGCCCGCAAGGTCGCTTGCCTGATATTGATGGCATCAATCACGCTGGCCGGGAGGGAGGCAACAGAGACCGCGCGGGCCTGTGCCATGATCAAGGGATAAAGCGCCATACGTTTTTTGGCATTCAGCGCTTTGGAATCATCAAGCCCTGCGGGCACCTGCGCAAGATCAAGAATGACGGCTGCTGCCACCACGGGCCCCGCCAAGGGACCACGCCCCACTTCATCGACACCGGCAATCGCAGAAAAGCCTTGCGACAGCCAAGCCTGTTCATAGTGATCATGGGGTCCGTTGGTCATGGGGTCCGCTGGTTATGCGCTTGTCTCTCTTCCATAGCCCGCGCGCCGATCCCTCATCAAGCGTGCGGATGATCAGAGGTAAAGGCAGAAGAGCCTTAAAACAAGGACATTTGCGCGCCCTCGCGAATCGGCGCCTTGAACAAATCCACCCGCAAAGAGCGCCGCTTGCGATTGAGCCCCAAGCGCTGGCAAGCGACATGAAAGCGCTTGGCCATCAATTCGGCATAAGCGCCCTCGCCGGTATGCCGGATGCCAAAGCGCGCATCATAATCCTTGCCGTTGCGCGTCGACTGGATGAGCGACAGGATATGGCGCAATTTGCCGGGATAATGCTCCAACAGCCATTCCCGAAACAGATCCCGCAATTCGAGCGGCAGACGCAACAAAATATAGCCCGCTTCGGTTGCACCCGCCTCTGCGGCCTGTTCGAGAATCTGTTCCATTTCATGATCGTTCAATGCGGGGATCATCGGGGCTGTCATGACCATGGCAGGCACGCCCGCTTGCACCAAAGCGCGCAGGGCATAAAGACGCTTGGCGGGCGTGCTGGCGCGCGGCTCCATCTGACGGGCCAGCTTGGGATCAAGCGTTGTGATCGACAAAGCCACTTTGGCCAGACCCTGCGCGGCCATCGGCGCCAAGAGATCGAGATCGCGCAAGACCAAAGCCGATTTGGTGACAATGCCGACGGGATGGCGCGCCTCGGCCAAGACATGCAGCAAACGCCGCATGATTTTGCGCTCGCGCTCAATCGGTTGATAGGGATCGGTATTGGTGCCGATGGCGATCATGCGCGGCTGGTAATTTGGCGCGGATAATTCCCGCTCCAGCAATATCTCCGCGCCCTCTTTGACAAATAACCGCGTTTCGAAATCAAGCCCCGGAGACAGGCCCATATAGGCATGGGTCGGGCGGGCAAAACAATAAATGCAGCCATGCTCGCAGCCCCGATAGGGGTTGATGGAACGGTCAAATTCGAGATCGGGAGAGCTGTTGCGCGAAATGATGCTTTTGGGTTTTTCCACACCCACATCGGTTTTAAAGGGCGGCAAATCCGCCACGCTCTCCCAGCCGTCATCCATCAGGCTGCGCGACACAGGCTCGAAGCGCCCCGAAGCATTGGACACAGAGCCGCGACCGCGCCGTCTGGCCGCATCGACCGCGCCGCCAATCCCATCCATTGTCTGGACCAGACTTTTCATCACACATCCTCTTTCTCGAAACGAGAACATTTGCAGAACATCGCCTGAGTCGATCCCCAAAAGCAAGCCAAAAAGCCCGCCTCCTGCCCAAACGATCAGAATTTGGGCAGGCGTCCCGCGGGAAAAGACGCTAGAGACATTTTATGTCGAGCCTGATTCTGCCTTTGACCGGCCCTGAACCTGCATTGCTGGAAACGCTGGCGGCCTGTGTGCCTGCCGTTGCGGAAGGTTTTGTGCGCGAGGCGATTGTGGTGACACCTAAGCGCACCCCCGATCTCGATGTGGTGATCGATGCGGCGGGCTGCCAGCTGGTGGAGGCCCAAGGCGATGCCTGGTCCTTGCTGCGCGCCGGAGCCCAAAACGCCCGCAGCCACTGGCTTTTGGTGCTGACGCCGGGCGTGGTGCCGCTCGGCGGCTGGATGGCGCAGATCGGGGATTTTCTCCTCGAGAATGATCCCTCGCTGATTGGTCTCGCGCAGCTCAACCACAAAGGCCCGTGGATCGAGCGCCTGTTGGCGCAAGGGCGTGACAGGCTCAGCGGCGTGAGCCAAAGCCGCCTGCCCTATGGCTGTCTCATCCACAAATCAGGGCTTGACGCCCCAAAGCGGCTTTTTCGCCGCACACTTGACTGGCGGCTGGCCGACCGGCGCCGCGGCTAAGGCCGTTCAGCGCTTCTTTTTGGCCGAGAATGCGGAGGCTTCGCCGCCGCTGCCTTTGAGGCTGAGCTGGATCACCAGTTCTTCCGCGCCTTGCGGGACGATGATGTCACGCTCGACCATCACAATACTGCCCTGCGCCTGACCATTGGCCAATGTCACCGATCCACGCGTCACACGGGAGGCGACGACCTTGGTGCCGCGCATCAAAGTAATCGAAACGGGGGCTGTGTAGGTTCCCGATGTTCCGGCAGGTCCCAACAGCACCCGTGCCTCGACACCCACATGGATGCGGATGTTTTTGCCGTCTTTGGCGCATTCACGGGCGGTGTTGACGATGCTGATCTGGCTTTTGACGACATCGCCGCCCTGCCGAATCACGCTGTCCTCGGCGGTGAAGGTCGGGGACGGGCATTCGGGCGGATCCTCGTCATCGGTGATGACGCGGGACGGCGGCTTGGCCCCCCCGTAGAGAATGTCCTTGAAGGAGAAACCCGAACTGTCCTCGCCGCTTGGGCTGGCTGTGGCCGGTTTGGCGGGCGCGGGATCGGATTTAGGGATTAAATTGCTCAAACTGACGCTGTTGCAGCCCGAAAGGCCGAGCGCAACGGCCAAAATCAGCCCTTTTCGCATCCCATTTATCGTGAGCTGTGCCATCTGATCGTTTCCATCCTCACCCATCGGTCCTGCGCATCACAGGAGCGTCACATTCCGCATACCACCCAAGACATTAACGCATCCTGGGCTTTATTGCAGCAAAGCCTGCATGCCCTCGTCAAATCCCGCCAGCGAAAGCGGGAAACCTAGACCGTCTTTGACCGGCAGACCATCCTTGCCAGCCACAAAATAGCTGAAAACGGCGGTTTTTCCGGATTTGAACTGGTTATAAAGGACATCATCAAAGGGAACCTCCGCCAGACAGCCAAAGCGGTCACAACGCGAAAAAGCCGCCCGTCCGACATCCAAAGCGTCGATTTTCAAGCCCAAACGCCCCACCAGATTGACATTGAGAGGGGTAATGACCCGCAAAAGCAGCGCTTTCGGAACCTCCGAGGTGCGGATCACCAGCACGGACAAGATCATGTCCGGACGCTTTTCATCCACAAGGGTTTGCACCAGCGCGCAGCTCTCTTTGCCGCCCGCAGCCCCCGCCTCGCAGCGCAAGGACCAATCGGCGAAATTGGCTTTGACCGAAACAGCACCGGCCACAGGGGCTTGAGCCTGCGCGTAACCAGCCAAAGGAAAGCCCAAAAAAGCCAATAAAAACAACGAAACAATAGAAAAAGGCCGGAAATCCGAGGGTTTTAAAATCAACATGAATCAAACCGTCATTCTCTGAGGCCAGCCTTTTTGGACTATGATTAAGTGCTAGGCAGTGCCATTTTCCGACAATGAGGGCAAGGGGTCTCGACCAATTTGTTACAAGTGTCATGAAAATTTGTCACTAATCAGCATGTTTTTGCCTCATTCGCGTTGCCATCCAGCGGCGTTTGTGGTTTTGACATGGGGAAACAGTCTGTATGCGGGTCTTGTGGCCGGCAGGCGCAGGCCGTAGGAATTGAGCTTGAGTGGATTTTAACGTCGTTCGCATTAAAACACGGCTGCCTGTGCTAGGCATTCGTGGAAGGAAGGAAGATCATGATCCGTCTGTGGAAACCAGTGGTTCTGCTGTTATTGACGATGGCAATGCCTGCTCTGGCTGGAAATGGCCAGCCCAGCATGTGGGAAATGAATATGCAGCCGCCTGTCACCGAAGTGGCAGAAGACATTTACAGCCTGCACAATATCCTGCTGTGGGTCATCACCGCCATTTCACTGTTTGTGTTGGGCCTGCTGGTTTATGTGATGGTGCACTTCAACGAAAAGGCCCATCCCGTCCCCTCCAAACTCACCCATCATACCGGCCTCGAAATCGCCTGGACCCTGATCCCCGCTTTGATTTTGGTGTTTGTGGCCATTCCCTCCTTCCGCCTGTTGCGGCTGGAAGTCGAACTGCCCAAGCCAGACATCACCGTGAAGGCCATCGGCCATCAGTGGTATTGGTCCTATGAATATGCCGCTGACCAGAATGGCGGCTTTGCCTTCGACAGCTACATGCTGTCACGCGAAGAGGCTGTGAAAGCCAACCAGCCTGCTTTGCTGGCCGTTGACAATGAGCTTGTTCTGCCAGCTGGCAAAAATATCCTCGTTCAGGTTCTCGGCGCCGATGTGATCCATAATTTTGCGGTCATCTCGTTTGGCGTGCGTATGGATGCCGTGCCCGGCCGTTTGAACCAGACCTGGTTCAAGACCGACAAAGAAGGCGTCTATTACGGCCAGTGCTCGCGTTTGTGCGGCACCAACCATGCTTTCATGCCGATTGCAGTGCGGATTGTTTCGCCTGAAAAATATGCCGCTTGGCTTGTTGAAGCGAAGAAGAAATTCGCGTCAGCAGACAGTGCAACGCAGGTCGCGGCCCTGCCTGTGGCGGCGCAGTAAAGCCTGCTTCGATCCTCCGCGTGGCCGGAACCCGTGTCCGGCCCTGCCGCCTCGCTTAAAAGGCGGCGTCTTAGTTTAAACAACGTGACTCGATAGAATTCAGACTTCAAACATCTTGGGATTTAAACCATGGCTCACGCAACTGCTGCTCACGCTGACCACCACGACCAGCCGACCGGATTGCGTCGCTGGATGTTCTCGACCAACCATAAAGACATCGGCACTTTGTATCTGATCTTCGCGATCATCGCCGGTATCATTGGCGGTGCGCTGTCGATTTTGATGCGCCTCGAACTGCAAGAACCCGGTCTGCAATATTTCACAGATCCGCAAGCCTATAATGTGGTGGTGACCGGCCACGGCCTGATCATGGTTTTCTTCGTGGTCATGCCTGCCGTGATCGGCGGTTTCGGCAACTGGTTTGTGCCGTTGATGATCGGTGCGCCGGACATGGCCTTCCCGCGCATGAACAATATTTCTTTCTGGCTTCTGCCTGCCTCGTTGGCTTTGCTCCTGATGTCCTTGTTTGTTGAAGGCGCACCCGGATCAAACGGCTTTGGCGGCGGCTGGACCGTCTATCCCCCGCTCTCGACCTCGGGCCATCCGGGTCCTGCGCTTGATTTCGGTATTTTGTCGCTGCATCTCGCCGGTGCGTCTTCGATTCTCGGTGCGATCAACTTCATCACCACCATTTTGAACATGCGCGCGCCTGGCATGACCTTGCACAAAATGCCTTTGTTCGCTTGGTCGATGCTGGTGACGGCTTTCTTGCTGTTGCTGTCGCTGCCTGTTCTGGCCGGTGCGATCACCATGTTGCTGACCGACCGCAACTTCGGCACGGCCTTCTTTGATCCGGCCAATGGCGGCGACTTGATCTTGTACCAGCACTTGTTCTGGTTCTTCGGTCATCCGGAAGTGTATATCATGATCCTGCCGGGCTTCGGCATCATCAGCCATATCATTTCCACCTTCTCGAAAAAGCCCGTCTTCGGCTATCTCGGCATGGCCTATGCCATGGTGGCGATTGGCGCGGTTGGCTTTATCGTGTGGGCGCATCACATGTATACCGCTGGCTTGTCCCTCAATACCCAGCGCTACTTCGTCTTCGCCACAATGGTGATCGCGGTGCCTACCGGCGTGAAAATCTTCTCGTGGATTGCCACGATGTGGGGCGGCTCCATGCGTTTCACCGGCCCGATGATTTGGGCCATCGGCTTCATCTTCCTGTTCACCGTCGGTGGTGTGACAGGCGTGGTGCTGGCCAATGCCGGTGTCGACCGCAACCTGCACAACACCTATTATGTGGTGGCGCATTTCCATTATGTGCTGTCACTGGGTGCGGTCTTCGCGATTTTTGCGGGCTTTTATTACTGGTTCCCGAAAATGTCCGGTTACACCTTCTCTGAAACGCTGGCAAAGCTGCATTTCTGGATCGCCTTTATCGGCGCCAATGTGCTGTTCTTCCCGATGCATTTCACCGGTTTGTCCGGCATGCCCCGCCATTATGTCGATTATCCGGATGCCTTTGCAGGCTGGAACCGGATCTCGTCTTACGGCTCTTACTTGTTTGCCTTCGGCCTGCTGGTCTTCTTCTACGGCCTGTTTGAAGCCTTTGCGAGCAAGCGTCAGGCTGCCAACAGCCCATGGGGCGAAGGGGCAACAACGCTGGAATGGACGCTGACCTCACCGCCTCCGTTCCATCAGTTCGAAACCCTGCCGGTGATCACAGAAGACCACCACCACTAAAACTGGGCAAACGGGTGAACCTCACCCCTTTGACTGTGTGACAGATTTCAAGCGCCGCGGGCCCAAACCTGCGGCGCTTCTCCCGAAAGACCCTCTCACAAAGACCGCCGGACACGAGTGTCTGATCACAAACGGTCTTTTTAAGATGGCCTTCTTTATCCGGTCCGTCTGAACAAGTCCCTGTTTTCTCCAGTGTCGGTAACAATACGCCCTCCCCATGATGAATGATCAGGCACAGACTTCCGCATCTCTGCAACAGGCTGTGATTAGCCCCGGAACGGCACGCGACTTTTTCGCGTTGCTGAAACCGCGGGTGATGTCGCTTGTGATCTTCACAGCGCTTGTCGGCATGTTGCTGGCCCCTGTTCCCGTTCATCCGGTCATCGGATTTGCAGCGCTTCTGTCGATTGCCGTGGGGGCCGGTGCTTCGGGCTGCCTGAACATGTGGTGGGATTCCGATATTGATCAAATCATGACACGGACAGCCCGCAGGCCCATCCCTGCCGGTCGGGTGACCCGCGAGGAAGCCTTGTCGTTCGGGATGGTGTTGTCCTTTATTTCGGTCATGGTTTTAGGCGTCTTTACCAATTGGTTTGCCGCAGGCTTTCTGGCCTTCACCATCTTTTTCTATGTCGTTGTTTATTCGATGTATCTGAAGCGCTCGACCCCTCAAAATATTGTGATCGGCGGGGCAGCCGGTGCCTTTCCGCCCATGATCGGCTATGCAGCCGTCACGGGGGAGCTTAATCTCGACACCTTCATTTTGTTCGGCATTATCTTTTTATGGACGCCGCCGCATTTCTGGGCCTTGGCGCTGGTGAAATCTGACGATTATGCGCGGGTGGGCGTGCCGATGCTGCCCGTGGTCGCGGGTCCGGATGCCACACGGCTGCAAATCCTGCTCTACACCTTGATTCTCGTTCCCTTTGCCATGCTGCCGTCTTTGCTTGGGTTCGGCGGCTTGGCTTACGGACTGACCGCTTTGATCACCGGCGCATTGCTGATGGCCTGTGCGCTGCGGGTGTATTCCAAGCGCGAGGGAGCCTTGGCCAATCGCGTGGCGATGCAGATGTTTGGCTTCTCGATCCTCTATCTGTTTTTATTATTTGCCGTATTGCTGGTGGAACGATTGATGCAATTAAACGGCCTCCCCTTCCTGCCTTGGCCGGAAATGCTCAGTCTCAAAGGGATGCTTTGATATGGACAAGCCCGAGCTGAAACCGGCACCGGTTTTTTCCGAGCAAGAGCTGAAAATCCGCCAAAGCCGCGCAAACGCCATGGCGTGGGTTCTGGCCGCGCTGGTTTTGTTGTTTTTCATCGTCACCATCGTGAAACTGGGCCCGAATGTGCTCAACAGGCCTTTGTAATGCGCGACATGCCGCTTAACCCCACCCCTTCCGTACAAGACGGGCTTGACCGCAAGCTCAAACGGACCTTGTTCGGCTGTGTTGGACTGGTGGCGGTGATGATCGGGGCGGCCTATGCCGCCGTGCCGCTTTACTCCCTGTTTTGCAAGCTCACAGGCTTTGCCGGAACACCCATGATCGCCAGCGAAAACAACGCATCGATCGGCTCAAAACAGTTTCTCGTGCAATTGGACTCCAATGTGGCCCCGGGCCTTGCGTGGCGCTTTGCCGCCGAACAGCCCAAATTGGAGGTGCGGGTCGGTGAAACCATGACGGTTTTTTTTCGAATCACCAATTTGAGCGACCGCGAAACCACCGGCATGGCCACCTATAACGTGCAGCCGGAACTGATCGCGCCCTATTTCAACAAATTGCAATGTTTTTGCTTCAATGAAATGGTGCTCAAACCCCATGAAAGCGTGGATGTGCCGGTTGTTTTTTTCATCGATCCGGAAGCGGTGAAGAACCGTGATCTCGATAAAATAGCGGCCATCAGCCTGTCTTATACGTTTTTTGCCTCCAAACGGACTGAAAAACCCTTGGCTGCGGCTAAAGACATAGTGGCGCAACCCGCGCCAAAACTGTAAAGAAGAGGATGTGAAGGCTCCCGCAAGGGGGCATTCAGACATATTATGCGGAGAAGGAACCCATGAGCGGCGCACATAGCAACAACCACGACTACCACCTTGTCGACCCGAGCCCATGGCCCTTGGTCGGCTCGATCAGCGCTTTTGTGACTGCCGTGGGCGGCATCATGTGGATGAAATCCATGACACTGGGCGGCTTGCATGCCGGTCCCGTGATGTTTGGCGCGGGCTTCATCGGCATTCTCTACACCATGTTGTCTTGGTGGAGCGATGTGGTGAACGAGGCCGAGCATCTCGGCCATCACACCCGCGTGGTGCAGCTGCATCACCGCTATGGCATGATCATGTTCATTGCCTCGGAAGTCATGTTTTTTGTGGCGTGGTTCTGGGCCTTTTTCGACGCCAGCCTCTATTCCGGCGAGATCAAGCAGTTCTTGCGCGTTGAATTTACCGGCGGACATTGGCCGCCCAAGGGCATCGAAGTGTTTGATCCCTGGCATTTGCCGCTCATCAACACTTTGTTGTTGCTGCTGTCGGGCACAACCGTGACCTGGGCGCATCATGCTTTGCTTGAAAACGACCGCAACGGTTTGAAATGGGGTTTGTTCCTCACCGTCCTGCTCGGCATGTTCTTCACCGGCGTGCAGGCCTATGAATATGCCCATGCCGCTTTCGGTTTCAAAAACAGCATTTATGGGGCGACCTTCTTCATGGCGACGGGCTTTCACGGCGCGCATGTGTTGATCGGCACCATCTTCCTCGTCGTCTGCCTGTTCCGCGCTTTGAAAGGCCATTTCACAGCCGAGCGTCATCTGGGCTTTGAATTCGCCGCCTGGTACTGGCATTTCGTCGACGTGGTGTGGATGTTCCTGTTCCTTGCGATTTATGTCTGGGGTTCACAATGGGGTGCGGCCGCTGCGGCCCATCACTAAGTGTGCCTGACTGATGCTTTTAAAAAGGCGGCGGGTGCCGCCTTTTTTCTTTTGTACCCGCCTCTTTTCTCTTCGCTCTGCCAAAGGCTTGGACCATGACCGATCCCGCTCCCATTCCTAAAAAGCCCCATCCGGTTTGGGCCGGATTGATGGGCCGCTGCCCCGAATGCGGCAAGGGCAAATTGTTCAAAGGTTTCATGGCCATCGCGCCTCACTGTTCGGCCTGCGGGCAGGACTTCTCGCAAGCGGATTCAGGCGATGGTCCGGCGATTTTCGTGATGCTGATCGCAGGCTTTATCGTCATCGGTGCCATGCTGGTGATTGATACGCTGTACGAGCCGCCGATCTGGTTGATGCTGAGCATTTTCATTCCGCTGGCGATCTTCTTGAATATCGGCATGATCCGCCCCTTCAAAGGCGTCTTGGTGGCCTTGCAATTCCATCACAAGGCCGGACAGGGACGCCAGAAGCAGACTGACCCAGACCATCACTAACCGGATAATGCGCATGACACGTTCACGTTTTCTGATCCCGCTTGTGACGACTGTGATCATCGAGATCACCTTGATCACGCTGGGCGTGTGGCAGATCGAACGGCGCGACCTCAAACACGCTTTGATTGCGAAGGTCGAGGCAGGGCTCAAAGCCCCCGCCAATCCGCTCCCAGCGCAAGCTGCATGGCCGCGTCTGCCAGCCCTTGAAATCGATTATCAAAAAGTGTTTGCGCGTGGCACTTTCCTGCATGAGCGCGAGGCTTATCTCTATATGCTCTATGTGGCGGAAGCGGGCGGCGAGCCCACCCCCGGCTATGCGGTGATCACGCCTTTGCAACTGGAGGAGGGCGGGATTGTGCTGGTCAATCGCGGCTTTGTGCCCACCAGCAAACTCGACCCCGCAAGCCGCGCGCAAGCCCAGACCGCAGGCCCCTTATTGGTGACCGGTCTGTTACGCAGCGGCGAAAAACGCAACTGGTTTTCACCCGATGACCAATGGGCGAAAAAATTATTCTATACCCGCGATCTCACAGCCATCAGTCAGGCGCTTGCCCTGAACAAACTCGACAAAGGCCCCGTCGCACCGTTTCTGCTCGAGGCCGATGCCACACAAAATGCGGGCGGCTGGCCGAAAGGCGGGCAGACCCTCGTTCAATTCACCGACAATCATCTCCAATATGCCTTGACATGGTTCAGTCTGGCGCTGGGCGTGCTGGTTTTATTTGCGGTCTGGTACAGACAAAACCGTCACGCCTGAGTTGAAACCAAGCCCCTGCTTGTTATATGGATCGGGCGGCTTTAGTTTAATAACGATTTTGCCCTCTCAAAGGACTTTGCAACCGTGCGCTATGTTTCCACCCGCGGCTTGGCCCCTGCCCTTGGTTTTTCCGATGCTGTTCTAACCGGTCTTGCCCGTGACGGCGGGCTCTATTGGCCCGAGCATTTCGCCTCGCTTTCAGGCTCCGAGATCGCAGGCTTTGCGGGACGGTCTTACGAGGCGATTGCACGCGCTGTCATCAGCCCCTATGCCACAGACATTGCGGCCGCAGAGCTTGGTGCCATGATCGATCAGGCCTATGCTAGTTTCCGGCATGATGTGGTCTGCCCGCTGGTGCAAATCGGCGACAATCAATTCGTGCTGGAATTGTTTCACGGCCCCACCCTCGCCTTCAAAGATGTGGCGATGCAGCTGTTGGGCCGGTTGATGGATCATATCCTCAAAGCCCGCGGCCAACGCGCCACCATTGTCGGCGCGACATCGGGGGATACAGGCGGGGCGGCCATTGAAGCCTTTTCGGGCCTTGAACAGGTGGATGTGTTCATCCTCTATCCGCATGGGCGGGTGAGCGAGGTGCAACGCCGGCAAATGACCACCGTCCATGCGGCCAATATCCATGCGCTTGCCGTCGAGGGCACGTTTGATGATTGCCAAGCCCATGTCAAAGCCATGTTCAATCATCTCACCTTCCGCGACCATTATGCTTTGTCGGGGGTCAATTCGATCAACTGGGCGCGCATCCTTGCGCAAACCGTTTATTATTTCACCGCTGCCGCCGCTTTGGGGGCGCCGCACCGCCCTGTGAATTTCAGTGTGCCGACGGGAAATTTCGGCGATATTCTGGCAGGCTATGTTGCCAAATCCATGGGCTTGCCGATCAAGCAATTGATGATTGCCACCAATAGCAATGACATTCTCGCGCGCACCATGGCCACAGGGCGCTATGATGTCACGGGCGTGATGCCGACCTCCTCCCCCTCCATGGATATTCAGGTGTCATCGAATTTCGAACGGCTGTTGTTCGAGGCCTGCGGACGCGATGCAGAGCGCATCCGCCACATGATGGCAGGGCTTGCGCAAAGCGGCGCCTTCACCATCCCCGATCAGGCGCTGGCAACCATCCGCCACGATTTTGCAGCGCTGCGCGCCGATGAAGAGGCCGTGAGCGGGTGCATGCGCTCGGTCTTGGACACAACCGGCTATTTGCTTGATCCGCATACGGCGGTGGGGGTTGTGGCCTCAAATGCCCAATTGGACAACGACCCCTCCACCCCCTCGATTGTTTTGGCCACCGCCCATCCCGCCAAATTCCCCGATGCAGTGAAACAGTCAACCGGCATTCACCCCGCTTTGCCACCGCATCTCGCGGATCTGCTTGAGCGCAAAGAACATTTTACGGTCGTGCCCAATGATGTCACAGCCATTGAGAGTTTTATTGCCAAACACAGCCGCATCGGCCATGAAAGGCCCAGCGTTTGACAGAAAAGGACAACGCTTTCACCCATGACAGCGGTGTCAAAATCACCCGCCTGCCGTCGGGCTTGCGGATTGTCAGCGAGAGCATGCCGCATCTCGCAACCGTTTCAGTGGGTCTTTGGATCAGCTGCGGATCGCGGCATGAACAGGCGCATGAACACGGCCTCGCCCATCTCATCGAACATATGGCGTTCAAGGGCACCAAAAGCCGCAGCGCCCGACAGATTGCCGAAGAGATCGAAAATGTCGGCGGGGATCTCAATGCCGAAACAACGGCTGAAAGCACCGCCTATTTTGCCCGCGTGATGGGAGAAGATCTGCCGCTGGCTTTGACCATTCTCAGCGACATTGTCGCCAATCCTTTATTTGATGAAACCGAACTCACCCGCGAGAAAGATGTGATCTTGCAAGAGATCGCGAGCTATGAAGATAATCCCGAAGAGCTGGTGTTTGACTTGTTCATGCAGCAAGCCTTTCCCGATCATGCCATCGGACGCCCTATTCTAGGCTCATCAGCAAGCCTTGCCGCTTTCACGCCCGCGCATCTGCATGCCTTTGTCGCCCGCCATTATACGCCCTCCCAAATCGTTGTTGCGGCGGCGGGTGCGGTCGATCATGACAGTTTGGTGGCCTTGGCCGCAGAGGCTTTGGCGCATCTGCCCGCGCCAATCGTGAACAACGCACAA
>Ga0209085_1000978_pt1 | contig 18793 bp, 16 predicted proteins | sample C_131016_EF_Meta_FD_187310 | JGI IMG/M metagenome (GOLD analysis project Ga0209085, IMG submission 187310) | Freshwater microbial communities from Lake Croche, Canada to study carbon cycling - C_131016_EF_MetaG (SPAdes) (version 2) | ecosystem: Environmental > Aquatic > Freshwater > Lake...
CACCTTCCGAATCCGTCGCTGCCAATAGCCCATCAAACCGGAACGGGAAATCCCCCCGACCGAGGCAATCGTTCCCGCAATCGGACGTCCCACGGCTTGATTCGGCCATAGGATCGCATTCAGCGATTCCCCTGCCACCATCGCCGGTTGATCTTCCATCATACGGATCTCCTCCGTGATGACCCCGCGCTCCCGCTCCACTTCATCCGCAGGAAAAGTCGATTCCAGCGCCATTTCCGCCAAGAGAGAAATCAACCGCGCCCCGTGCCCCGCTGGAACTCTCCCATGCAAACAGAGGGTCTCTTCCCCTGTGAAAGCGTTTAGATCCCCGCCTCGTCCCTCCACCTCCCGACTCAACTCCTTGCAGGATCGTTTCTGGGTTCCCTTAAAAAGCAGATGCTCCACAAAGTGAGCCGCTCCATGCTCATTCGTGTTTTCCCATCGCGAACCCGCCGGATAAAATAAACCCACCGCCACCCCCGGGGCTTCATCCCTGGGCCGCAACACGACAGGAACTCCAGCAACCTTTTCCACGCTCGCGTAGGACATCGACGAACCCTATCTATCCCTCACGGGAGTTCCAATCTCAAGCTTACTCTTTTTCTCCCCCGCTTTTCCACCGCTTCACCAGATCGTTCGGCAACCCCAGATGATCCAGAATCCTCGCCACCACCGTATCCGCCACATCCTCCACCGACTTCGGTCTGCCATAGAAGGATGGAATCGCCGGCAACATCAACGCACCCGCCTCCAAGAGGGTCACCACATTTCTCGCCTGCACCAGATTCCAAGGGGTTTCCCGAGGCACCAAAATCAACTTCCTTTTCTCCTTCAAAAAAACATCCGCCGTTCGCGCAATCGTTCCATCACTATACCCGTGGGCAATTCTTCCCAGCGTCCCCATCGAACAGGGCACGATCGCCATCGCCTCAAACCGGGCAGAACCGCTCGCAAAGGGAACCTGCATCGTCTTGTCCCCATGGACCTTCATTCCTTTGGGAATTCGCAAGCCCTTCACACCTAACTCTGTCGCCGCCACTTCCGCCGCATGTGTGCTTAATACGACATGACACTCCTCCACCTGCTTCGACCGGCCAATCTCCTCCAACAGTCGCTGAGCGTAAATCGACCCGCTCGCCCCCGTGACGGCAATGACCAGCTTCATCGAGCCGCCTTTCTCGCTACAGCCAAAAGCTCCTTGGCTCGCTCCGCCGCTTCCGGCGTTGTTCGACACTCCTCCGGCCAGCCCCGCACATATCCCTCCCCTGGTAACTTTCGTGTCGCATCGATCCCCACGTGACTTCCCACATTCGGGAAAGTGGTCGCGTGATCCAAACTGTCACACGGACTTTTGATAAAGATCATATCGCGCTCCGGATCCACATTCGCTCCCAGATAAAAAAGGACTTCCCCCGTGTCATGCACGTTCACCTCTGCATCCACTGCGACAATCATCTTCGTGAACATCATCTGTCCCGCCCCCCACAACCCATGCATCAGCTTAAAGGCCTGATAGGGGTACTGTTTCTTGAGACTGACGAAAGCCAAATTGTGAAACACACCCTCCGCCGGCAAAGCCAGATCCACCAGCTCCGGAAAATTCATCTTCAAAACAGGCAACAAAATCCGAACGCTGGCCGATCCTAACCAAAAATCTTCCATCGGAGGCTTGCCCACCACCGTCGCGGGATAGATCGCATTTTTCCGGTGAGTGATCGCCGTCACCCGGAATCGGGGATACTTGTCCACTGGAGTGTAAAAGCCAGTATGGTCTCCAAACGGACCTTCGTTCACCGGATCCCCTGCTGGATCCACCGTTCCCTCGATCACAAAATCCGCATCCGCAGGAACCCGGATCGGTTGACTCACCGCAGGAACGAACCCAACCGACTGTTTCCGCAAAAATCCCGCAAACATGTACTCGTCAATCCCGTCCGGCAACGGAGCCGTTGCCGCAAAGGCGTTCGCCGGATCCCCCCCCAGCGCCACCGCCACAGGCATCGGCTTTCCCATCTCCCGATATTTTTTTCCATGCCGCGCTCCCACCTTATGCAACTGCCAGTGCAAGGCCGCTTCCCACGGACCTAGAACTTGCATCCGATACATTCCAACGTTCCTCTCTTTAGTTTCCGGATCCTCCGTGATCACCTGCGGCAAAGTCAAAAAGGGCCCCCCATCCTTAGGCCATGTCTTCAACACGGGAATCTGACCCAACCCCTCTCCCCCATCTTCCACTCGATGTACCACCTCCTGACACTCTCCTCGCCCCACAGAAACAGGTCGCGCATGACGCAGTTCCAATCCTTTCTTCAAAAGATCCCACGCCTCAGAAAGCCCCGCTGGAGGTTTTGCCTTCACCAACGCTCCCACCTCATTCCCAATTTCCTCCACTCGCTCCCGACCCAAAGCCATCGCCATCCGCTTGGCCGATCCATACCCGTTGATCAAAACCGGAAAGCTGTACGCTCGACCGTCTCTCGCCACCGGTTTTTCAAAATAAAGGGCTTTTCCCCCTTGGACTGATTTCGACTCCAGATCCGCTGCCGCTGCGATCTCTAGATCAACACAAGCCGGTTCGCGGATTCGGAGAAGCTCTCCCTCCCGCTCCAACCGATCCACCCAATCACTGGAAGATGAATACGCCATTGAAGTGCAAATTCTGCCCCATTTTGGTTCTCAAACAAGAGCCCCAACTACCCCGCCACATCCAATGCATGCTTTCTCAAATCCTTCAACTGGGTGTGCTCCAACGCTGATTCGTGAGTCGACTCCAAAACCACCAACGGCGCTTTTCCCGCCACTCGTGCCTCCTCCCATCTCCCCGCACAAAGACACCACCGATCCCCCTCTTTCAATCCAGGAAAATGATATTCCGGTCGCGGAGTCGAAAGATCATTTCCTGCCGCGCGGCTAAAACGCAAAAACTCCTCCGTCATCTGTGCACAGACCGCATGGCATCCAAAATCCGCCTCATGCCCTTCGCAACTGCCCGACCGCGTGAACCCGGTCAACGGGTCGATCGAACACGGTTTCAATTCACCCCCTAACACATTCTTCTGTTTGGACCTCATTTGCTCAATCTGCCCCAGATTGTAAGAAAGGGCAAAATTCGATCCTTTTTGATCGGAAAAAACTTCCTTTTTTATGCGTTAAGCACTGATCAACACAATTTTACATTTATTAATAAATTCTCAATCCAGACTCGCCCAAAATCGCTTTTTATGAGAAGATCCTAATCGAAATGGCAAGATCCTCTGAATCCAATTCTGGTCAAGATCCCGCCCTAGATGTTCTCGACCGCTTAAATCCAAACCGCACCTCCTCCTCTCCTTCCCCAGCCTTGGGTCGGATCGGCCATCCGGGAAACACCGCCTTTCTCGAGGAACTTCACGAAGATTGGAAAACTGATCCCGCCTCCGTTGACCCCACTTGGCGAGCCTTCTTCGAGGGCTTTGAACTTGGGTGCCAACTCCGCCCACCCGCCAGATCAGGAGCCACTACTCCTACCAGCGGATCGGCCCCCGAATTCGGCAACGTTCTCCCCCAAGCCCGCATCTACAATCTCCTCTTTGCCTACCGCGCCCTCGGTCACACCCTCGCCCACCTCGATCCCCTCGGCCTTACCCCGGAAGAAAACTCCGACCTCTCCCTTTCCACTTTCCGCTTCACCGATACCGACCTCGACTCGATCTTCGATTCAGGAACCCTCGGCGGCGGAGGCCCGCGCACTCTTCGGGAAATCCTCTCCTTCCTAAAACAAACTTACTGCGACCATATCGGGGTCGAATTCATGCACATCATGAACTTCGCGATCCGTCGCTGGCTCCGCGATCGGATGGAACGGAGCCGCAACCAACCCTCCTTCTCCCCTACCCAGCAACGTCGCATCCTAGAAAAAATTATCGCCGCCGAATCCCTCGAACGATTTCTCCACACCCGCTATGTCGGCCAGAAACGATTCTCTCTCGAGGGAGGGGAAACCCTCATCGCCGTTCTCGACACCCTGATCGAAGCCTGTCCCTCATCCGGCGTCGAAGAAGTGGTCATCGGCATGGCTCACCGCGGCCGCCTCAACGTCCTCGTCAACATACTCGGCAAATCCCGCCGCAAACTCTTCACTGAATTTCATGAAAACTACGTCCCCGAAACCGTCCTAGGGGATGGCGACGTCAAATATCATCTCGGATACGAAAATGAAGTCCCTACATCCTCTGGAAAAAAAATCCGCCTCTCCCTCGCCCCAAACCCGAGCCATCTCGAAGCAGTCGACCCCGTGGTGGAAGGCAAAGCCCGTGCCCGCCAACGCCACCGCGACGACACAGTGAAACGTGAAAAAGTTGTCCCCGTTCTGATCCATGGGGACGGCGCCTTCATCGGTCAGGGCATCGTGGCAGAAACCCTAAATCTTTCTCGTCTGGAGGGATATCGCACCGGAGGAACGATCCATATCATCGTTAATAATCAGATCGCCTTCACCACCCTGCCGAACGATTCCCGCTCCACCCGCTACTGCACCGCCCCTGGAAAAACACTCGGTCTGCCCATCTTTCACGTGAACGGAGACGATCCTTTGGCCGCGGCTTCGGTCATTCAACTTGCCCTCGAATTCCGCCAGAAGTTTCATGAAGACATCATCCTCGATATCGTTTGTTATCGTCGCCACGGCCACAACGAAGGGGATGAACCGAACTTCACCCAACCCACCCTTTATTCCGAAATCGATTCCCACCCCCCGGTCAGCCGTCTTCTCGCTCGTCGCCTCCTCGACGCCGGCCTGATCACAGAGGAGGAGATCCAGAAAATCAGGAACCAAATCAATACCGTTTCTGAGGAAGCCCTCCAAGAATCCCGCCAAGTCGTCAGCAAAATCCAACCCCGCATCCATCCTCCCCTCTCCTGCCCTGCCCTCCTGCAAGAAGTGCCCACCGCAGTTCCCGCGAAAAAAATCGCCGAACTCGGGGTTTCCCTCTCCACCATCCCTGCCGATTTCCAGATCAACACCAAGATCCGAAAAGTCCTCGATACCCGTCGCGCAATGGCCGCTGGACAAACCCCTCTCGATTGGGGTTGTGCCGAACACCTCGCCTTCGCGTCCCTCCTCACCTCCGGCACTCCGATTCGTCTCTCCGGCCAGGACAGTCGACGCGGCACCTTCAGCCATCGTCACGCCGCCGTCTATGATTTACGCACCCGCGCCCGCTACATCCCCCTGAAAAATATCTCAAAAACCCAGGCCTCCTTCTGCGTCTACAACAGCCCTCTGTCCGAAGCAGCCGTCCTCGGTTTCGACTATGGCTACTCCCTTGATTGCCCCGAAATGCTCGTTCTCTGGGAAGCTCAGTTCGGGGATTTTGCAAACGGCGCCCAAACCCAGATCGATCAGTACATCACCTCCTCCGAATCCAAATGGGGCACCACCTCCCGCCTCACTCTCCTTCTTCCTCACGGATACCACGGCCAAGGTCCGGAACACTCCAGCGCACGTCTCGAACGATTTCTCCAACTCTGCGCCGAAGACAACATGGTCGTCTCCTACCCCACCACTCCGGCGAACTATTTTCACCTCATCCGGCGCCAAGCCCTTCGCAAAATTATCAAACCCTTGATCGTCATGACCCCAAAAGGCCTCCTTCGGGATGCCCGAGCCACCAGCCCGGTGACAGACGTCACCCATGGTAGTTTCCAAGAAATTCTGCCCGATCCCACCATCGCCCGGGGAGCCCGTCGCGTCATTCTTTGCAGCGGAAAAGTTTTTTACGACCTCCAGGATTACCAAAAGAAAAACCAGATCACCGATACCGCCATCATCCGCCTCGAGCAAATCTACCCGCTCCATACAAAGAAGCTGACTGAGATCCTTTCCCGTCACTCCCCCGACGCCGAAATATTATGGTGTCAGGAAGAGTCGGAAAATATGGGCGCTTGGTCTCATCTCGCCCTCCGTCTTCCTTCTCTCTTGAAAAAGCAGGTCCGATACGTGGGACGCGATGCCTCCTCCTCCCCCGCCACCGGATCCCTCGTCATCCACACACTCGAACAGAATCAGCTCGTACAGGAAGCTTTTGCCTCCGGCTCCACACCTTCTCCTTCCACTCCGAAGAAAACGCGGACGCCCACGTCTGCGAAAAAAAACAAATCCCCCACCCCAAGGAAAATGAAAAAATGAGCACCGCCACCACCCATCTTCCCATCCGCGTTCCCTCTGTTGGAGAATCGATCACCTCAGGAGTCCTTGGAAGCTGGAAAAGGAAAAACGGGGACACCGTAGCCTCCGGTGAGGCGCTCTTCGAAATCGAAACGGATAAAGTCACGTCGGAAGTCTTTGCTGAAGCAGATGGCAGACTCGAAATCCTTGTCCCCGAAGGCACCGAGGTAAAGGTGGGTCAGACTGTAGGCAACCTCCACCCCGGAAAAGCCCCCGCACGGAAAACCACCCCCCCGGAAACTCCCAAGAAACAGCAGGACAAAGCCCCTGCCACGAAAACTCCGGCCCGGGAAACCGCCCCCGCTCCTGTCGCTACGCTTGTTCATACCGAGGCGGACACCGCCGTCGTCTCCCACGATTCCTTACGCTCCGGCCGTGAAACCCGGAAAAAGATGTCCCCCCTTCGCCGGAAAATTGCCGACCGTCTCGTCAGCGCCCAACAAACCGCCGCAATTCTTACCACCTTTAATGAAGCCGACCTTTCCAACCTCATCGCCCTGCGTACGGAGGTTCAGCCAATCTTTCAAGCCCAGCACGGGGTCAAACTTGGCTTCATGAGCTTCTTTCTCCAAGCCGCCGTCCACGCACTTAAAACAGTTCCCGCCCTGAATGCCCGAATCGAAGGGGACGAAATCGTTTCTCAACACTATTTCGATATCGGTGTGGCGGTGGGCACCGACCGAGGTCTGGTGGTTCCCGTTCTTCGGGATTGCGATCAACTCGACCTCGCAGGCTTGGAAAAAGCCCTTGCAGCCGTCGCCACCCGAGCCCGAGAGGGTAAACTCTCTCTCCCCGATCTTCTCGGCGGCGTCTTCACCATATCGAATGGTGGCGTCTATGGCTCCGTTCTCTCCACCCCGATTCTGAATCCTCCCCAATCCGCCATCCTCGGCCTGCACGCAATTCAGCAACGCCCGGTCGCGATCGGAGATCAAGTCGAGATCCGTCCCATGATGAATCTGGCTCTCTCATACGATCATCGACTGATCGACGGCAAGGAAGCGGTCACCTTCCTCATCGCGATCAAAAAGTATGTCGAAAACCCCGCACTTGCCCTCCTCAATCTAAATCCAACTTCCTAGTCGCCCGGCTTGGTGTCGAATCAAAGCCAAGCCAATGCCTGGGGAATTGATCGCCCCGCATCTAGGTGCTCTTCCGCCACTTTTTCCGCGCCACGGCTATGCGCCGCGTAATCTTTCTCTATCTCCTTTACTCTCTCCACGGCCTCATCAAGCGAATCGAAAGCCACCAAACCCATCCCTTCCGGCAGCCAGTTCGACCAGCCTGTCTCTTGCAATAAAACAGGTCGCCCCAGCGAAAGATACAGCACGCTTCGATCGCTGAACCAACCGGTCTTCGCCGTGACATACCCTCCTTTGGCTGGAGAGAACTCGCCCCGACTCGACGCGAGAAAGTTCCGATACTCGTGCCAATCGGAACAAACAGGTCCAGGCTCGTGAAACTCCCATCCAGCTTTCTCAAATAAATCCCTTTCTTCCCCCACTCCCAGATCTGTCACCACCAAAGGCGTAATCCCACTCCGCTTCGGCCACATTCTCAGTTTCTCGAACTCCGGAGCCTTGTTGCTGTACTCTCTTCCTTCCCACTCCACCGCCGCATATCCGTACCAGTGGGCTACTGTTGTCCATCGGTTTCGCCCCAGATCCGTCGCTCTTCCGACCGACTGTCCCACCGCTTCCTTCGACCAGTACTTTCGACTCACGGGAGGAACCACTGCTTTCCAATCATGACCTGTATCCGGAATCACCGCCCCCCTCCCCATTCCCAATCCCACACTCCAAAAAGCATTGTGCCCCGAAAAATTCATCGGGCTTTGATAGACCTTTGCCCAGATCTGGGTGAACGCCGGATCCAAATCGACATATACTCTGCTGGCTACCTTCTCCACCAAGTCAGGCCTTTTAAAATGACCCGAGAGATTCAGGAAAAGATCCGCTCCGGCGGCAAAATCCCGCAGGGGTTGCTCCTCCACCTTCTCCCCCTCCACCAGCAACGTGGCTCGATCATCCCATCCGATCTCTCTCAAAATCTTCTTCCAATGAGTCAAATTCACGCTGTCTGAAAGCGAAACGCTTTGCCCTTGCTGGTTTTTTAGCTCCTTGACTCGCAACGACTCCACCAGCCACACGTCCCACCCCAACTCCCGCAAGCCCAATCCCCACTGCAAAAAAGCCCAAGAGTTGCCTGCCGCTTTTTCTGGAAAACCCGCCACCCCGACTCCCACCACCGCCCGCTTTTTCATCGCGGCTCCGCCCCTCTTTCGTCTCTAGGAAAAACGCACGTCTTTTCCGGGATCCATCTCAAATTCCAAAACCTCAATTTTTTGTGCATTCGGTTTCAACACTTGGGTTTCAAACTGGTGATAAAGAGGGTGATCAAATGCTGCAGTCCGTTTCAGACTGTTCTCAAATTCCAGTGCTAGAAATAGATCGTGAGGTGTCTCCTCCTTACCAGGAATCTTTTTTCCACAAGCCAAACTCAATACATCTTGGATTTTCAGAATTCGAATCCGACTTTCCACCATCATCTCTTCCACCTTTTGGGGCGGCAAACCAGGTTTCAAGTGGATCAGCTTAAGATGATGAATCATCGAAGCAGGTTGGGAGATAGGGATGTGCAGTGTCAAGAACCAGCAAACCCCAAGATTGAAAACCCTTTACAAATTCATACTTTACCCAATAATATACGTAATATGTTTAATCGTTCTAACGGTCGTAAAGGCGAGACATTGGACGCAACCTTCAGCTATCCTGAAACACAGAAAGAAAATGTTTCCCGCATCGATTCATCCTCCCCACGCACAGCCATGATCACCGATCAAGTGGAGATCAAAGGCACTCTCGCATTCGATGGCAGCCTTGAGTTCAACGGCATCTTTGAAGGCGAAATTATCTCCCAAGGAACACTCACCATCGGTTCCGAAGCGGTTATCCGAGCCGAAATTCAGGCCGCCAAAGTGATCATTCGCGGAAAAGTTCAGGGGAATATCATCGCGACCGAGTCGGTCGAGGTGTGCGACAAAGCCGAACTTTTTGGCGATGTTCAGACTGCAAAATTTATCGTTGCAGAAACGGGTGTCTTCCGTGGCCGCTCCGATCCAATCGATGGAAAATCCGCAGCTCCGGAATTCGCCCCTGTTTTCCGTCGCCTCACTGCGGCTCCAAAGTCGAGATAACTCCCACCTCGGTCGGAGGCTTGGCTTCCAGCTCCCTTACCTCTCCCAAACCGGAGATTCGTCCTCCGCTGTCCACCGTCAGCTCCGAAAAGACAATTTTTTCCGCGACCACTTTTCCGTGAGGCCCCACTCGTAAGGGCCCGTCCAATCGGATCGTTGCACACCGCAATTCACCGTCGATGACTCCCGATTGAAAATGCAGAAGTTCCGCAGCCTCCAAACTGGCTCCCGCCTGAATCTCTAGCTTCATACCCTTTGCTCCAGAACGGATTTTGGTCTGCCCCTCCACCCTCAACCACTCGGCCGCTTCGAGGAAACCACTTGCCCGTCCCTGCAGAACAATTCTGGCCGCCCGCGCTTTCGCTCCTCCAAAGTTCCCCTTCGAACCGATCACCAACTCTCCCTCCAAACTCAGATTTCCCAGATGCTCTCCATCAATCACCCGATGCCCTAACTCCAAATGCCGACCACACTCAAGACATGTGGAGGATTGGGCCTCCTCTGCAACCCACTGAACCGCTCCGCAATCGGCACACGTTAACTCCCTCTTTTGAGTCGTCGTTCGACGAGCTTTTTTCCGAACTGGCTGGGATGCCAGAGAGGACTTGAAATAAAAACTGCAGCTCCGACAAACGGTCGAAATAAAGTTTTCCGACTCCATCTGAGCATGACCGCATTCTGGACAATGCACCTCGATCTTGGCCAACGGGGTCGACACTTTACTCTCCCACCCTCAGTTCACCTGCAAAAGTTGCCCCCGGCTCGATCCGAAGCTCCTTCGCCACACAACGGGTCCACAAAATCGACCCCCGAGTGAGCCAAACTTTCCCTGCACCTTCGATCCCCCCCTCCACTCGCCCCTCCAAACGGATATCCTTGGCTTGTACCAAGCCCGAAACTACCGACTCCCGAGCAATCACCAGCTTGCTGGTCGAACGAATGTCCCCTTTGACCTTAGCCCGAATCACCCCGTCCTGATCCAACCCCACACTTCCAGAGATCTGGAGACCCAGCCCCGCAGGGGCAGTCACCTCATTCTGACTCTTAACTTCGCTTTTTGTTTCCACGCAGTTCGTCCCTGATCTCTTCTAGAAGTTTTTCCGACCGGGTTAGGGGAACATCCCCCATGACCAAAGAAGGAAGCAATCGAAACCGCTCCAGCCAACGGACAGTCAGAAAAATACAAAACGCCACGATCATAAAATCCAGAACGGAACTCAAAAACGTCCCATAACACAAAACAGGAACCCCCGCTTTTTTTGCCTCCGCCAAGTTCGAATACGATCCTGGCCCCAGAACAAGAAACAGGTTCGAAAAGTCGACTTTCCCCATTAGCAAACCAATCGGAGGTAGAACAATATCATTCACCAAAGAGGTTACAATTTTTCCAAACGCCCCACCCACCACCACTCCGACGGTCAGATCCAGAGCGTTGCCTCGAACGGCAAATTTTCGAAAATCATCCCAAAAGCTCATCGTCCGTGACCACCTCCCAAAAAAGATCGAGCCCATCCCATCCCCCCACAATGCATCTCCACTCCGTCTCCTCAATTCAGAATTCAACCTACCCGCAGGCGTTGCAGGGCTCCCTTTTTTCCGATATTCTTTCCCCTTACGCCTCGGTAGCTCAGTTGGTAGAGCAGGTGACTCTTAATCACTTGGTCCTAGGTTCAAGTCCTAGCCGGGGCATACCCTCACCGACAGAGGTTCCATCCAGTGGATCTTGAGTAATTCTTTCTCCAAATCTATAGAGAAGCCCCGAACCTTTTCAGGTTGGCCGTAAGCTCAAGACCTAGAAAAACTTAAGTTCAGGTCGGGTTCTCGTCCCCTGCCAAAACCAGCGCGGCCGCCACTAAACCCAGATGAATCGCGATGTCCGCGACGACCGAATGTGCTCCCACCAACATCTGCCCAAATGCCAAAGCAACATACAAAATCCCCGCCAACACCAATGGCCACCTGTTTTTTCCGGCCACCAAAATTCCCGCCCCCAACAAAATCTCCGCATACGGTAGCGTTCCCAGAAACAGTTTCACCCCCCAACCCGGTAAAAATGTTTTATCCAAAAAGGATTGACTGAGGGCAGGAAGAATTTCGCTGTAAAAATGCTGAAAACTCAAACCTTCTGGGCCTTGAAATTTTCCCAAGCCCGCCGTTAGGAACCGTAGTCCCAAAAAGATCTGAAGAAGAAGAAAAGCCCAGTCCCGGCTCCCCCAACGAATCCAGAAAGGCCTGGGATCGATCTTTTCCAAGCTCATCTCTTTCCTTCTCTTCCCCCAAGACGAAACTCCCGATGCGCTGCACGCACCGCCTTCGCCCCCATACCCTCATCCACCACCACCGTGATCTTAATCTCACTCGTGCTGATCATCTGGATGTTGACCCCTGCCGCTGCCAACGCACGGAACAACTGTGCCGCCACCCCGCTGTGACTCCTCATTCCGATTCCCACCACGGAAAGTTTTGCCACCCCTTCTTGAAAAACAATCTGCTTCACCCAGCCCGCCCGCCGGAACGGCTCCAGAAATTTCCTCGCCTTCGGCAACTCTTCCCTCGGCACCGTAAAAGTAATGTCGGTCTGCGGTTTGCTACCCTTCCCTCCCGTCGGCAAAGAGACGTTCTGCACGATCATATCGACATTGATCCCAGCCTTGGCGATCCCCGTGAAAAGCTTTGCCGCCACACCAGGCCGATCCGCCACACCCACCAGGGTGACCTTCGCTTGGCTCTTCTCCAAACTCACCCCACGCACCACCACACGCTCCATCGATTTTGCTTCTTCTTTCACCATGGTCCCTCGTAACTCATTGAAACTCGATCGCACTTCAAAGACCACCCCGAACTTTTTTGCAAACTCCACCGACCGCGCCTGCATCACCTTCGCCCCCGTACTCGCCAGCTCCAACATCTCATCATACGAAATCTCCCCGATCTTCTTCGCTTGGGGCTCCGTTCTGGGATCCGCCGTATAAACCCCATCCACATCCGTATAAATCTCGCACCGCTCCGCCTTGAGCACCGCCGCTAACGCGATGGCCGTTAAATCCGATCCGCCCCGACCCAACGTGGTGATCTGACCCTCCATCGTCTGCCCTTGGAATCCGGCCACAATCACCACCCGCCCCGCCTTGAGATGCGACTGAACCGCCTGGGGAGTCACATTTGCGATCCTCGCCTTCGTATGGGTCCCATCCGTCACAATACCTGCCTGAGCTCCCGTCATCGCCACCGCTTCCACCCCTCGGGACTGGAGAGCGATCGCCAGCAACGCTGTCGTCGTCTGTTCTCCCGTCGCCAATAATAAATCCATCTCCCTTTCGCTGGGGTCCTTGCACAACTCCCGTGCCATCTTTAACAACCCGTCTGTTACCCCGCTCATCGCCGAAACCACCACCACCAACCGATTCCCCTTCCGGCGCGACTCCGCCACTCGGTCCGCCACTTTCTGGATCCTTTCCAGATTGGCCACCGACGTCCCTCCATACTTTTGAACCAAAAGAGCCATCCCAAGATCCTGCCATTTTCAGCCCCATCCCGCACCCCCAGATTTTTACCCCCTCCCCCCTCTTCCGACTTTCTCCAAAAACCCTTTTATCCTAGAATCACTTCTTCCATGACAGATCTTCGCAAAACTACCCTGAACACCTTTTCCTCCTCGGGAAAATCCTACCAGTTCCAAAGCCTCCCGAAACTCGGCCAAGAGCTGAAAGTCGACCTCTCCCGCCTCCCTGTCTCCCTCCGCATCGTTCTCGAATCGGTCCTCCGTCACTGCGACGGCTTTAAGGCGCGCCCCCGCGATGTCGAAAATCTCGCCCGCTGGAATGCCCAAAAACCAGCCGCTGAAGAAATCCCTTTCACTGTCGCCCGCATCGTCCTCCAAGACTTCACCGGCGTGCCTCTCCTAGTCGACCTTGCTGCCATGCGCGATGCGGTAGCCCGCCTCAAAAAAGATCCAAAAATCATCGAACCCCTCGTCCCAGTCGATCTCGTCGTTGATCACTCCGTTCAAGTCGACGTCAACGGAACGAAACAGGCATTCATGCTCAACATGCAGTACGAGTTCAAGCGCAACCGCGAACGCTACGAATTCCTCAAATGGGGCCAACAGGCTTTTGAGACCTTTGGCGTCGTCCCTCCTGGAATCGGCATCGTCCATCAGGTGAACCTCGAATACCTCGCCCGTGGCGTTTTCACCCAAAAACAGGCCGATGGATCCCTCCTCGCCTATCCTGATTCTCTCGTCGGCACCGATTCCCATACCACCATGATCAACGGCCTCGGGATCGTTGGCTGGGGAGTGGGCGGAATCGAAGCGGAAGCCGGTATGCTCGGCCAGCCCCTCACCTTCCTGACCCCCGAAGTCGTCGGTTTTTATCTGACCGGGGAACTTCCCGCTGCCGCCACCGCCACCGATCTTGCCCTCACCGTGACCCAAATCCTCCGCCAACACAAAGTCGTCGGAAAATTCGTCGAATTCTACGGACCAGGAGCCGCCAAACTCACCCTCCCTGACCGCGCCACTGTCGCCAACATGGCCCCCGAATACGGTGCCACGATGGGCTACTTCCCCGTAGACGAAGAAACCCTCGCCTACCTCCGGGGCACCGGCCGGCCCGATGATCTCGTCAAACTGGTCGAAGACTACTACCGCGCCCAAAACCTTTTTGGCATCGCCACGAAAAAAGATGCCCTCTCCTTCTCCTCTGTCGTGGAACTCGATCTCGCCACGGTCCGCTCTAGCGTAGCAGGACCCAAACGTCCCCAGGACCGGATCGAAATCCCTGCGCTGAAATCCACGTTTAATAACCTCCTCACCAAATCGGTTGCAGAGGGGGGATACGGCAAGAATTCCGAACAGCTGACTCAAACGGCTAAGGTGACCATGTCGGCCGACGAGCAAGAGATGCTCTCCGATCGCCCCACACCAGACCCCATCCCAGGAAAAGCGAAACTCGATCATCCCGGGACCTTGCGTAACGGATCCGTCGTCATTGCCGCCATCACTTCTTGTACGAACACATCCAACCCATCCGTCATGCTCGCCGCAGGACTCCTCGCCAAAAAGGCGGTGGAACACGGCCTTACGGTGGATTCAACTGTCAAAGCCTCCCTCGCTCCCGGATCCCGCGTCGTATCCGAATATCTGGACGTAACCGGCCTCCAACCATATCTGGATCAGCTTGGATTTAATCTCGTTGGATATGGTTGCACCACCTGTATCGGAAACTCGGGTCCCCTTCCCGCTCCAGTCGAAAAAGCGGTCATCGAACACGACCTGATTGCCGCGAGTGTTCTCTCGGGAAACCGCAATTTCGAAGCCCGTGTCCACTCCTCCGTCAAAGCCAACTTCCTTATGTCCCCTCCCCTCGTCGTCGCTTTCGCTCTCGCCGGCCGGGTGGATCTGGATCTTTCCAAAGATCCAATCGGCCTAGGGAAGGATGGAAAAGCGGTTTATCTCCGCGATCTCTGGCCCACCCGTGAAGAGATCGGGAACGCCATGAAATCTGCCCTGCAACCTAAAGTTTTCCAAAAACTGTATCGGGATTTCTCCGAACAGAACCCCGCTTGGAACGAAATCCCCAGCAAACCGGGACAAACCTACGCCTGGGACCGTAAGAGCACCTACATCCAGGAACCTCCCTTCTTCGAAAACTTTTCTCTCCAACCCTCCCCCGTTGCTGGCATCCAATCTGCCCGCTGCCTCGGTGTCTTCGGCGACTCGGTCACTACCGACCACATCTCTCCCGCAGGAAATATTAAAAAAACATCCCCCGCGGGTGCCTACCTCATCGCCGAAGGCGTTCCTGCCGAAGATTTCAACAGCTACGGTGCCCGCCGGGGTAACGATCGGGTTATGACCCGCGGAACTTTCGCGAACGTTAGAATCAAAAATCTCATGCTCCCTGGCGTTGAAGGGGGCATGACCCTAAACCTTCTTGATCCCAAGAAATCCCAGATCTCCATTTACGATGCGGCCGTGGCGTATCGGAAAGCCCAGATTCCCTTGGTCATACTCGCAGGAAAGGAGTACGGCACAGGCAGCTCTCGGGATTGGGCCGCAAAAGGTACCCGCTTGTTGGGAGTTCGAGCCGTCATCGCGGAAAGTTTCGAACGCATTCACCGCTCGAACCTTGTCGGCATGGGGGTCCTTCCCTGCACCTTCCCAGAAGGAATTAACGCGCAAACCCTTAAACTCAACGGGACGGAAACATTCTCGATCGAGGGTTTAAGTCAACCGCCCAAACCTCAGGAAAAACTGACTTTGGTCATCCAGAGAGAAAATGGTTCGACCGAGAAAACCCCCATCCTCAGTCGACTCGATACCCCCGTCGAAGTGGAGTACTACCTCCACGGTGGAATTCTCCCCTACGTCCTCCGCCAGCTCCTCGCCAACTAAACCTTACAACTTCGCGAGAATTTTCTTCTCGAGCTTCACGATATCCGCGGAGAACAGACGGATTCCTTCGGCGAGTTTTTCGGTCGCCATCGCATCCTCATTTAACAGGAATCGGAAACTCTTCTCGTCCAAAGGCAGTTTCGCAATCGGATCTTTCTTTGCCGTCTCCACATCCAATTTCTTTGCGACAGAAACCGTCGAAGCCTTCAACTCCGCCAACAAATTCGGGCTGATCGTCAGCAGGTCACATCCCGCCAACTCCAGAATCTGACCCATATTGCGGAAACTCGCCCCCATCACCTGAGTCGGATATCCAAACTTCTTGTAATAAGCATAAATCTGCCGGACCGACTTCACCCCCGGGTCTTCCGCCCCCACATACTCCTTCCCAGTGCTTTTCTTGTACCAGTCGTAAATCCTGCCCACGAAGGGGGAAATCAACCTGGCCCCTGCTTCCGCACAAGCCACCGCTTGTGGCAGCGAAAACATCAGGGTCAAATTACACTGAATCCCCTCCTTCTGGACGATCTTGGCCGCCTGTGCCCCCTCCCAAGTCGCTGCAATCTTGATCAAAATCCGTTCCTTCTCGATCCCAGCCTCCTTGTACATCGCAATCAGATGCCGTGCCTTCGCCACCGTTGCGTCCACATCAAAGGAAAGTCTCGCATCCACCTCGGTTGAAACACGACCTGGCACAATTTTCAAAATTTCACATCCGAACAGGATCAACAAACGATCGATGATCCCCTTGGCACGTTCCTCTTTTGAACCCGCTCCACCTTTGCCCTCTGCCACCGCTTTCTCCAAAAGCCCCTGATAGGCCGGAATATCTGTGGCCTTCTCGATCAACGTCGGATTCGTCGTCGCATCCTGCGGAGCAAACTCCTTCATCGACGCAAAATCCCCCGTATCCGCCACGACGGTGGTGAAATTCTTCAGTTGATCCAAGGCATTTGCGCTCATCGTTTATTTCTCTCCTAGATGTTCCTTCAGAATCGGCACCAGCTTCTCCTGAACCTTTTGAAGCTTATCGATTTCATCCGCTTCGACAAGTAGTCGCACCAGATTTTCCGTACCCGAATATCTAAGCAAAACCCTCCCCTTCTTGCCTAAAAAGGCCTCCGCTTCCCGTACCCCACGGGCCACAGGCTCCACCGTCTCCCACGCCGGTTTGTGACGGACCTTTAAATTGGTCAGCTGCTGGGGGTATTTCCTCATCTCCTTCCGCAATTCCGCCAACCGCTTTTTTTCCCTCGCAACCAGATCCAAAATTTTCAAAGCCGAAAGCAACCCATCGCCCGCCGGGGAATCCTCCAGGAACAAAAGATGCCCCGATTGCTCCCCTCCCACCCCAAATCCTCCCTTCCGCATCGCCTCTGCCACATACCGGTCCCCCACCGGCGTCCGAACCACCTTCCCGCCCCGCGCCGTTATCATCTCATCCAGCCCAAGATTACTCATCACCGTCACCACCACCGTCTTACCGGATAGTTTCCCCCTCTCCAGAGCGTCCATCGCCGCCATCGCAATCACCTCATCCCCATCCACCTTCTTTCCGTCTTCATCCACGAAAACCAACCGATCCGCATCCCCGTCGTGTGCCAATCCGATCCAGCCCGATCTCTTTCCTACCGCCTCCATCAACTTCTCCGGATGTTCCGATCCACACCCTTCGTTGATGTTGGCCCCATTCGGTTCCGCCCCCATCACTTCCACTTCCGCCCCCAACCCACGAAGAATCTCCGGAGCGGTAAACCAAGCCGCCCCATTCGCCGCATCCACCAAAATCTTTAATCTCTTCAGGGAGAAATTTTTTCCAAAGATCCCCAGCAACCGTTTCCGATAGAGATCAAACGCCTCGGCTTTACACGAGAAATCCTTCGCAACTTCTTTCTCTTTAACAACCGGAGGGTGTTCCAGCTTCAAAAGCCCCTCGATTGCCTCCTCCTCCGAATCCCCCAGCTTACCTCCGTCTGCCCCGAAAAATTTTACTCCATTATCCGTCGCAGGATTGTGGGAAGCACTCAACACCGCTACCCCACAGGCCCCCTTCTGCAGACCCACGATCGCCGCCGCCCCGCTGGGAATCACCCCGATCGATTCCGCCTCTAGCCCTGCAGATCGGATTCCAGAAATCAAAGCCACCTCCAGTATCCGACCCGACTCCCGAGTATCCCGGGCAATCAGAATCTTTCCACGCGGGTGTTTTTTAGAAAAAAATCTTCCTGCCGCCTCTCCCAACGCCGCCACAAACTCCGGAGTCATCGGCTCTTTCCCCACCCTCCCACGGATCCCATCCGTGCCGAACCAGCGTCGCCCCCCTTTCCCCGCCATCAACGTCCTCCCACTCGCATCCCCGCCACAATCACCCCCAACATCCCCCACAGAACCAGAGCGGTCACCATACACACCGCCACTCTTGCCACCCGCCTACCCAACGCCTTCTGCCCACCCGTCGGCCTCAAGAATCCACGGATCAGACCGCCACCCCACGAAACTCTTTCCCCACTCACCAAAATCTCTGTCAATTTCTGCCGAAGTGCATCGATCTCCAATGGCCTTTCCATCTTTCCCTGCCTGCACAAGGTCAACTCCCCCGTCTCCTCCGACAAGACCAGCACAACCGCATCGCTCTCCTCGCTCACCCCAAGCGCTGCTCGGTGACGCAACCCCAGAATCCGACTCATCCCCTGCTGACTCACCGGCAAAATACACCCCGCCGCCACGATCTGATCCCCCCGTAGAACCACAGCACCGTCATGCAGGGGGGTCTGGTTGAAGAAAATCGTCGCCAACAGCTCCTCCGAAACCTGACCCCGCACCGGTACTCCCGAATCGATCAACCCCTGCGCCAAATCCGCCTGCTCAAAAACGATCAGCGCCCCATACTTTCTTTCTCGCAACGCCTCCACCGCCTTGATCACTTCCTCGATGATAAATGATTGACGCTCCCCATGGATCGAAAATCCACCCGCCTTTCCAATCTCGGCCAATG
>Ga0209085_1000986_pt1 | contig 18636 bp, 12 predicted proteins | sample C_131016_EF_Meta_FD_187310 | JGI IMG/M metagenome (GOLD analysis project Ga0209085, IMG submission 187310) | Freshwater microbial communities from Lake Croche, Canada to study carbon cycling - C_131016_EF_MetaG (SPAdes) (version 2) | ecosystem: Environmental > Aquatic > Freshwater > Lake...
CCCCGCCGCGACAACGACCGCCGCCCGCGCCGCAATGATCGTGACTGATTGAACGCTTGAGCGGTTCGCCGCTCAATTTCTTGGATAAAACGGCCGGTTCCATCTGGACCGGCCGGTTTTCTCGATTATGTAAGATTTCAAACCTGAGGACGGCTGCCAGTGAAGGCCATCAACGCAATACGCATGGGCGGGGTGGACGTTCTTCCCCTGGTGGAGGGCGGCAAGGGTGTTGCCGTCTCCAATGGCGCCACGGCAGGGGCCTGGGCGGCCGCTGGCGGCGTCGGCACCTTCTCGGCCGTCAATGCCGATAGTTATGACGAAAACGGCCAGATCATCCGCCAGACCTATGCCGGCAAGACCCGGCGCGAGAGGCATGAAGAGCTGGTCGAATATGGCATCAAGGGCGGCATCGCCCAGGCCATCGAAGCGCGCGAGCGCGGCGGCCCCAATGCCCGCATCCACGCCAATATCCTCTGGGAAATGGGCGGCGCCGAGCGGGTGATCCGCGGCATCCTCGAGGGCGCCAAGGGGATCGTCAACGGCATCACCTGTGGCGCTGGCATGCCCTATCGCCTGGCCGATATCGCCCGCGAATATGGCGTGCATTACTACCCAATCGTCAGCTCCAGCCGCGCCTTCAGCGCCCTGTGGAAGCGCAGCTATTCCAAGGCGCGCGAGCTGCTGGGCGGCGTGGTCTATGAGGATCCCTGGCTGGCGGGCGGCCATAATGGCCTGTCCAATTCCGAGGATCCGCGCAAACCGGAAAGCCCCTTCCCCCGCGTGCTGGCCCTGCGCCAGCAAATGCGCGAATTCGGCCTGGGCGATACGCCCATTATCATGGCCGGCGGCGTCTGGTGGCTGGAGGAATGGGAGGACTGGATCGACAATGCCGATCTCGGCCCCATCGCCTTCCAATTCGGCACCCGCCCGCTGCTGACCCAGGAAAGCCCGATCAGCGATGCCTGGAAAAAGCGCCTGATCACCCTGCAGCCCGGCGATGTCTCGCTGCAGAATTTCTCGCCGACCGGCTTCTACAGCTCCGCCGTGCACAATGAGTTTCTGGGTGAGCTGGAAGGCCGCAGCGAGCGGCAGATCGCCTATTCATCCGAAGCCGTGGGCGACCACACCGCCGAATTCCTCGTCGGCCCCCGCCGCCGCCCTGTCTGGGTCACGCCGCATGACAGCGCTCGCGCCCATGCCTGGGAGAAGGCCGGCTTCACCGAGGCGCTGCGCACCCCCGACAATACCCTGATCTTCGAAACGCCCGAAGCCGCGCGCGAGATCATCGATGACCAGGTGGCCTGCATGGGCTGCCTCTCCCATTGCCGCTTCAGCAACTGGACGCAGAACGGCCCCGACTACACCAATGGCAAGCGGGCCGACCCGCGCAGCTTCTGCATCCAGAAGACCCTGCAGGATGTCGCGCATGAGGGTTCGCTGGAGCGCAACCTGATGTTCGCCGGCCACAATGCCTATCGCTTCACCTCAGACCCGTTCTATTCGAACGGCTTCGTGCCGAGTGTGAAGCAATTGGTGGAACGCATCCTCACCGGGCGCTGAGCCCGAAGGCGGGGAGCGCGCCAAGCGCCCCCCGCGTTGCAACCCATCAGTCGTCGCCAGCAAATGCCGTGCTCGCCTCGCGAAGCTCCTGCCGGCTGCGCCCAAACAGATCCACAATCACCGGCAGCAGCACCAGCACGATAAAGGGCAGCAGAATCGTGCCGCCCACCACCACCACCGCCAGCGGCTTTTGCAGGTCAGAGCCAATGCCTGTCGCCGCGGCCATCGGCAGCAACCCAACCATGGCGGCCATGCAGGTCATCATCACCGGCCGCATCCGATCCTGCCCGGCGCGGTCGATCGTTTCCCGCCAGCCCAGCCCATCATGCTCCAGCACATGGCGGAAATGGCTGAGGAAGATGATCCCCTCCATCACCGTGATGCCGAACAGCGCCAGGAAGCCAATCGCCGCCGGCACCGAGAAATTCAGCCCCATCAGCTCCAGCGCCGTCACGCCGCCAATGCAGCTGAAGGGCAGGATGGCCAGAATAAGCGCCGCATCCCGCACCGAGTTGAACTGCACGTAAAGCAGCACCGCAATCAAGGCCAGCGAGAGCGGCACCACCACCGTCAGCCGGGCAATCGCCTCTTCCAGGTTCTTGAACTCGCCCACCCATTCCAGCGTATAGCCCGGCGGCAATGGCACCTGGGCCGCGATGCGCGCCTGCGCCTCCAGCACAGCACTTTGCGGGTCCCGCCCACGCACCGAGAACTTCACCGGCACATAGCGCGCGCTGTTCTCGCGATACACATTGCTCGCACCCGAAATCAGCCGCAGCTCCGCCACATCGCGCAGCGTGGCGCCCGATTGCGCCGAGATCGGAATGCGGCCGATCGCATCCAAATCGGTCCTGGCCGCGGCATCAAGCCGCACCACGATGGGGAAGTTGCGGTCGCCGCCCTCCTCATAAAGCCTGGCCGCCTCCTGCCCGCCAACCGCGCTCTGGATGACCGTATTGATATCATTGACCGAAAGACCATAGCGCGCGGCCATGCCACGATTGATGCGAATGGACAGCGTGGGCTGCCCCAGGGTGCGAAAGGCCGCCAGGTCAGCCACGCCCGCAATCTGGCTCATCTCACTGCGAATCCGCTCAGCCAGGCGGGCCAGCACATCCAATTCAGGCCCCACCACCTTCACCGCATTGGCGCCCTTCACGCCCGATGCCGCCTCCTGAACATTGTCCGAGATATACTGGCTGAAGTTGAACTCCACGCCCAAAAATTCGCGATTGAGCCGGGCCTGAATGGCGGCCACCAGCGCGTCCTTGGTTTGCGCCGTGGTCCATTCCTCCATCGGCCGCAGCGGAATGAAGAACTCCGCATTGAAAAAGCCCGCCGTATCGGTGCCGTCATCGGGGCGGCCCTGCTGCGAGGTGATGGTCACCACCTCGGGGAATTCCATCACCGCGCGGCGCATGCGGTTGACGGTCTCATTGCCCTCTTCGAGGCCGATTGTGGCCGGCATGGTCGCCCGCATCCAGATCGAACCTTCCTCCAGCGTGGGCAGGAACTCACCGCCCAGCCGGGTGAACTGGAAGACGCCGCCCGCGAGCAGCACGCAGGAGATCACCATCACCGCCGCACGCCGGCCCAGCGCCAGATGATGCAAATAGAGATGCGCCCGGCTCATCCAGCGCACGATCGGCATGACCTTCTCGGTCGTGGTCTCGCGGAACAGCAGCGCCGCCATGGCGGGCGCGATGGTGAAGGTCGCCAGCATGGCGCCGGCAATCGCATAGGCATAGGTCTTGGCCATCGGGCCGAAAATCCGCCCCTCCACGCCGCCCATGGTGAAGAGCGGCAGGAAGGCGGCAACAATGATCAGCGCCGAGAAGAAGATCGCGCCCCCCACCTCGGTGCCGGCGGTGAGAATGATCTGGTGCAGCCGCGACACCGCGCCGCCGACATGGCGGTGGCCCTGCCCATGCTGCGCCTTGTGCAAATGCCGGTAGATATTCTCCACCATGATCACGGTGGCATCGACCAGCAGCCCGAAATCAAGGCTGCCGAGCGAGAGCAGATTGGCGCTCTCACCACGCAGCAGCATGACGATGACGGCAAAGAAGAAGGCGAAGGGAATGGTGGCCCCCACCACCAGCGCGCCGCGCAAATCGCCCAGAAAGAGCCACTGGATAAACACCACCAGACACACGCCCAGAATAATGTTGTGCACCACGTGATGGGTGGTCAGCTCCACCAGCTCCTTGCGGTCATAAATGGTGGTGATGCGCACTCCCGGCGGCAGCACGCCGCCGGCATTGATCTCGGCCACTGCGATCTCAACAGCGCGGATGGTCGGCAGCGTCTGCTCGCCGCGGCGCATCAGCACCACGCCCATCACCACATCATCATCCGCTTCATGGCCGCCAATGCCCAGGCGGGGCAGGTTGGCGGTCTCCACCCGTGCCACATCGCGCAGCAGCACCGGCACGCCGCGCAGATTGCCCAGCACCACCTGCTCGATTTCCTCGGCCGAGCGGATCAGGCCCACACCCTGCACCACCGCCGCCTGCGGGCCGATATTGAGCACGCCAGCACCCACCGTGGCATCGCCCTCGCCGATCGCGCGCACCACATCGGGCACATCGAAGCCAAAAGCGGTCAGCCGCGGCAGGTCCACCACCACATTATAACTTTTGCTCGGGCCGCCAAAGGCGGTCACGTCAATCACCCCCGGCACCCGGCGGAAGCGGCGCTGCAACACCCAATCCTGCAACACGCGCAGGTCGGTGGCGGAAAAGCCGGGCGGGCCCTCCACGCGGTAGCGCAGAATTTCGCCAATCGGGCTCCAGGGGCTGATCGAGGGCTGCACACCCGTGGGCAGGCCATTGATCTGCCCCAGCCGGTTCAGCACCTGCTGCAGCGATTGTTCATAGTTGAAAGCATAGCTGAACTGCGCCTGCACCACGGAGAGGCCGAACAGGCTCTGGCTGCGGATGCGGCTGAGATTGGGCATACCAGCCAAGCCCACCTCGATGGGCACGGTGATGTACCGCTCAATCTCCTCAGCACTTTGTCCGGCATTTTGGGTGATGATCACCACCGTGGGCGGCACCGGGTCCGGATAGGCCTCGATATTCAACTGGGTGAAGCCAAAGGCCCCCGCAGCCAGAAAGGCCACGAAAAACAGCAGCACGAGCATCCGCTTTTGCAGCGAAAATAGCATAAGGCTTCGGATCATGATGCGGTCCTGTGAGGCTGAATACCAGCTGAACGATAACTGAACGTTAGCTGAACCAACTCACATTGCCCAGACGATGCTTGCGGCTAAATCCCATGTCATGCGGGGCCAGAACCTTGGCGGCGATCAACCCCGGCACGCCCCATCTTCCGGTTTTCCAGACGCGATTCATGCCGGGGCTGCTCGGCATGCTCGCCGTCTCGGCCGCGCTGGGCTAGTCTCGACCCATGGAATTTGTGCTTTGCAATGAGGTCGTGCGCGACCTGAATTTTGCCGCCCAGGCGGATCTCGCGGCAGGCCTCGGCTATGCCGGGCTGGAGGTTGCCCCCTTCACCCTGGATGCCGCCGCACCGCATCTTCTGCCGGCCGCAGAACGCACCAGGCTGCGCCGCCTGGCCCGCGATGCCGGCGCACCCATCCTGGGGCTGCATTGGCTGCTGGTGGCACCCGCGGGCCTTTCCATCACCTCGGCCGATCCGGCGCTGCGCAGTCAGACCCTGTCTTTCATGCGCGGCCTCGTCTTCCTTGCCGCCGATCTCGGCGCCGAATATCTGGTCCATGGCAGCCCCGGCCAGCGCCGCGTCGAGGCCCCGGGCGATGCCGCCCGCGCCGAGGACGCCCTGGCCCAGGCCGGTGAATGGGCGCGCGAGGCTGGCGTGACCTATTGCCTGGAGCCGCTGGACGCCAGCCAGACCAATTGGATGACCACAGTGGCGGAGGCAGCCGCCTTCACCGCAGGCCTTGGCAATCCCCATCTGCTGGCAATGCTCGATGTCTGCGCCAGCGGCAATGGCGAGGTCCAGGATGTCTGCGCGCTGCTCGCCCAGCATATCCCGGGTGGCCAGATCGGCCATATCCACCTCAATGACCGCAACAAGCGCGCGCCCGGCCAGGGCAGTGACCGCTTCGCGCCCATTCTGCGGCAGCTCTTGGCCATGGGTTATCGCGGCCGATGCGGCGTGGAACCCTTTCAATACATGCCTGATGGTGCAAGCTGTGCCGCTCGCGCCATTGGTTACCTGCAGGGCTGCATGCAGGCCATTTCCAGCGACGACGCGGAAGGCTAAAGACCCTCCCATGTTCCGCGCAACCCCTCTTGCCCTGGCGATTCTCGTCATCCTTCATGTGGGGGTGCTGGCCCAGGGGGGCACGCCGCAAACCCCGCCAGCCACCACCCAGCCTGCTGGCGGCAATCGCATTCTCAGCGTCGTCAATGGCGATGTGGTGACCCAGGCCGAGGTGCGCAGCCGCACCCGCCTCTTCGCCCTCAATGCGGGCATGAGCGTGACGCCCGATGCCATGCTGCGGCTGGAGCCGCAGGTGCTGCGCCTCTTGGTGGATGAGCGCCTGCGCATCCAGGAAACCCAGCGCCGACAGATCCAGGTCAGCGACAATGACATCGCCGAGGCGCTCACCGAGATCGAGCGCCGCAACCAATTGCCGCGCGGCGCCCTGACCGCCCAGCTGCGCGCCGCCGGCATTCAGCCGCGCGTCTTGTTCGACCAGCTGCGCGCCCAGATCGGCTGGGGCCGCCTGCTGCGCAGCCTGCTCGGCCCCCAGGCCGAACCGCAGCCCAGCGAAGTGGCCGAGACCATCGCCGCCGCCCGCGCCCGCCAGGGCCAGGTGGAATTCCTGCTGAGCGAGATTTTCATCCCGGTGGATGACCCCAATTCAGAACCCGAGGTGCGGCGCTTCACCGAGGAGGTGGTCGGCCAGCTTCGCCGCGGCCTGGCCTTCCCGGTGGCCGCCACCCAGTTCAGCCAGGCACAGACCGCGCTCTCGGGCGGTGATCTCGGCTGGGTGAGCGAGCGGCGGCTGGACCCCGAAGTGGCCGGGCTGGTGAACCGCATGCCGCCCGGTGCCATCTCCAATGCCATTCGTGTGGCCGGTGGCTTTCAGATTGTGGCCATGCGCAGCCGCCGCGAGGGCGGCCGCGAGGCTGGCGGCACCCAGCTCGATATTCGCCAGCTTTTCATCGCCTTCCCCGGCCGTCTGGACCCGGCCAACCCCACCGACGCGCAGCGTGCCGTGGCCGAACGTGCCAGCCGCATTGCCCAGACCACCCGGGGCTGCGAAGCGCTTGAAGCCGCCGGCCAGGGCCTGCATTCCTCCGACCGCCCGATGGACCCGGGCCCGGTCCGGCTTGAGGCCATCAACCCGCCGCAGCTGCGCTCACTGCTGGCGTCGCTGGCCATTGGCCGGGCCTCGCAACCGGTCATCTCGCCGGATGGTGTGGCGGTGATCATGGTCTGCGCCCGCGAGCAGCGCGAGGCGCCGACCATGAGCAATGACCAGGCCCGACAAGTGCTGCTGGGCGAGCGGGTGGAATTGCTCTCGCGCCAATTGCTGCGTGAATTGCGCCGCCGCGCCGTGATTGAGGCCCGGAGCTGAGCCAAACCACCTCGCTGCGCGATGTCATCGCCCGGCACGGGCTGGCGCCGCGCAAATCCCTCGGGCAGCATTTTCTGCTGGATGAGGCGATCTGTGCCCGGATCGCCGCCGCCGCTGGAGACCTGACGGGGCGGCATGTGCTGGAGGTCGGCCCCGGGCCGGGTGGTTTGACCCGGGCGCTGCTGGCCCGGCCATTGGCCTCGCTGCTCGCCTGCGAGTTGGATACCCGCGCCATCGCCGCCCTGGCCGAATTGGCCGAGCCGCGGCTTGCGGTGCTGCATCAGGATGCGCTGAAGCTTGATGCCGTGGCGGCCCTGGAAGCGCCGCGCCAAATCGTCGCCAACCTGCCCTATAATGTCGGCACGCCGCTGCTGATCGGCTGGCTGCGCCATGCGGGCGCCTTTGAGCGCCTAACGCTGATGTTCCAGCAGGAGGTGGCGGAGCGAATCTGCGCCGCGCCCGACACTGAGCATTACGGCCGGCTGGCAGTGCTAAGCCAATGGCTCTGCCGATGCACGGTGATGCTGCATTTGCCGCCGGGGGCGTTTTTTCCGCCGCCACGGGTGCATTCCGCCGTGGTGGGGTTGGTGCCGCATGCCGAGCAGCCACCGCCGGCATTGCTCGCGGCGATGGAGCGCCTGACCGCCGCCGCCTTCGGCCAGCGGCGAAAAATGCTGCGCGGCAGCCTCAAGGCGCTTGGCGGCGCGGAGGCATTGCTGGAATCCTGCGCCATAGCGCCAGAACGCCGGGCGGAAACGCTGAGCATTGCCGAGTTCGACCGGCTGGCGCGTGCCTTGTTGGAGAGAGAGCCATGAACCCGATCGACGCCATTGCCCAGCATCTGGGCGAATACACCGCCTGGCGGCGCGACCTGCATGCCCATCCTGAGCTGGGCTTCGAGGAAAGCCGCACCAGCGCGCTGGTGGCCGCGCGGCTGGAGGCGATGGGCATTGAGGTGCATCGCGGCCTGGGCGGCACTGGCGTTGTGGGGGTGATCCGCGGCAAGGGCCGGGGCAATGCGCCGCGCAGCATTGGCCTGCGCGCCGATATGGATGCGCTGCCGCTGAGTGAGACCAATGGCTTCGGCCATGCCTCGACCACGCCTGGAAAAATGCATGGCTGCGGCCATGATGGCCACACCACCATGCTGCTGGCGGCGGCGCGGTATCTAGCCGAGACGCGCAATTTTGATGGCACCGTCCATCTGCTGTTCCAGCCGGCGGAGGAATTGGGCAGCGGCGCGCCGGCCATGCAGAAGGACGGGCTGTTTGAGCGTTTCCCCTGCGATGCCGTCTATGCCCTGCACAATAAGCCGGGGATGCCGGTCGGGCATTACGGGATCAATCCCGGGCCGATGCTGGCGGGGGTGGCGTTTTTTGACATCCATATTCAGGGCAAGGGCGGCCATGCGGCCCGGCCGGAGGTGACGCAGGACCCGGTGGTGGCCGGGGCGGCGCTGATTTCGGCGCTGCAAAGCGTGGTGGCGCGCAATGTGTCTGCCCATTCGCCGGCGGTGCTGAGCGTGACGGGGATGGAGACGGGCCGGGCCTATAACGTCATTCCCGATACGGTGCGGCTGTTTGGCACGGTGCGGGCCTTCTCGGCCGATGTCATGGATTTGGTGCGGCAGCGGATGGAGACACTGGCGCGGGATGTGGCGCTGGGCTTTGCCTGCACTGCCAGCCTGGTTTTTCGGGTGCTGACGCCGCCCCTGGTGAACCATGCCGAGAATGCTGAGCGCATGGCCGATGTCGCGGCCGGCCTGGTGGGGGAGGGGCAGGTGAACCGCAACCAGCCCCCCAGCATGGGCGGCGAGGATTTCGCCTATTTCCTGCAGGCGGTGCCTGGGGCCTTCATCAATATCGGCAATGGCGCGACGCGGGACCTGCACCACCCCGGCTATGATTTTAATGACGAGGCCATCCCCTATGGCGCGGGCGTGCTGGCGGCGATTGTGGAGCGTGAGCTTTCGGCCGAGGGCTGATGGCCGGCGCCGGGCGCCAGGGCATGATGCGTTGAGGCGCAATCGCCCAAAACGCTGAATCATCCTCTCGGCGTGGTCTAGACGCCTGTTGCGCAAAGAATGTCGTATTCGGACAAATTGCCCCAGCGCCGCAGAATGGCGGGGAAATGCCCGCAAGCCGGCATGATGGCGGCCCTGGGCTGGGCCGTGCCTGGCCAATCGGATGCAGTTTTTCAAACAACACGAGCGAAGGCAATATAGGATAATTTACCGGTAAATGTCAATCTCGGCGGGCCGGTGCCAGGGTGGCGCGGCGATCAAGGAGCGGTGGCAAGCCGCTGTTTGGGTTGGCGCCGGGCGCGCCTTTGCCGCAAAACGCAAGCGATTTTGCGGATCCAGATAGCAAGCGGAGATTACCAGTACTCTTTAATGAAAGGATAAAAAATCCAAAAGAATAACCCCGGTGAAACGCCAGACGCCGATGATGATTTTGCCGCATTCGAGGCGGTTATCGCTCGCTTGAACGCCACCCGTGCCCTGCCCGCCCGCAATGCCTGGGCAGCATTGGCGCTGGTCGAGCGAGGGCGGGGCGCGCGGGTGCTGCTGAAGGATGCGCCGCCGCCTGACAGCGATGGCCTTGCCTGTGCCGGCCCTGCCTTCGCCGCCCCGGGGGTATCGGCGTCCATCGGATCCTGCATGGGGAGAGCCTGGTCGCCCCGTTCCGCTTGGCTGTTACATTGGCAGGGCATCGTTTTAGCTAGAAATTAATATTTCAGTCATTTTTGTGTATTTTTTGCACAAAGACCATCATAAAAGCCGAGATGTGACGTCGAGCAACGTGGATATTCTGATACATTCCAATGCCCCAAGACACTGAAACGCTTGAGAGCTTCAAGGTCATCGACACAACTGATCCTGAGGAGTTTTTCAGCTTCGTGCAAACCTACCGGCCGCATCTGCGGGGCTTTTCGCCCACCGTCACTGAGGATGGTTGGAGGGCCCAGTTCAAACTCGTCAACTGCGGTGACGTGCGAATAGTTGCCCAGGATACGGACGGATACCAGTTTAGCGGCTTTTCAGGCCGTGCCTTCTTCTCGACCGCTTTGGGCGGCGATGTGGAAATCACCAGCCGCAACCGCACCCAAGCGCGCCGTGCCGGTGCCGTCATGCCGCATATCCATGAACATGTCTCGGTGCGGGTCGGCGCTGGCTTCCAGGGCATCTCCCTGTCGTCCAACCAGGAGGTGCTGGCCGGTGCCATCGGCGCCTTCCTGCCAGAAAACCCCGAATTGGCGATGCGTGGCGTCGAGGCGGACCCCGAACGCTATGATTTCTCGGCCTATCGCCGGAACATTCTCAACTTGCATGAGTTGATCGGCACGAGGGAACCGGTGCTGCTGGATGAAGCGCGCTATCGGCGGGAGGTGGGCGACATCCTGCTTCTGTCGCTGGCTCAGGCCCTCACCGGCGGGATGGTTGAAGGCCGCACACCGAAAGCCATGCGCTGTTATGGGCGTGCAATCGATTTTATTGAGACCCATTTTGCTAAGGAGATCCGCATCGCCGCCATCGCCGATGCGGCGGGATGCAGCGTTCGTCTCTTGCAGGACCTGTTCCGTGCGATCGAGGGCCGGACGATCGTGCAACACATCACCACCCGCCGCCTGGCCCATGCCCGCAGCCTGCTGCTCGATGTCACAGGCGGCCATTCCGTCACCAGCGCGGCGCTGGATAGCGGTTTGTGTCATTTCGGGCTTTTCGCCCGGGGGTATCGCGCGGCCTTTGGTGAATTGCCGTCTGCCACACGCAACGCGGCACGGGTGCCGGGGCGGGTGGGGATGGTGAGCGTCTAGCCGCGCAGCCCCAAAGGCCGCAGCAGCATCGCCGTCCCCCATCCCCAGGCGCCGTTCAGCAAAGCCGCCCGGGCCCAAACCTGTTGGTTCCCGCCCGCGAAGGTCGGCAGGCCTTTCAGTGAGGCCACCAGGGTAAAGGCCACCAAGGTCAGCGCCAGAGCGCCGAAGACGAAGCTGAACAGCAGATCAGGCACCGGGGTGGCGCGCAGGATCATCGCCAGGATGATGCCCCAAACCCCGCCCCAAAAGGCCTGGCTGGCCACGGTGGGCACGCCCAGCGGCGGCACCGGGTTCATGTTGAAGGCAGCGCCCGTGCGGCCGAAGATCGCCACCACATTGGGGATGTCATTGCCATAGGTGTTGAGCAGGAATGCGGTGCCCTGGTGGAAGACCAGCACGGCCAGGATACCGGCGATGAAACCGAGGATGAGCGTTTTTTGCATGCAAGGGATGATAGCCGGCATTTGGCAGAATACCACTGCCGCCTCTTGCCCAACTGGTCCGGGCTGGGCAGGCTCACGCGGAATTTTAGGGAGAGAACGCGTGAGCGACATGAATGGCGCCGAGAGCCTGGTGCATAGCCTCCTGGGCGCGGGGGTGGATGTCTGCTTCAGCAACCCCGGCACCTCCGAGATGCATTTCGTGGCCGCGCTCGACCGGGTGCCGGGCATGCGCTGCATTCTGGGCCTGCAGGAGAATGTGGTGACCGGCGCGGCCGATGGCTATTGGCGCATGGCGGGCAAGCCCGCGGTCACCCTGCTGCATTGCGCGCCGGGCCTGGCGAATGGCCTGGCCAATCTGCACAATGCCAAGCGGGCGAAGAGCGGCATCGTGAATTGCGTGGGCGACCATGCGACCTATCACCGGCAATATGACGCGCCGCTGACCGGCGATACCGAGGGTTTTGCCCGCGGCGTCTCGGGCTGGGTGCGCACCTCGCAACGGGCGGAGGATGTGGGCCGCGATGCGATGGTGGCGGTGCAGGCGGCGCGCTCCTCGCCGGGGCAGATCGCCACGATGATCCTGCCCTCCGACACCTGCTGGAACCCCGGCGGCGTGGTGGCGGCGCCGCTGCCGGTGCCGGCGGTGCCGCAGGCCGAACCCGCCGCGGTGCGCGCTGCGGCGCGGGTGCTGCGGGAGAAGAGCAATGTGCTGCTGCTGCTCGGCGGCAATATGGCGATTTCCGAGGGCGCGCAGAAGCAGGCCCAGCGCATCCATGCCAAGACCGGCGTGCGGCTGCTGGCCGAAACCTCGAATAGCCGGTTTCAGCGCGGCCAGGGGCGGTTGCAGTTGGAGCGGGTGCCCTATCCGGCCGATCAGGCGATTGCGGCGCTGGCCTCGGTGCGGGAGATCATTCTGGTTGGCTCCAAGGCGCCGATTGGGTTTTTTGCCTATCCCAACAAGCCCTCGAAGCATTATCCCGAGGATGCCGGCATCACGGTGCTGACGCGGCCCGAACAGGATGCCGAGAGCGCGCTGCGGGCGCTGGCCGATGAGCTGGGCTGCCCGGCGGCGGTGGCCATGCCCGACCCTGGGCCCAAGCCCTCAGTGGATCGCGGCCCGCCCACGCCGGAAGGCCTGGCCCGCACCGTGGCGGCGCTGATGCCCGAGGATGCCATCATCGTCGATGAGGCGGTGAGCTATGGGCGGGGTTTCTTCCCGCATACCTTTGCCGCGGCGCCGCATGAATGGTTGCAGATCACCGGCGGCGCCATTGGCTGTGGCCTGCCGCTGGCGACCGGGGCGGCGGTGGGTGGCGGTGGCCGCCGTGTGATCAACCTGCAGGCCGATGGCAGTGCGATGTACACCGTGCAGGCGCTCTGGACCCAGGCGCGGGAGAAGCTGCCCATCACCACCATCATCCTCTCCAACCGCAAATATCAGATTTTGCTGGGGGAATATCAGGGCGTGGGGGCCAATCCGGGCCGCACGGCGCTGGATATGATGGATCTGGGCAACCCTGATATCGGCTGGGCGAGCCTGGCGAAGTCACTGGGTGTGGAGGCGGCGACGGCCACAACGCTGGAGCAGGTGGGCGATCTGCTGGCGCAAAGCCTCACCCAATCCGGTCCCTTCCTGATCGAACTCGTGATCTGAGCGGGATTTAACCATAGGGCGCAAAATTGTGTTTCCTTTCTGCGGACAAATGGGATAGAACGCCGTTCAGCTATGGTTCAGCTTCCTGAAGGGCAGCTGAACCGGGTCCGCAGCCTCGGGCTGCGGAAAGGCCTTGAAGGCGCCATCTTGCCGGCGCAATCGGGTCTTGTGATGGAATTGATCGCCGTTGTTTCTGCCTGGAACCGCCATGAACGCCATTGAATCGAAGAACAAGCCTGATACCAGCCGGGCCAGCCCCGCAGCTGAGGGCCAAGCCCCGGCTGCCGCGGCGGTCAGCAATGCCGCCGCCGGCAAACCCTGGCTCTGGATCGGCCTGCTGGTGCTGGGCCTGGGTGCCGCGGCGGGCGGTTTCATGGTGCTCAATGGGCCGCAGCAGGAGGCGCCGCGCCTGGCGGCCGCCCCAGCCGCGCCGACCCTGCCGGCGGGCGAATTCCGCCTCAATGACAATGAGATGCGCGCGCTGCGGATCGAACCTGTCATCGCCCGCGATTTCCGCGCCGAGCGGGTGGCCGAGGGCCGCATCTCGATCAATGAGGATCGCAGCACCCCGGTGCTGGCGCCCTTTACCGGCCGCGTGACCCGCACCTTCGCCCAATTGGGTGAGCGGGTGGCGCAGGGCGCGCCGCTCTTCGAGGTTGAGACCCCCGACGTCACCCAGGCGGCCAATGACCTTCTGGCGGCGCTGGATGGCGTGACCAAGGCGCAGAATACCCTGGCCCAGGCCCGGCGTGAGGATGCCCGCCAGCAGAACCTGCTGGCCGCCCGCGCCTCCTCGCAGCGCGATGTGGAGCAGGCGCGGGCGGCGTTGAATTCCGCCGTCTCCGATGTCTCCATCGCCCAGGCCAGCCTCGATTCGGCGCGCGACAAGCTGCGCGTGCTGGGGCGTGACGCCGCTGCCATCGCCGAAATCGAGCGCAGCCGTCAGGTCAGTGGCGTGGTGATGGTGCGCGCACCCTTCGCCGGCAGCGTGACGCAGCGCCGCGTCTCGCCCGGCATGTGGCTGACCGCGGGCCAGGGTGACCCGGCGGTGACGATCAGCGATCTGAGCACCATGTGGCTGGTGGCTGCGGTGCGTGAGTTGGATGTGCCGCTGATCCGCCTGGGCCAGGAGGTGCAGGTGGCGATGGGCGCGCTGCCGGAGCGCAGCTTCACCGCACGCATCGTGCGCATGGGCGCAGGCCTCGACCCCGCAACCCGCCGCATGACGGTGCAGGCCGAAATCCAGGACCCTGACGGCGTGCTGCGGCCCGAGATGTTCGCCACCTTCCGGATTTCGGTGGGGGCGGAGACCCGCGGTGCGGCGGTGCCGGCCATGGCGGTGATCCATCGCGGCGCCGATGCCTCGGTCTGGGTGGCGCTGGAGGGCAACCGCTTCACCATGCGCTCGATTCGCATCGGCAGCCGCAGTGGTGATACGCTGGAAGTGCTACAAGGATTGCGGCCGGGTGAGCGAATCGTGACCGGCGGCGCCCTGTTCATCGACCGTGCGGCGCGGATCGACTAAGCGTCCACGCGGCGCGGGAGAATACCATGCGGCAGATAGTGGCCTTTTCATTGCAGCGGCGCGCCTTGGTGCTGCTGCTGTTCGTGGTCTTCATAGCCACCGGCGTGGTCGGCTTTATGCGGCTGAACATCGAGGCCTATCCGGACCCGGTGCCGCCGCAGGTGGTGATCATCACCCAGAATACCGGCCAAAGCGCCGAGGAGATTGAGCGCTACGTCACCATCCCCATCGAGGTGGCGATGGCGGGGCTGCCCAATCTCAACACCATCCGTTCCACCTCGCTCTTTGGCCTCTCCGATGTGCGGGTGCAGTTCACCTTTGCCTATAATTACGAGCAGGCCTTGCAGCAGGTGCTCAACCGCCTGGCCGTGTTGCAGGGCCTGCCGGAGGGTGTCTCGCCCAGCATTTCGCCGCTCTCGCCCATTGGCGAGATCATGCGCTACCGCCTGGTCGGCCCGCCGGGCTTTTCCGTCGATGACCTGAAGACCCTGCAGGATTGGGTACTGGACCGCCGCTTCAAGCGCGTGCCCGGTGTGGTGGATGTGACCAGCTTTGGCGGCCGCTCCAAGGCCTATAATGTCGTCATCGACCTGCCGCGGATGAACGCCTTCGGGCTTGATCTGCCGGGGGTGATCCAATCGGTGCGCTCGGGCAATGTCACCGTGGGCGCGGGCACGATCAATATCGGGCCGCAATCGGCCGTGGTGCAGGGCATTGGCCTCATTCGCAGCCTCGATGACATCAACAACATCGTGCTCGGCAGCGGCACCGGCGGCACGCCCATCCTGCTGCGCGATATCGCGGTGGTGGAGACCGGCAGCCTGCCGCGCCTGGGCGTGGCCGGCCATGAGGGCGATGATGATGTGGTGCTGGCCACCGTGCTGATGCGCCGTGGCGAGCAGACCCTGCCCACCATCCATGGCGTGCAGGCCGAGGTGGCGCGGATCAATGCCGGCGGCGTGCTGCCGCCTGGCGTGCGCATCGTGCCGATCTATGACCGCGAGGATCTGGTGAAGATCACCACCAAGACGGTGGTGAAGAACATCATCGAGGGTGTGCTGTTCATCCTTGTCATCCAATGGCTGTTCCTGGGCGATTTCCGCGGCGCGGTGGTGATTGCGGCGACCATTCCCTTCGCCTTCTTCTTCGCCATCCTGCTCATGCTGGTGCGCGGCGAGAGCGCCAATCTGCTCAGCCTGGGCGCACTGGATTTCGGCCTGCTGGTGGATGCAACCGTGATTATGGTGGAGAATATCTATCGCCATCTCGGCCTGGCCCGGCGCAACCCCCATCAGGGGGCTGTCGCCGGCGGCACTGGGCTTTCGGGCGTGCAATTGACCATTCTGCGCGCCGCCTCCGAGGTGGATAAGGCGATCTTCTTCTCGGCCCTGATCATCATCGCCGCCTTCATCCCGCTCTTCACCCTGGGCGGCATTGAGGGCCGTATCTTCGGGCCGATGAGCAAGACCTATGCCTACGCCATCATCGGTGCGCTTTTCGCCACCTTCACCATCACGCCCGCACTGGCGGCGGTGCTGCTGCGTGAGGACAGCACCGAGAAGGACACGCTGATCGTGCGTGCCAGCCGCTGGGTGCATCGGCGCTGCTATGCCGCCGCGATGCAGGCGCGCGCGGTTTGCATGGCGCTGGCTGTCGGCCTCTTTGCCGCCACCATCTTCCTGTTCAGCCTGCTCGGTGCCGAATTCCTTCCCACGCTGGAGGAGGGCAATCTCTGGGTGCGCGCCACCATGCCGGCCACCATCAGCCTGGAAGAGGGCCAGGCCACAGTGACGGGCATCCGTCAGATCCTGGCCGAATTCCCCGAGGCGGTGACGGTGACGAGCCAGCAGGGCCGCCCCGATGACGGCACCGACAGTGCCGGCTTCTTCAACGCCGAATTCTTCGTGCCGCTGAAGCCACCCGATGAATGGACCACCGCGCCGAACCGCGATGGCCTGGTGGCGGCGATCAATGCCCGGCTGATGGAGCGCTATATCGGCATTGAATTCGCCTTCGCCCAGGCGATCTCCGACAATGTTCAGGAGGCCGCATCGGGCGTGAAGGGCGCCAATGCCGTGAAGGTCTTCGGCCCCGATCTGGATATTCTGGCCCGCATCGCCGAGGAGGTGCGCCGCGCCATCGAACCGGTGGTCGGCATTGCCGACCTCGCTGTCTTCCGCACCCTGGGCCAGCCCACGGTGGCGATTTCCATCGACCGGGCGCGCGCCGCGCGCTTCGGCCTACAGATGGATGACATCAATGATGTCGTGCAGGCGGCGATCGGCGGGCGCGAGGCGGGGCGGCTCTATGAGCGGGGTGCGGACCGCAATTTCCCCATCATGGTGCGGCTCGATGCGCCCTATCGCGATTCGGTCGAGGCGATTGGCCGGGTGCCGGTGGGTGGGCCGCGTGGCGCGGTGCTGGCCGATGTGGCCGATATCGAGCTGCGCGCCGGTGTCGCCTATATCTATCGTGAGGATTCGGCGCGCTATGTGCCGCTGCGCTTCTCGGTGCGTGGGCGTGACCCGGCGAGTGCGGTGCAGGAGGCGCAGGCCACTGTCGCCGCGCGGGTGACCCTGCCGCCGGGCTATCGCCTTGCCTGGGAGGGTGAGTTCAAGAACCTGCAGGAGGCCATTGCGCGGCTGACCACCATCGTGCCGGTGGCCTTCGGGCTCATCGCGGTGCTGCTCTATGTGCAGTTCAACAATCTGCGGGAGACGCTGCTGGTCATCGGCATCGTGCCGCTATCCATCTCGGGCGGCGTGGCGGCGCTGGCGGTGGCTGGGCTGAATTTCTCGGTCCCCGCCGCCATTGGCTTCCTCGCGCTCTTCGGCATCACGGTGATGGAGGGGATCATCTTCCTCTCGCATTTCAACCATGTCCGCAGTGAGGGCCATCCCTGGCGCGAGGCGCTGGACATGGCCGGCGAGGACCGCATGCGGCCGGTGCTGATGACCTGTTTCGCCAGCTTTTGCGGATTGCTACCCATGGCACTCTCGACAGGCATCGGTTCAGATGTGCAGAAGCCCCTGGCGATTGTCGTGGTGGGTGGCATTGGGCTGGTGCCGTTCTTCATCCTGGTGGTGTTTCCGGCGATGATCGACCTGATGGGCCGGCCGCGAGACCTTGCCCAGTCGGAACAAATCATTCAAATGCGCAGGGCGCAGGCGGGGTTAGCGGAATGAAATCACTTCCGATATTGATGATATTGGTGGCCGGTGGTGCTGCCTCGGCACAGACACAGCCGCCACCCGCACAAATATCTCCCACTGCCGAGGCGCCGCGACAGGCCACGCCCGCCCAGGCCGCGATGCCGCTCTCCCCGGGCACCCAGGTCATGACCCTCGAACAGGCCGAGCGGCTGCTTGTGGACCGCAACCTTGCGGTCATCGCCGCCCGCCGCGGGGTGGATTCGGCGCGCGCGCAGCGGCTGGTGGCCAGTTCGCTGCCGCCGGCGGTGGTTTCGGCCGGCAATACTTTTGGCCAGTTCAATGAGGGCGGCCGGCCGGCGGCGGGTTCGCCCAATACGGCCAATATCACCGGCTCGCGCTTCCTGGGCCCGCAGAACAACGTGACGGTGGGCCTGCAGGTGCTGGTGGAGCTGGGCGGCAAGCGCACCCTGCGCACCCGCCTGGCCGAGGAGAATATCGGCGCGGCCGAGGCGCAGGTGCTCGATGCGCTGCGCAGCCAACTTTACGTGCTGCGGCAGAATTTCTTCACCGCGCTGGGCGCGCGGGCCAATCTTGAGGTGGCGCTGGGCAATCGCGCCGGGCTGGACCGGACCGAGGCGCTGCTGCGTCGCCAATTGCGTGATGGCGCCATCCCTGAGGGTGATCTGCTGCGCTTTCAGGCCAGCCGTGTGGCCTTTGAAAACGATGTGGTGACCAATGCCCAGGCCTATGCCGCGGCGGTGGCGCAGATTGCGGTGACGCTGGCGGCCGATGCGGCGGATTTCCGCCCCGGCGAACCGCCTGCCGTGCCCGTGCGCCGTGGCGCCACAAGCACCGATCCGGTCCGCGCCACGCTCTCCGCCATCGCCTTTGACGTGCAGGGCCGCTTCAAC
>Ga0209085_1000987_pt1 | contig 18632 bp, 22 predicted proteins | sample C_131016_EF_Meta_FD_187310 | JGI IMG/M metagenome (GOLD analysis project Ga0209085, IMG submission 187310) | Freshwater microbial communities from Lake Croche, Canada to study carbon cycling - C_131016_EF_MetaG (SPAdes) (version 2) | ecosystem: Environmental > Aquatic > Freshwater > Lake...
GTTATCACCGTCCCTGCCTATTTCAATGACGCCCAGCGTCAGGCCACCAAGGAGGCCGGCGCGATCGCGGGCCTCGAAGTCCTGCGCATTATCAATGAGCCCACCGCTGCGGCCCTCGCCTATGGCATGGACAAGAAGACCTCCGGCATCATCGCGGTCTATGACCTCGGCGGCGGCACTTTTGACGTCTCCGTGCTCGAAATCGGCGATGGCGTCTTCGAGGTGAAGTCCACCAATGGCGATACCTTCCTCGGCGGCGAGGATTTCGACCAGCGGGTGATCGATTACCTCGCCGATGAATTCAAGAAAGAAAACGGCATTGATCTGCGCGGCGACAAACTCGCCCTGCAGCGGATGAAGGAAGCCGCCGAAAAGGCCAAAATTGAGCTGTCCTCCGCCAAGCAGACCGAAATCAACCTGCCCTTCATCACCGCCGATGCCTCCGGCCCCAAGCACCTCGTCATGCAGTTCACCCGCGCCAAGCTGGAAAGCCTGGTGGATGATCTGGTGGCGCGCACGCTGGAGCCCTGCCGCAATGCGCTGAAGGATGCCGGCCTGACGGCAGGCGAGATCGACGAAGTCATCCTGGTCGGCGGCATGACCCGCATGCCCAAGGTGATCGAGGCGGTGAAGCAGTTCTTCGGCAAGGAGCCGGCCCGCAACGTCAACCCCGATGAGGTTGTCGCCATCGGCGCCGCCATTCAGGGCGGCGTGCTGAAGGGTGACGTCAAGGACGTGCTGCTGCTGGACGTCACGCCGCTTTCCCTCGGCATCGAGACGCTGGGCGGCGTCTTCACCCGCCTGATCGACCGCAACACCACCATCCCCACGAAGAAGAGCCAGTCCTTCTCCACCGCCGATGACAATCAGACCGCGGTCACCATCAAGGTGTTCCAGGGCGAGCGTGAAATGGCGGCCGATAACAAGCTGCTCGGCAATTTCGACCTGCAGGGCATCCCGCCCGCGCCGCGCGGCGTGCCGCAGATCGAGGTGACCTTCGATATTGACGCCAACGGCATCGTCTCCGTCAGCGCCAAGGACAAGGCCACCCAGAAGGAACAGCAAATCAAGATCCAGGCGCGCAGCGGCCTCTCCGAGGCTGATATCGAGCGCATGGTGAAAGAGGCCGAGGCCAATGCCGAGGCTGACCGCCAGCGCCGTGAATCGGTCGAGGCGCGCAACCAGCTCGACACGCTGGTGCACTCCACCGAAAAGACCATCAAGGAAAACGAAGGCAAGGTGCCGGAGGCCGAGAAGCTGGCCGCCGAGCAAGCCATCGCCGCCGCCCGCACCGCGATGGAAGGCCAGGACACCGCTGCGATCCAGGCCGCGGCCGAAGCGCTCAGCCAGGTTGCGATGAAGTTGGGCGAGGCGATGTACCAGGCCCAGGCTGCCGAGGAGGCGCCCCCTGCAGGCGAACAGCCCGGTGCGAAGCCGAATGATAAGGTTGTTGATGCTGAGTTTGAGGAAGTCGATCCTAAGAAAAAGAAGCCTAATTGATTTGGTGAAGACTGGGGGAAATGAATTTCCCCCAGGCCCCCATTCTTTTATTTTTATCTTATTGGCGCTGACTTCACGGCAAGAGCCAATAAATCAAAAATAAAAGAAGGGGGTTCGGGGGAATTCATTCCCCTGATGCTGTTTTTTAGGGGCGATCCATGGCGAAACGTGACTACTACGAAGTGCTCGGCGTCCAGCGCAATGCGACTGACGACGACCTCAAGCGCGCCTACCGCAAGCTCGCCATGCAGCACCACCCGGACCGCAACCAGGGCAACCCCGCGGCCGAGGGCAAATTCAAGGAAGCCAACGAGGCTTACGACATCCTCAAGGATGGCGAAAAGCGCGCCGCCTATGACCGTTACGGCCATGCCGCCTTCGAGGGCGGTGGTGGCGGCGGTGGTCAGGGCGGCCCCGGCGGTTTCGAGGATATGTTCGCCGATATCTTCGGCCAATTCACCGGCCGTGGCGGCCAACGGCAGCAGGCCGGGCGTGGCGCCGATTTGCGGCAGGATATCTCCATTTCCATGGAGGAGGCCTTTGCCGGCACGAAGAAGACGCTGCGCGTCCCCTCCTCGGTGCAATGCGAGGCCTGCACCGGCAGCGGTGCCGAAGGCGGCAATGCCAGCGTCCAGCAATGCGGCACCTGCCGTGGCGCCGGCAAGGTGCGCAGCCAGCAGGGTTTTTTCCTGGTCGAGCGCACCTGCCCCACCTGCTCGGGCAGCGGGCGGATTATCAAGAACCCCTGCAAGATCTGCCTCGGCGCGGGCCGGGTGCAGCGCGACCGCACGCTCAACGTCACCATTCCGGCCGGCGTGGAGGATGGCACCCGCATCCGCCTGACGGGCGAGGGCGAGGCCGGCCTGCGCGGTGCGCCGGCGGGCGATCTCTATGTCGATGTCGGCGTGAAGGCCCACCCCATCTTCCAGCGCGAGGGACCCAATATCATGGTCCGCGTGCCGCTGCGCATGACGCAGGCGGCGCTTGGCGGGCAGATCGAGGTGCCCTCCATCGATGGCGGCCGCTCGCGCGTTACCATTCCCGCCGGCACCCAGTCGGGTGATTCCTTCCGCCTGCGCGGCAAGGGTTTTTCCGTGCTGCGCAACCCGGCCCGTGGCGACATGTATGTTCAGGTGGCGGTGGAAACCCCGCAGAACCTCAGCGCCAAGCAGAAGGAATTGCTGGAGGCTTTCGAGGCGGAGGCGGTGCAGAGCGGCAAATCCTCCCCCGAGAGCGAAGGCTTCTTCGCCAAGGTGAAGGATTTTTGGGACGGGTTGGGGCGGTAATCACACCCCCCGCTGCCGCCCCGCCCAAACCCGGGCGATGGTTGGCGGGTTGAGCAACCGGCGCGAGGTCTCTTCCGCCTCCTCGCGCGAGAGGCTGGGCACGGGGTGGTGCGGCGCGCCGCAGCTCAGCGCCACGGCGGCATTCTCGGCCATATAGATCGCGATCATCACCGCCTCAGCAATGCCGGAGCCCACCACCACGGCGCCATGCGCGCGCAGCAGGGCGGCACGGTTGCCGCCCAGCGCCTCGGCCAGGCTATCCGCCTTGGCCACCGTATCGACCAGCATGCCTGAGGCGCCGAAGGGCGCACTGTCCCACACCGGCACATCCCAGCCCATGATCGCGCCAGTGTGGAACACCGGCCGCAGCGCGGGCGCACCCGGCATGGAGAAGGGCAGCAGCGGCCTCGCATGGTGATGGATGCACACCATCACATCCGGCCTGGCGGCAAAAATGCGGGCATGCAGCACCGCCTCGGAATAGCTCTGCACCGCGGCATCCCCACAGCGCCCCTCGGCATCGTAGCGCCGCAGATCAGCCGCCGTCACCGCATTGGGCGGCAGCGCGCGGGAGAGCCAAAAGCGGCTGGGGTCGCTGCCATCGCGCAGCGCGACATGGCCGAAATCATCCACAATCCCGTCCCGCGCCAGGATTCGGTTGGCCTGGGCCAGCATTTCAAGCTCTTGCGGTTCAGTGGCCACGGCCTATTCCTTCGGCTGATGATCGAAAGAACACCGATGCACCGCCGCGCCCTGCTTGTCATGCCCTCCCTCGCGCTGGCCGGGGCGGCGCGCGCGCAATCCGCGGGCGTGCGGCTGGTGGTGCCCTATCCGCCCGGCGGCGGCATCGATGTCTCGGGCCGCATTTTCGCCGAGGCGCTCACCCAGTCCCAGGGCGTGCCTTGGCTGGTGGAGAACCGCTCCGGCGCCAATGGCGCGGTGGGCAGCGCCGCGGTGGCCCGCGCCGAGGCCGATGGCCGCACCCTGCTGTGCAATTCGGACAGCCATCTCCTGGCCCGCGGCGTCATGGCCCGGGTGCCCTATGACCCCATTGCCGATTTCACCCCCATCGCCCGGCTGGCCATCTCGCCGCTGGTGCTGGTGGGCGCGCCGGGGCTGGCGGCGGCTGATCTGCCGGCGTTGATCGCCGATATCCGCGCCCGGCCTGAGGCGCATGCTTTTGCCAATACCTCGCTCGGCACCTCCGGCCATCTCGCCACCGAGTTGTTCCGGCTGGAGGTGGGGGTTCCGGTGCTGATCGTCTCCTATCGCGGCACCGGGCCGGCCATCGCCGATGTGGTGGGCGGGCAGACCAGCCTGATGATGGCGCCGCTGCTCTCGGCCCTGCCGCTGGTGCGCGCGGGGCGGCTGAAGGCCTATTGCGTGACCGGGCCGGGCCGCGCCGGCGTGGCGCCCGAAATCCCCAATGCGGCCGAGGTGGGCATGCCCGCACTTGCCCCCGTGGCACCCTGGTTTGCCTTTTGGGGGCCGCGCGGCCTGGCCCCGGCCGAGGTCACCCGGCTCAACGCCGCCGTGCAGGCGGCGGCGGCCACGCCCGAGGTGGCGCGCAAACTGGGCGATCTGGGCGGCCAGCCGGTGCTGGGCGAATCCGCCGCGCAATTCGCAGCTTTCATCGCCGAGGCCGCGCCGCGCGGCCTCTCCATCCTCAGCCGCGCCGGCGTGCAGCCGGAATGATCAGCGCAGGCTGTTGATCAGCTTGTTATTCGCGCTGCTGATCATGCCCGGAATGAGAAAGCCATCGATCAGCCACCACAGCCCGATCACCGCCAGCCCGATAAAGCCCACCAGAATCAACATTCCGACGCAAGATAACAGGAACAGCACCAGCATGATCAGCCCAGAGACTATGCGACCGAGATAGAAGCGATGCGCCCCCAGATAGCCGGCGAAGAACCACAGCAGATAGGCGATCAGCGCGGTTTTCTTGTTAGCATCATAGCGCATCATCTGCTGCGCGGCGGCGGTGTCATTGGGCTGTTGCATGGCGTGTTATCCTGGTCAGGTTCAGCCACCGGTACATCGGAGCGCCTTGCGGAGGCAACAGCCCGCAATCAAGGTTTAACGGTCAGCCCCCGCCCGCGCCGCACCGCATCCTCGCCAAAGCGCTGGCGCAGGCTCTCCATCGCCGCCCAGCGCGCCCGGCGCCGTTCGGCATCGGGGTCGGCCAGATCGGGTTGATCGGCATCGGCGGCCGGCATCAGCGGGCTGGCACCAATGCCCAGTAGGCGAAAGGCGGTGCCATCCACCTCCCGCGCCAGCAGGTTTCGGGCGGCGGCGAATAGAATATCCGGCACCAGCGAAGGTGCGGCCAGCCGCGCCGCCCGGGTGCGGCTGGCAAAGCCGGCGGTCTTGAGCTTCAGCACCACGCCGCCCGCCGAAAAATCCTTCGCCGCCAGCCGGCGCGCGAGTTTTTCGCAGAGCCGCCACAGCACCGCCTCCAACTCGGCCTGGGTGGTCATATCAGTCTCGAAAGTGGTCTCGGCGCTCACACTTTTGGTTTCGCGCCCCGGCACCACGGGGCGGTTATCCTCGCCGCGGGCGCGGGCGGCCAGGCCCGGCCCCTCCTCGCCAAAGCGCCGGGCTGCATCGCGCGCATCCAGCGCCGCAAGCTGGCCGAGGCGGGTAAACCCCGCCGCATGCAGCTTCGCCGCCATCGCCGCACCCACGCCGGGCAGCAGCCGCACCGGCTCACCCGCCAGCAGCCCCGCCGCCTCGGCCCGGCCTATCACCGCAAAGCCGCGCGGCTTGTCCCGCCCCGCCGCGATCTTCGCCAGCAGCCGATTGGCGGCGAGCCCCACGGAAATGGTCACCCCCATTTCGCGCTCCACCCGGCGGGCGAATTCCGCCAGCACGGCGGCGGGTGGCGCGCGGTGCAGCGCCTCGGTGCCTGAGAGGTCGAGCACCGCCTCATCAATGCTCATCGGCTCCACCAGCGGCGTCAGCCCCTGCATCATGGCGCGGATGCGGGCACCCTCGGCGGCGTATTTCGCCATATTGGGCCGCAGCACCACCGCATCGGGGCAGGCTGCCAGCGCCTTGAACATCGGCATGGCCGAGCGCACGCCGCGGGTGCGGGCGATGTAGCAGCAGGCCGCCACCACGCCGCGCCGCCCGCCACCCACGATCACCGGCTTGGCCGCCAGTTCCGGCGCGTCGCGTTTCTCCACGCTGGCGTAGAAAGCATCGCAATCAATATGGGCGATGGTCAGCGCGAAGAGTTCATCATGGCGCAGCACGCGGCGGCTGTGGCAGGCGGGGCAGATGGCGGCGGCAAAACCCTGTTCGCCGCAATCGCGGCACAGGCTCTGCGCCGTCACCACAGCCGGGCCGCGCCCAGCACGCCAGAGCTATCGCCATGCCGGGCCGGCACCAGCCTGGTGCGCACCACATCGGAAAACACCCATTGGCCCCAGAGCCTGGGCACCTCGACATAAAGATGCGCCATATTCGACAGCCCACCCCCCAGCACGATGCAATGCGGGTCCAGCATATTGATCACATGCGCCAGCGCCCGGGCCAGCCGGTGGCTGTGCCGGGCCAGCGCTGCCGCCGCCTGCCCATCCCCCGCCGCCGCCCGCGCCGGCAGCGCCGAGGCATCGCGCGCCTCAGGCCCATCCGCATCCGCCGCCAGCGCCGGGCCGCAGAGGAAGGTTTCGATGCAGCCCACACCGCCGCACCAGCAGCGGCGCCCCGGGTGTTCGTCGCGGCTCATCCAGGGCAGGGGGTTGTGGCCCCATTCGCCGGCCACCCGATTGGCGCCCTCGATCACCCGGCCATCGATCACCAGCCCGGCACCCACCCCGGTGCCCAGAATGGCGGCGAAGACCATGGCCTCGCCCGCCGCCGCGCCATCCGCCGCCTCGCTCATCGCCAGGCAATTCGCGTCATTGCTCAGCCGGATGGGGCGGGCCAGTTTGCGCTCAAGATCCTGTTGCAGTTGCCCGCCATTCAGCCAGGTGGAATTGGCGCCGCGCACCAAGCCGGTGGCCGGGCTGAGGCTGCCGGGAATGCCAATGCCCACGGAACAGCCGGCGCCCATCTCGGCCTCGGCACCGGCCACCAGCCCGGCAATCGCCTCCAGCACGCCATCATAGCTGCGCGGCGTGGCCACGCGGCGGCGCAGCGCCACCTGGCCCGCGCCATCCAGCACTGCCACCTCGATCTTCGTGCCGCCCAGATCCACACCGATGCGCATGCGCCACCCTGACCCATGCCACCCCTTGCCCGCAAGCCTCGCCTCATGCTGCATGGCGGTTATGGAACACACCCTGGATGTTCGCGGCCTGCGCTGCCCCCTGCCGGTGCTCAAGGCCAATAAGGCGCTGCGCGGCATGCCGCCGGGCGCCGAATTGACCGTGCTGGCCACTGACCCGGCAGCCGAGGCCGATTTCCCCGCCTTCGCCAGCGAAACCGGCCATGCCCTGCTGAGCGCCACCCGTGACGGCGATGATTTCCGCTTCGTGCTGCGCCGGCGCGCCGATGGCTGACCAACCCATCCTCTACCTCACCCACGAGGCCTGCCTCGGCCATGATATGGGCGAGGGCCATCCGGAATGCCCGGACCGGCTGCGCGCGATCTGGCAGGCGCTGGAAGCACCTGATTTCGCCACCCTGCGCCGAGAAGAAGCGCCGGCGGCGACCGAGGCGCAGCTCGCCCGCGCCCATCCCGCCGCCTATGTCTCAGCCATCCTCGCCATCCGCCCCGAGGCGGGTGAGCGGGCGCGGCTCGATGCCGATACCATCATGAGCCATGGCAGTGCTGAGGCCGCGCTGCGCGCTGCCGGTGCTGGTATTCGCGCCGTAGAGGCGGTGTTGCGCGGCGAGGCGCGGGCCGCCTTTTGCGCCGTGCGCCCGCCCGGCCATCATGCCGAGCCGGAACAGCCCATGGGCTTTTGCCTATTCAGCAATGTCGTGGTGGCGGCGCGCCATGCCCAGGCCGAACTCGGCGTGGCGCGGGTGGCGATTGTCGATTTCGATGTGCATCACGGCAATGGCACCCAGGCCTGTGTCGAGGCCGATCCCTCGATTTTGTTCATCTCCAGCCACCAAATGCCGCTCTACCCCGGCACCGGCGCAGCCACCGAGCGTGGCGTGGGCAATGTGCTGAACATCCCCCTGCCGCCCGGCGCCGCGGGCGAGCATTTCCGCGAGGCCTGGGCCGAAGCCCTGCCGCGCCTGACCGGTTTCGCCCCCGGCCTGATCATCATCTCCGCCGGCTTTGACGCCCATATCCGCGACCCGCTGGCGCAATTGCGGCTCAATGAGGTGGATTTCGCCTGGATCACCCGCGCCATCATCGAAGCCGCCCCCGGCGTGCCGGTGGTGAGCATGCTGGAGGGTGGCTATGATTTGCAGGCCCTGGCCGCCAGCACGGCAGCGCATGTGGCGGCGCTCAGCGCTGCAACAGCGGGCGGCTGAGCGCCGCCGCCACTTCGGTTTCCATCACCGCCAGCGCTTCGCCGAGGGCTGCGACCATGGCGCGGGCATCGGCCGCATCACCCTCACCCTGCCGCGCAGCGGTGCCGCGAGCGGCGAATTGGCCGCGCAGCCGCACCGAGGCAAGGCCGGCCTCCTCCACCAGCAAGACGCTGAGCGAGGCGCGCGCCGTGCCGGTGGCATCGACCTCCAGCGCCAGCAATTCGCTCTCCAGCACCAGCCCGGCCGCAATGCGCGAGCCCGGCGCGGCAACGGCGGCAAACAACCCGCTGGCGCGCAGCCAGGCCCGCAGGCTGGCCTCGGCCGCTTCGGCCGGTGGCGCTGCCCATTCGGCATAGGGTGCGATGGCCAGGGTGCCATCGGCGCGGATGCTGCGCAGGCCGCGCCGGTCCAGCCCCGGCCCCGCGCGCATGTCGCGCACCAGCAGCGCCTCGCGCCCGGCAGGGCGGTGGGCGGGCAATTCCACCGGGCGCGCCGCCTCCAGCGGAAAGCGGCGGGTCTCGACATAGGGGCGGTCGGGCAGCACCGAGCAGCCAGGCAGCAGCAAAGCGAGGGCGAGGCGTCGGTTCATCGGCTGGCTCCGGCGGGCTGCGGGGGTGGCCCCCCCAGCAGGGTCTGGCTGGGCGAGCGCCGCAGCGCCTCGGTCACGTCGCGCAGATTGGCGGTCATGGCGCGCAGATCGCGCAGGATGGGCACCAGATCGGCCTGCACATCCAGCGTGGCACCGCGCGCGCTGCGCAGCCCGGCCTCCAATTGATTGACCGTGCTGGGCAGGCGGGCGGCGGCGGCGCGCAGTTCGACCATCGCCGCGCTGCCATTGGTTAGGGTCTGGCGCAGCTCCCGGCTATCGACCAGGGCGTGAATGGCAGCGATGGTGGAGCGGGTTTCCACCACCAGGCCTGGCAGATCGGCCGTGTCCACGGTGGAGCGCAGGCTGCGCAGCAGGGCCGAGGTCTCGGCCAGCGCCACCTGCAGGTCCCCACCCGGCGCGGCCTGCGCCCGTGCATCGGTCACCAGGCCCATGACATTGTCGAATAATTCCTTGAAATCCAGGGTTTCCAGCCGGGCGAGCAGCATCGTCGCCGCATCCTGCACCTGGGCCGAGGTGGAGGGGACGGAGGGGATGAAATTCACCGCGGGCGTGAAGGGCAGCGCGGGCACCGGGAAACGGTTTGCATCGGCGAAATCCAGCTCGATATAGCCCACACCCGTCAGCCCCTGGGATGACAGCCGGGCGCGCAGCCCCTGCCGCACCGCATCCTCCAGCGAGCCGGTGGGCCGAGCCTCGCGCAAATCCAGCGTGAAGCGCACCAGCACCAGCTGAAAGGCGCTGGAGAATTGCACCCGGGGGTCCATCTCATAGCGCGAGCTGACAAGGGCGATCTCGGTCACCCGCCCCAGCGCCACGCCGCGGAAGCGCACGGCAGCGCCCACCTCCAGTCCTTGGACGGATTCGCGGATATAGGTTTCGAACACCTCACCCCGGTTGCGCAGCCGCTCGCTGGTCAGGAAAAGGGTGAAGCCGATCAATAGGCCAAGGCCCACCAGCACCAGCAGCCCCACGGCAAAGGGTGTTTTCATGCGCCCATGACCTCCCGGCGGAAAAAGGCGCGCACCGTGGGATTGTCGCTATGGTCGCGCAATTCCTTGGGCTTGCCGGTGGCAATCATCCCGCCTGCGTCCTTGTCCAGCATGATGCAGCGATCTCCGATGGCCAGGATGCTTTGCAATTCGTGGGTGACCACGACGAAGGTCGTGCCCGTCTCGCGCGAGAGGCTCATGATCAGCGCGTCGAGCCCGGCGGAGGTGATGGGGTCGAGCCCAGCGCTGGGCTCATCGAGGAAGAGGATTTCCGGGTCGAGCGCCATGGCGCGGGCGATGCCGGCGCGTTTGAGCATGCCGCCGGAAATCTCGGCCGGTAGCCTGGTGGCGGCATCGCCCAGGCCCACAAGGCCCAGCTTGGCGCGGGCCAGGGCGTCGCGCGCGGCGGGGGGCAGCTTGGTGTGCTGTTCCATTGGCAGCGCCACGTTCTGCATGAGGTTGAGCGAACCCAAAAGCGCGCCCTGCTGCCACATCACCCCGATCCGGGCCAGCGCGTCGCGCCGCTTCTGCCCGGTCAGCCGCGCCAGCTCATCGCCCAGCACCATGGCGCGGCCCGAGCTGGGCGGCAGCAGGCCGATCAAAATTTTCAGCAAGGTCGATTTGCCGCAGCCCGAACCACCCAGAATGACAAAGATCTCGCCCCGCCGAACCTCGAAGCTGACATCCTTGAAGATGCTGCGGCTGCCGAAGCGAATGCCGATGCCCTCGGCCTGGATGATGGAGGCGGCCTCGGCCATGCTCACCAGCCCAGCCGGAAGAACAGCACGGCGAAGATACCGTCCAGCACCACCGTGGCCACGATGGAGGCGACCACCGCGCCCGTCGCCGCATCGCCCACCGCACGCGGCCCACCGCCGGCCTTGAGGCCGGAGCGGCAGCCGATCAGCCCAATGGCCAGGCCAAAACAGGCCGCCTTGAACAGCCCGCCCGCCATATCCCCCACCTGCAGATATTGCCGCAGCTGTGAGAGCACGGCGGCCGGCGGATAGCCCAGCGTCGCCATCACAAAGCCCATCCCCACAAGGCCAGAGAGGGTGACCACCAGCGCCAGCACCGGCATCACCAATACGGCCGCCAGGATGCGCGGCAGCACCAGCCAGGCCAAAGGGTCCACCCCCATGGTGGCGAGCGCGTCGATCTCGTCATTGACCTTCATGGTCGCCAATTCAGCGGCATAGGCGCTGCCCGAGCGCCCGGCCATGATGATCGCCGCCATCAAGCCGCCAAGTTCGCGCAGCAGGCCGATACCCACCAAATTGGGGATGAAAATCTCGGCGCCATATTGCCGCATTGGGATCGAGGACTGGAAGGCCAGAATGACGCCGAACAACAGGCCCAGCAGGGCGCAAAGCCCAAAGGCGGCGGTCCCGGCCTCGGCCAGATGGCGCAGCACCTCGACCCGGCGCATCCGCCAGGGGTGGGAGAGCATGGCCAGCGAGCCCAGCGTGACCTCGCCCAGGAAGCTCACCCGGCGGCCAAGGCCCGCGATGCTGTGCAGCACCGTGGCGCCGATCAGGCTCACCCAATGGGGTTGCGAGGCTGGCTTGGGCGGCGGCGCCGCGGCCAGGGCACGGCGCATCCGCTCCAGCGTGGCGGCAGCATTTTCATTCTTCGGCGGGCGGAGTTCAGAGGCGCCGGCCGCCTCCAGCAGCAACACCGCACCGGCCGAATCGAGTTTGGTGACGCCAGAAGCGTCGATCGTCACGTGCTGATCAGCCACCGCCGCCAGCATGGGCCGCCACAGGGCGGCGGCGGCCGGCAGGTCCAGCGTGGCCGGCGGGCGCAGCACCATTGCGCCGCCTTCCTGAACGAGATCCACAGCGGTCATGTGAGACGTATGGCCTCTGTCCCCCGAGAAGTCAGCATAGAATTCGCAGGCTGCCAGTCAGTGGCGCCCAGGCTTAGCGCCCGCCTTCGGCGAAGGCGTGGAACAGCACCGCCGCCGCCGCCGAGACATTGAGGCTTTCCACCGGCCCCAGCGCCGGCAGGGTGCAGCCGCCAGCACAGGCGGCCAGCACGGCGGCATTGGGCCCGGTTTCCTCATTGCCCAGCACCAGCGCCACGGGCTTGCCCTGCGGCACCTGGGCGGGCGGCACGCCGCCAGCCGCGATGGCAGCCACCGGCAGCACCCGGCCCTCCAGCCGGCGCAGCAGGCTGGGCAGATTGTCGGTGCGGAAGACTGTCAGATGTTCAACCGCGCCCTCGCTGGTGCGGAAGACGGCGTCGGACAAATCGGCCTGGCGCGGATCATCGCCCAGGATGACCGCGCGGGCGCCAAAAAACGCCGCCGAGCGCAGGATCGCACCGAGATTATGCGGATTGCCAATGCCATCGAGCACCGGCAGCAGCGGCGCCGACCACAAAATGGGCGGCAGCGGCCCATCCAGCATCTCGGCCTTTTTTGGCACCGCAATGGCAACAATGCCGCCATGATGCTGGGTGCCGCCGACGCGGGCGAGTTCCTCGGGCCAGACCTCGCGGAAAATTCGCCGGGTGCGGGCCATATGCCGCGCCAGCGGTTCGGCAAAGGCCGCCCGTTCCGGGTCGAAGAACAGCCGCAGCACATCCTGCGGCCGGCGCAGGAACAGGGCGCGGACGGCGTTGGGGCCGCAAATGCGTTGGGGGTCAGGGTCTCGCAAGGTGCCGCAGTGTTTGCGCCAGCGCGTCGGCCACCGCAATGGTGCCAGATGTGTCAGCGTGGCGTTGGCCGGGGATGCGCACGCCCTCATCCTCCAACATCGTCGTGATCAGCGCCTCGATGCGCCCGAGATAGGCGGCCTGGCCGGCCAGCGCGCCAGGGTCGATCACCAGCAGCGCCTGGCCCAGCCGGGGGCGGTTGCCCTCTTCCGAGAAGAAGCCATCGGCCTCGAAGCCAAAGGCCGCCCCGGTCAGCGCCACGCAAAGCAATTCCACCACCAGCGCCAGCGCAGCACCCTTGGTGCCGCCCAGCGCGACCAGCGAGCCGAACAGCGCCACCTTGGCATCCGTGGTGGGGTTGCCCTCGGCATCCAGCGCCCAGCCCTCGGGGATTGGCGTGCCGGATTGGGCGTAGCGGTTGATGGTGCCGCGGGCGACGGTGGAAAGCGCCAAATCCACCACCAACGGCGCATTGCCCGCCGCGCGGGGAAAACCGGCGGCAACCGGGTTGGTGCCCAGCAGCGCCCGCCGCCCCCCCGCCACCGGCATGGCAGCTGGTGAATTGGTGAAGGCCAGCGCCACCAACCCCTGCCGGGCGAGGCGCGCCACCGGCAGCCCCATGGCGCCGGAATGGTGGCTATTGGTGATGCCGACAAAGGCCACACCCTGGCTGCGGGCGCGGCGCTCGCCCTCCGCCTCGGCCAGGGCCAGCGCGGGATAGGCCAGGCCATGCCCGGCATCGATCAGCACAGCGCCCGGCTTTTCGGCAATGATGGCAGGCCGCGCCGCGCCATCGGCCCGGCCATTGCGCAGAAAGGCGGCGTATTGCGCCACGCGGGAGAGACCATGGCCGGCCTGGCCAATCGCCTCGCCATCCACCAGGGCCCTGGCGGTCAGCCGCGCCATCTTCGGATTGGCGCCGGCGGCCGCCAGGGCTTGGCCGACCAAGGTTTCGAGTTCGCTACGGGAAAAGGTTTCAGGCATCGGGACGAATACGGGCCTCTTCGACAAGCCTTCCCCAGCGGATGACTTCGGCGCGGAGAAACGCCTCGCTGCGGGCGCTGTCCAGCCCCTCAACATCAAAGCCGGCATCGAGAATGCGGCGCCTGGTGTCGGCTTCGGCCAGCACCGAGAGGGTTGCGGTCTCGATCTGCTGGCGAATGGCCGGCGGGGTGGCGCTGGGGATTTGCATCCCCGTCCAATTCGTCATGCTGAGCGCGGGCATGCCCAATTCGCCGACAGTGGCGATATCGGGCAGGCTGCGATGCCGCGCCTCGCCGGTGGTGGCCAAGGCGCGCAGCCGCCCGGCCTGCACCTGGGAGATGCATTCGGGCAGGTTGCTGACCATAAAGTCCAGATTGCCGGCGACCAGATCAGTCACCCCCGGCGCGCCGCCGCGATAGGGCACATGGGTGATATTGTCGCCCGCGCGGGCCACGCCGCGAAACAACTCCAGCCCAAGATGCGGCGGCGAGCCATTGCCCGAACTGCCGCCATTGAGCGTGCGGGCCCGGGCGGCGGCGGCCAATTCATCGAGGCTGCGAATGGGGCTCGCCGCATTCACCACCACCAGCAGCGGCAGCGAGCCGAGGATGGAAATGGTCGAGAGGTCGCGCAGCAAATTGTAAGGCGCCTGAGGAAACAGCGTGGCATTGACCGCATGGGTCAGGGTGATGGCCAGCAGGCTATGGCCATCAGGGGCGGATTTGGCCACCGCATCGGCGCCGATCATCGCATTGCCGCCGGCGCGGTTCTCCACCACCACGGGTTTCTGCCAGACCTCGCCCAACCGATTGGCCATTATGCGCGCCATGATGTCGGTCAGCCCCGCGGGGGTGAAGGGCACGATGTAGCGCAGGCTGCGTTCAGGAAAATTCTGCGCCAGCGCGGGCGTCGCGAGGGCGGCACCGAGCAGGGCGCGGCGGGTGGTGTGCATGGTCGTTCTCCCAAACCCTGCCCTTATGGGCATGTCGTCAGGCCATCATGCCGCGCGCACGCCGCCCTGGGCAATGATGAAGGCCGCCACCTCGGCCACGCCCTGCTCGGCCTTGAGGTTGGTGAAGATGAAGGGCCGGCTGCCGCGCATCCGCCGCGCGTCACGGTCCATCACCGAGAGATCAGCGCCGACCAGCGGCGCCAGATCGGTCTTGTTGATCACCAGCAGATCGGAGCGGGTGATGCCCGGGCCGCCCTTGCGCGGGATCTTGTCGCCGGCCGAGACGTCGATGACGTAGATGGTGAGGTCTGCCAATTCGGGGCTGAAGGTGGCGGCCAGATTGTCGCCGCCGCTCTCGATGAACAGCACTTCGAGATTGGGCCAGCGGGCATTCATATCGGCCACGGCGGCGAGGTTGATGGAAGCATCCTCGCGGATCGCGGTGTGCGGGCAGCCGCCGGTTTCCACGCCCATGATGCGCGCGGGCTCCAGCGCCCCGGCGCGGGTGAGAAACTCACTATCCTCACGCGTGTAGATATCATTGGTGATGGCGGCGATGTCGTGGGTGGGGGAGAGCCGCTTGCACAGCCGCTCCAGCAACGCGGTCTTGCCGGAGCCCACGGGGCCACCCACGCCCACGCGCAGCGGGCCGTGCCCGGTGCGATGCGCGGAGGTCTCAGGCGGCCGGGCATCAATGGTCATGAGCGGAAAAGCCTTGTGTATTGGGTTTCGTGGCGCAGCGAGAATTGGTCGAGCATGGGGGCGGCGGTGCCCAGCCGGTCGAGGCTGGCGGCTTCGGCCGCATCTGCCGCCTGCTCGATGATGGGAAAGAGGGCAGCGGTGACGCGCTGGCCATCCGTCTGCCCCAGCGGCACCAGTCGCACCCCGGCCGAGACAAGATTGGCGGCAAACCCCGAAAGCCAGCCCACCAGCGCCGGCCGCAGCGCCATGCCATGACACCCGGCGGCGGCGCCGAAGGCCACGGCATGGGTCAGCCGCCCCGGATGGCGGGCGCTGAAAGCGGCGAAGCCGGCATGTGGCCAGACATTGTTGGTGATGCTGGCAAAAGACCCGCCCTGCTGGGTGGCCTCCAGCGCGGTTTCGCCGCTGCCGCGCCAGGCGGCGGCCAATTCGGCCACCTCATCCAGCGTCGCATCATCGCCCACGGCGCGATGGGCGGCCACCAGCAGCGCCGCATCCACCCGCCCGGCACCGGCCAGCAGCACCGCCTCGATATAGGATTGCAGGCTGGCGCGGGACGTGACCGCGCCTTCCTCCACCGCCATCTCCAACCCGTGGCTGTAAGAAAAACCGCCCACCGGATAGGCCGGGGAAAGCCAGGTCAGCAGCCGAAAAAGCTCAATCATGGTGATGGTGGTGGCCATCCCCGTGATGGTGGCCGTGCTTGTGGTCCGGGTTGCGGTTGTGCTCGCCATAGGCACCGCCTTCGGGGTTGAAGGGGGCCTGCACCTTGGCCAGCCGGGCGCCGAGGCCGATCAGCATCCGCTCGATCACATGGTCGAAGCGAATAAGGATTTTTCCGCCCTGGAGGTCCGCCGGCAAATGCCGGTTGCCGAGATGCCAGGCCAGCCGCATCAGATGCTCGGGCGTTTCGGCCTGGATTTCCAGCAGCGGCTCGGGCGCGGCGCGCACCAGCACGAGGCTGCCATCGGAAAGCGGCAGCCCATCGCCGTCGCGCAGCACCTGGGCCTCAGGAAGATCCAGCAGAAACTCCGCCCCGGAATCGGTGCGAAACACTTTGCGGCGGCGGAAGCGGTCATCGAAGTCGAGCGTCACCGTCTCCTGCGCGGATTCGGGCGAAAAACTGCCGGCGGTGGCGATGCTGTGGGTATGGCGCATGATGCCTCAGAACAAAAAATAACGCTGCGCCATCGGCAGCGTTTGTGCAGGCTCGCAGACCAACAACTGCCCATCCGCCCGCACCTCATAGGTCTCGGCATTCACCTCGATCTTCGGCAGGTAGGTGTTGTGCACCATGTCCTTCTTCGAGATGCCGCCGCGGGTATTGCCCACCGCCAGCAAGGGCCGCGTCAGCCCCAGCCGGGCGCCGATGCCATTCTCCAGCGCCGCGCCGGAGGTGAAGAGCACCGCCGATTGCGCCAGCGCCCGGCCAAACCCGGCAAACATCGGCCGGTAATGCACCGGCTGCGGCGTGGGGATGGAGGCATTGGGGTCGCCCATCGGCGCCATGGCAATGGAGCCGCATTTCAGCACGAAATCCGGCTTCACCCCGAAAAACGCCGGCGACCACAGCACCAGATCGGCCAGCTTGCCCACCTCCACGCTGCCCACATGCTGGGCAATGCCCTGCGCAATGGCCGGGTTGATGGTGTATTTGGCAATGTAGCGCCGCACCCGCAGATTATCATTGCCGGGCTTTTCGCCGGGCAGCGCGCCGCGCTGCACCTTCATCTTATGCGCGGTCTGCCAGGTGCGGATGATCACCTCGCCCACCCGGCCCATGGCCTGGCTGTCGGAGGACATCATCGAGATGGCGCCCAGATCATGCAGAATATCCTCGGCCGCGATGGTCTCGCGCCGGATGCGGCTCTCGGCAAAGGCCACATCCTCGGCGATGCGCGGGTCGAGGTGATGGCAGACCATGAGCATATCGAGATGCTCATCCACCGTGTTCACCGTGTAAGGCATGGTGGGGTTGGTGGAGGAGGGCAGGAAATTCGGCTCGCCCACCACGCGCAGAATATCCGGCGCATGGCCGCCGCCCGCACCCTCGGTGTGGAAGGCCTGGATGGTGCGGCCGCCAATCGCGCGGATCGTGTCCTCGACAAAACCGCTCTCATTCAGCGTGTCAGTGTGGATGGCGATCTGCACATCATACCGGTCGGCAACAGACAAACAGTTATCGATGGCCTTGGGCGTGGTGCCCCAATCCTCATGCAGTTTCAGGCCGCAGGCGCCGCCGATGATCTGCTCCTCCAGCCCCGCCGGCAGGGCGGCATTGCCCTTGCCCAAAAAGCCGAGATTCATGCAAAACCCCTCGGCCGCCTGCATCATGCGGGCCATGTGCCAGGGGCCGGGTGTGGCCGTGGTGGCCAGCGTGCCATGCGCCGGGCCGGTGCCGCCGCCGAACATGGTGGTGATGCCCGAGGCCAGCGCCTCCTCGATCTGCTGCGGGCAGATGAAATGGATATGCACATCCAACCCCCCCGCGGTCAGGATGCAATGATCTCGGTGCCTGGGCCGATGATGATGCTCACACCCGGCTGGGTATCGGGGTTGCCGGCCTTGCCGATGGCAGCGATCCGGCCATCCTTCAGCCCGACATCGGCCTTGATGATCCCCCAATGATCGACGATCAGCGCATTGGTGATGACGGTGTCCATAGCGCCGCCCTCGCGGGTGACCTGGGACTGGCCCATGCCGTCACGAATGACCTTGCCGCCGCCGAATTTCACCTCCTCGCCATAGGTGGTGAGGTCCAGTTCGACCTCGATGAAAAGCTCGGTATCAGCGAGGCGCACCCTATCCCCGCTGGTGGGGCCGAACATGCCGGCATAGGCAGAGCGGGTGATCCTCGCCATCAGAGCTTCCCCTCGGTTTCGCCCCGGAAGCCGTGCACGATGCGGCCCCCGCCATAGGGCACGAGCTGCACCCGGCGCGACTGCCCAGGCTCGAAACGCACGGCGGTGCCGGCGGCAATATCCAGCCGCTGGCCCCGCGCTGCGGCACGGTCAAAGGCCAGCGCCGGGTTGGTCTCGGCGAAATGGTAATGGCTGCCGACCTGAATCGGCCGGTCACCGGTATTGGCCACCTCGATTTCGGTGACGGGCAGGCCGGCATTCAGCTCAATCTCGCCTTCTGCCAAAAGATATTCACCGGGGATCATCGGATGGGCTCATGCACGGTGACGAGTTTGGTGCCGTCCGGAAAGGTCGCCTCGACTTGGATGTCATGGATCATCTCGGCAATGCCCTCCATAACCTGGGCGCGGGTGATCACCCGCGCGCCGGCCTGCATGAGATCGGCGACGGAGCGGCCATCCCGCGCCCCCTCCACCACAAAATCGCTGATCAGCGCGATGGCCTCTGGGTGGTTCAGCTTCACGCCGCGGGCGAGGCGCTTTCGCGCCACCTCGGCGGCCATGGCGATCAGCAGCTTGTCTTTTTCGCGGGGCGTCAGGTGCATGGGCGGTAGTTTGGCAAGCCTCGCTCAGCAGCGCCAGAGCCTTGGCA